>Ga0209793_1000040_pt1 | contig 290128 bp, 270 predicted proteins | sample EBPBio122009_DNA_FD_185863 | JGI IMG/M metagenome (GOLD analysis project Ga0209793, IMG submission 185863) | Wastewater treatment Type I Accumulibacter community from EBPR Bioreactor in Madison, WI, USA - Reactor 1_2/2/2009_ DNA (SPAdes) (version 2) | ecosystem: Engineered > Bioreactor > EBPR...
AGCAGGCGTACCTGGCCCGCCCGCCCTACCAAGTCCGGATCCACAACGAAAGGAAGTCGCAACCAGGGGTGCCGAGTGGGGCCGAATCAAACCGTCACACCGGAGCCAGCACCGGTTGACAGACTCACACGCCAACCACGCCTACGTGATCCTCGACCGGGCCAACGAGCACGCCCACCCGCACCCAGGCGACAACCCCGACGCCACGGCCCGCTCCGTCCTCTACGGCGTCCTGCAACACGTTGGAGCCGAGCTGTCCGCGCACGAGACCATCACTACCGAACAGGAGCAGTGGGGGTCGATCGCCCAGCTCGCCGCGGAGTACGAGACGATTGCTGCCGCCGCCCAACGAGACCGCTGGGCCACCTTGATCAAGTCCTCGGGCTTGACAGCCGACCAGGCGGACGCCGCGATCGAGTCCGAGGCGTTCGGTGCGCTCACCGCGGAGCTGCGCCGTGCCGAGGCCAACCACCACGACCTCGACACTCTGTTCCCGCGACTCGTGGCAGCCCGCGGGTTCACCGATGCCGACGACATCTCCTCTGTGCTGCACTACCGCGTTTCGCGCGCCACAGCATGCCCGGCTGGCTCGGGTCGTGCTCGCAAGACGCCGCGGCTGATCGCCGGACTCATCCCGGCTGCGGACGGCCCGATGGCAAGCGATATGCGGCAGGCACTCGATGAGCGGCGCGAGATGATCGAAGCTCGCACTGATGCCGTGCTCGACACCGCACGTGAGACCGGCGAAGCGTGGGTGCAGCATCTTGGCGAGCCACCCCGCGGTCAGCGCCAAGCCGCTGCGTGGCGACGTTATGGGCGCACTGTCGCGGCCTACCGCGACAGATACGGCGTCACGGATGACCGACCGCTGGGATCGCCGCCGCAGTCCACGGCGCAGAGCATCGACGCCGCTCGTGCACGAACTGCTCTCGATCGAGCACGTGGCTTCATCGTCCAAGCGAGCGATGTACCGCAGCATTCACCGGGACGCGAGGACGTCGAGCGCTCGTTGTAAGCGTGGCGCGATTTCGGCATTTCCGAAGCTTGCAATCGACTTGGTCTGACTGTGAGGGTCAGCCATTGCCGGTCGGCGTCGCTGATGATTGTCCATCGCCACGTCCTTTGCGGGTCGGCCAGGGATACGCATTCCAAGCGTTCAACAGAATCGGATTTTCGGTATCAGTCTTCTTACCGATGTCACGCAGGCTGACGACACCTCCTGCACTCTTCGCCATCTCTGCGAGGAGCAGCGGCTCAACGTCTTTGCCGTGCGTCACGAGCCACTCGACTTCACGCGCGCTCGCCGCGGTTACAGGAACATCTGGGAGCCTCCCGCCGGGGATGGCCGCAACGTCATGGTCGAGAAGGTATGCGGCCCCGGTATAGAACGGCTCCGCCGTGACGATCAACCCCAACATGGGGCGGTCCGTTGGGATGTGCGTGAACGCCGGGTGATTGTCAGCAAGATGGCTGACGGTCCGGGTCAACTGCTTCCGTGCGCCGCCCAGGGTCTCGCTGAGCGAGTTCATCAGCGTCGCATCGCCGGCGCGTGCTGCCGGGCCGAGGCGGCGAGACTTGACCTCAACCAAGATGACCAGATGGGGCAGGATCACAAACCAGTCAACGCTCTTGTGACCGCCACCCTTGCCGAAGACAATCTCGGGTTCGACCTCCGCGTCCTCGATCAGTCTGAGTTGTCGACCAATGTAGTGCTCGAACAGGCCTCCGAGATCATCCGCGAAAGCCTTGCCGTGCTTGGCCATCCCGGCGTAGTACAAGCCTCCCGGCGTGACCGTCCGCATGATCAGACGCGTCGCTGGAGCAACCGGCTCCCCGTCGCCCATGTCCACGAACGGCGTCGCCATCAACGGGTTGTAATCGAATCGGGCCGCTGTGGCTGTTCCGACGGAGTGGTCGTTGAAGGCAGTCCGAAAGGCTGCGGGTGTCGTGGTGAGCCTAGAGGCGATCGTCTCTATGTTCCTCCGCGGATAGAGCTTCAGCACCTCAGCGAAGTTTGGCTGATCCAGCCAGCCAGGCTTATATGCTCCACCGTTCTGGAAGGCACCCACTTGGAGGAAGAACGTCGCGCCGATCGCCTCGCGGAACGGAACTCCGTCGAGCATGGCCGCCAGCGAGTCCTCTGTGATCACTCGGGTCTCGACATCGGGCAGGCCCTCGACCATCCAGGCGTGGGAGCGAGCAAGTTCCTCGAACATCGACTCCTGGTAGGGGAACTGCTCGTACGTGACCCGAGTCATCAGTCTGACGAGGAAGTCCTCGGACCCCACATCGGCATCGTCGATGTCCATCGCGATCTGGAACTTGTGCATCAGCTTCCGCAGCGCCTCCTCATCGACGACCTTCGAGCGATACTCATTGCCGTAGAGAAGCGAATCTCGCGCGGCCGCAGCCAATCCCCACGGCGGCATCCGATGTTTCACAGCATCTGGATACGGCGGTTCGCCGAGCGATGCCGAGGCTTGCGCGATCGCCGGGATCAGCTCGCTGGGTTTGAAGGCGCGGCACGCTTGAGTGAATGCCGAGTAGGACAAGCTCGGATCGCGCGAGAAGCTCATAGACGCCCGTGTCCTTCGGATCGCCGTTGTCTCAACGTTGAGCGAATCCTCCGCGTGAGAGTGACGCTCAACATGGTGTTACGGGCGGCCGCAAGGTCGGTTGGCGCAGTCACGACGCATCCGGGAGGAGCACATCTTCGATGACACCGGAGCTTGCAGATGTACGTACACGCAGCGTGGGCACGTACCTTGCGCGGTAGTCTTCACCGTCGATGGGGTCGGAGTCGTCCCATTCATGGACTACTACGCGCAGGGTGTTGGTCAATCGCCCGATGAGAAGCGCAAGTGGGAACGGGCACCGCAGCAGGAGGTGCACCTCGGCGTTGGCGTTGTCGTTCGACAGGGCACGGATGTGCGCGGCGACGTCGGCAGCGATCAGGCCTGCATCAGCGGGGTCGAGGAGCGTGCCGCTCGCACCTGTGAGATGACGCCAGGCCGCAAGAAACGGCCTATGGTCTTCGATATAGCGGGTGAAGGCGGTGTCACTGCGTTGGGGCAGGAGATCGACATACACGGCTACGGAGGGGCGGCCGGTCGTGATGGCAGATGGGTCGCCGCCTTGATCTGCGATCTGTACTTGCGGCTGTTCGATGAACCGCGCTTCGCCATCGCTCGCCCAGGTGGCGCCCTGTTGGTCGATCACGTCCATGTGCCCGATTCGAGACGAAGGCAAAGCCGCCCCGATTGCGAAGGCCACGGAGAGATGAGCCCCTCCAGCGACACGCAGGCGATGTGCCCCGGAACGGGTCACGGCATCGGGGAGGAGGCCAATGGTGTCCTTGAGATCTCGGAGCCCCTCGGTGCTCGGAAGCCGTTCGTGATCGGAGGGCCTGAGCCGGATGTCCAGTTCGTCACCGGTTCGGTCATAGACCTGTGGCGTGTTCCTGGTCTGGAGGCTCAGGCGGAACGTCGGGTCGGTTGCCTCGATTCGCTTGCGAAGAGACGCGATCCGGTGCCAGACCAAACCGCGGATCAATGCCAGCAGACCATCGCGCTCGGCGGATCGCTGATCTACACCGCTCAAGGTGCCGGGACGAATCTCTAGGAGCCGGTCAGGAGCGTCGTAATCTGTTCCGCCGTCCTCTGTCTTCACCGAGTTGACGATGCCGAGCGCAAACACTTCGTGGTCGCGGTGTAGTTCAAGGAGTTGAGGTGCTTCCAGCGTCTTCACGACTCTGCTGTTCACCACGTCCGGCGTCGTCACAAGAACGCCGCCGGAGATGCCGCCCGCTATCGCTTGCTTGAGTCGGGCCTCGGTGTCGCCTGGCGGCAGATCGTCTCGGTCCCGCCAGACAGGGATGCCGGCAGCCCGCAGGAGCCAGGCGAGCTCCCCAGCAACACCAGTACCGTCCTTCTGTCGGTACGAGATGAAGACAGGGTCTGCTGGGTCAGGGGCGGCGGAATCGGATGTCATGGCGTCTCCTTGTGTTCATCAGCTACGAAGGCGGCGTGCCTCACCGCATCACTGGCGTACGGGCTGTTTACGGCAGGCGCCGTAGGAAGCGTCTCGGGTACCACTGCCACGATGCGGTCCCGTTCTACGAGCCAAGTTGCAACGACCACGCGTGCCGATGAATCGAATCCAGCGATGATCGCGACGAACTTGTCGAACCCCAGTTCGGGGTCGTGCAGATGGCGCATGTAGGAGTGGAGATCAACCTCGCTCGGGGAGAGTCCTCCGGTCGGGTGGGTGTGCCATTCGCCTATCCACTGGCTACGGTCCTCCGACCAGGCGGAGTCCGCGAGACGCCGGGCATGGTCGAGGTCGCGCATGAAGGTGCGTTCGCCGCGGGTGGCTTTGGGTCCAGGTCCGCCGGCGTGTCGGATGACGATCCCATCAGTCGCGTCGTCCCCGAGCAAGATGCCGCCAGTTTCGAGTCCGTCGACGGACCGCAACGCCTCGCGCGCGATTGCGCTGAGTGCGACGTCAGTGATCGTCACCGGAGTCACCTCTCGCCGCGCTGTCATCCTGGCGAGCAGGTCGGACACGATGCGCGAGGTCTGGGGATGGACGACCACCGAACATCGCCGGCTTGGCTGAGGTCGAACGGGGCTGCGAGGTCACCCGTTGGTCGAAGACCGATGATGGCGTGTTCGCCGGGAACCTGCTGGGTGTGGTCGCCGTGAAGCGATTCCAGCAGTGTCGCGATCGCTACTTTCGCGGCGAACGTGCCGACGTATCGGAGATCGGGCGGCACAGCCGTCATAGGCTGATGGACGCGCCCGGTGCCGTAATCCAACTCCTGATCCGCCTCAGCGTCCATCGCTCCCTGATCTGCAAGCTGCTGCCGTAGACAGAGGAGACATCCGAACCGGGGCGTTGGTCGCAGCCTGATGACTTCTCCGATCGAGCCATTGTCGAGCACGCACGCCAAGATCGCCGCCTTCTGTGCGCGTCTGGAGAGGTGGCTGACGACACGCCTGGGAGCAATACCGTCTGCGGCACACAGCACCAGATCGACGCGGTCGACGATGGGCCGGATGTAGTGGGCCTCGGCAACCAGGTCGCGTCGGTGGGCGACCACTGTCTGTTGCGGCCAGTGCTGGGCCAGGTGATCTTTCATGGCCGTCACCTTGTATCGCCCGACGCTTTCGGCTCCGAGAGTGTGGCGGAGCATGTTGTGCCAGAGGAATCGGTCCGGGTCGACAAGTTCCACGCGTCCGACTCCGTATCCTGCGAGCGCCTCTGCTGCGGCGCTACCGATGCTGCCGCAGCCCACGACCATGATGCTGTTGGCGGCGAGCTGCTCGATCGGCCACTTGCCAGCCAACTGTGCCAGGCCAACAACTTCTGGCTCGATCTCGATAGCGAGCGGTTCCACACCATCGCGCCGGACGGCCCAGCCCGCAAACTCCGAGGCACCGGCCTCCACCAGTTCTGGTGGAAGATCGGGGTCGTGAGTGACGACCACGCCAAGGTTGTTGCCGGGGTCGGCAACGCCCGGCACCAGCTCCCTGAAATCCTTGAAGCCTATGGAGATATCGGGGCGCCTGGACAAGAAGAGATGGTGAAGATGGGCGTCGTTCGGTGCCACCCTGATCCACTGAGCTGCATGGTGGGGGTCGCCTGAACGAAGCGCGGCGTACTCGCGTGGGACGTCGGCTGGAAGACGGATGTCTTTGCCGGTTTCCACGGCCTGGACGACGTACATATCGTCCGCGGGAACGCGGCGGAGTACCAGCGCTCCGCCCGAGAGGTTGGAGCTTGCGATCTTGGTGACCGCGTCTCTGGGCATCACGATGTAGGGGTTACGAGGAGACACCTGTGTCTCCCGCCTCGGTCGGGTCCGGTGTTGGAGCTGCTCGCTGAATCGCTCGGTCAATCAGGTGGTCGTGCGAGGGGTCAGAGACGATGCCATTGACCGACATCTCATTGATGACTCCCGCCTTCATGAGGGCGTACTCGATCCGCCACCCCGATGCCTTCGCCAGAAGCTCGGTGAGGCTGGCCTCGGGCTGCCAGCCGCCATCGCTCTGGAGCAGACAGAGCGATCCTCCTGGGGCAACGTGCCATGCGGACTGTGTCTGTTCCCAGATCGACGGCTCCGGATCGAGGGAGTAGATGGTCGGCGGAACCATCGGGTGCGCTGCGGAGTAGATGACGAGCACTCGCAGTTCTTGGTCCCCGAGCAGCTCATCGAGAGCATCGGGCTGTGGCCGCTCGAACGGCCAGCGGGGGAGGACGCCGATCCATCCGCCGTGCGGCAAGCCGTCGTCTGCGGGGCTCTGGTATTCGAGCAATGGCGCGAACGCCTGGACCTCATTCTGATCGCGCGCCAGTCGCACAGGTTCGCGCTCAGTCCAGAGGACGGGGTTGAGCGCCGTGGTGCCCACACCGCGATCTGGACCTTTTGCGCGAGTCATCCCTGCGGAGTGTCCTTCACCGGACGGGGCGCCGCGGGCACGACCGCGGGCGCCGGATTGCCAGTGGAGGCAGGAGGCTTCGGGAAGTCGTCCCCAAAGACCTCACCCCAGTGATTGATCGCAGCCGCAGCGTCATTGTTCGCCTGTGCCTGGAACGCCTTGATGGCGTTGTCTCGCGCGGACCGCAGGGCGTCGGCGAACGCGTCGTAGTCGATGTCAGGCTGAATCGGTCCGCAGAGTCCAGCGGGATCGGCGACGTCGTTCCCGCCCTCGATGTGGTAGCAGGCGCTTACGAAGAACTGCTTGATCGCAGCCGCCTGGTTGACGTCCGTAGGCAGGAAGTCGAGTGCGAGGACCTCCATGACGAGAGACTTGATCTTGGTGTCTTGCTCGGCGGCCCACCACTTGAGCATCCGAACAGTGCCGGCGAACTTGTTCCACTGCGCGTGTCGATCCGCGACCTCGGCGATTAGGAACTCGGGGTCGCAAGCGACCCAATCTTCTGAGAGTGCTTCAGGAATGAGGAGTCGCCCATCGCGGCGAAGCGCGGGCATGGCGTCGACCGTGAACGCGTGAGGATCATCAGGGTCATCCAGGAAGCACTTGACGGCATGGTTGCGCCACCGGGCCAGGCGGACCGCCTGGTCGTATGTGCCGTTCGTTGCCCCGAGCAGCGTGTTGACGCGCTCGCGGGTGTGATCGAGAGCGTCCGCGGCGGAGCTTCCCGGCGAGCCCCACTCAGGATGCTCATCCTGATCAAAGACGACGATCACATCGACGTCATGGATCGGGTCCTTGTGTGTCCCTCGCGCGAGCGATCCGGACGCAATGACTTCCTTCACATCGTCCTCGGTGCCGAAGGCGCCCTTGAAGAGATCGCGGCGAGTGCGTGCTTCGCGGACGTGTGTGATGTCGGCATTCACGACGTCCTGAAAGGTCTTGAAGGCGTCAGTCACACTCATAATCGTTCTCCTGATTGGTCCGTCTGTTCGATCACCGTAGTTACTGCCACCGACATTGCTGCGCGGGGCAGGGCAGGCTCGCTGCCTACTTCTTCTTGCCTCGCCTGCCGTTGCTCTCGTTGGTCGTGGTCTTCGGGTGACGCTTCACCGTGGACTGCTTCACGAACCGCCCGGTGACCGCGCTACGCCCTCGCTTGCCTGCCATGCTCCTCACCTCCTTTGCGTTCCACACTCGATGCTACGTTTCAATTCTAACACACTCCGTTTCGGAGGCGACGAGGTGTCGCAGATGTGACACACTGGGTGCATGGCCAAGACCACGATCAACACGGCCGCGCTCCACTCCGCCCTCGACGCCGCGCGTCAGGAGCGGCAAATCTCCTGGCGGGCACTCGCCGGCGAGATCGGCGTGAGCCCCTCGTTGCTGTCTCGGCTCGGCAACGGCCTCAAGCCGGACACCGACGGTTTCGCCACGATCATCGCCTGGCTCCGACTCCCGGCCGAGGACTTCTTCGAGCACGAGGGAGAACGTGACGCCAACGACGACCGTGAACCCGACCTCATGGCGCAGCTCGCGCCGCTCCTGCGCGCCCGGAAGGACCTCAGCGAGACCGACGTCAAGTACCTGCAACAGGTCATCGGCGCGACCATCGAACGTGCACGGGCACAGGGATGACTCGTGCGTCGAGGATTCAAGACCGAGGCGAAGAGCCTCGCACTGGAGCTACGAGCCGAGATCGGTCTCGACGCCCACGCGCCTTTCGACCCCTACACCTTCGCTTCTGAGTACGGCATCCCCGTCGTCCAACTCAGCGACCTCGATGGTGGCGCGCGTGACCACTTCCTGCGAGCGGACGGAAGCGCACTGTCCGGGGCGCTGATCCCGAACGGGAGCGGCGTGGTCATCCTGGAGAACGACGCTCAGCCACTGACCCGTCGTCGCACCACCATGTGCCACGAACTCGCCCACGTCGTCCTGGAGCACAAGTTCGGCGTCTCTCTTTCCGACGAGAGGAAGTGCGGGCTCGGCGGCGACCAAGAAGCCGAAGCCGACTGGCTCTCAGGGGAGATGCTGATCCCCAACGACGGAGCATTCCGGCTCGCCCGAGCGAACGCCACCGACGAGGAGGCAGCAGATGCCTACGACGTCAGCCTCGCAGTCGCCCGCTGGAGGATGAACCACAGCGGCGCCCGCAAGGTCATGGAACGCGCTCGCGCCAAGTGGGCCAACACAGCCAGCTCCTACCGCTAACCGCGATCCCGCTACCGGCGATCGACCCGCGCTCGGCGCGAGTTCGCCGGTCCCTTCCGTCCTGTCCGGCCCGGGCGTATACTCGGCGTTGAGGTGGATTTCTCCTCTGTAGCGCGCCGCTCGCGGCAGACCCCCGGGTCACTCTCCAACGCACTGCCTCACCAGATGCACTGTGCGATGGAGAGGAACAAGACCATGATCCGTCTGATCTGGACCGTCAGCGTCCACACCCGCTACTTCCTGCGGCGCTATATGCCCACCAACATCCTGCTGGATGCGATCCGCACCCGCCGACGCGGCTTGAAGTGGGGTATCCCCGCGATGCTGCTCGCGATCCCGTACCTGCTGATCGCGAACGTCTGCGTCGAACTTGTCGAGCAGGGTGGCCCCGGATGGCTCCACCTTGTAGTGCTGTGGGCGATCTGGAACATGCTCAAGATGCTCTGGATCGGGCCGGTCAGCGCTGTGCTCCTGATCCGCGCCCATGTCCGCGAGACCGTCACCGCCCGTCGTGAGCGCGCCAGCTTGCGTTCCGAAGCAGACGATGCCGAAGAGCGCGCCGCGGTGGACGCGATAGGTGTCCGGTGAAGTGTGAGAACTCAGGCACCGACCCGGCGACGACCGCCAGCACGGATCGTTCCACCGCTTGCGATCACCGCCGAGCGCACGGCCTCGGTGCTGACTGCGAGTCGTGCGGCGACCTGAGCGAGCGTCAGCCCACCCGCATAGAGCTGGGCGGCGTCCTGTCGGGTCGCGTCCGGCAACTCCGGTCGGCGCGCTGCCAGGCCCGCCTGCCGGGCTATCTCCCGCACGGTGCCGCGGTGCACGTTGAACCGCGTCGCCAGCTCCCGCACGGGCACACCATCGGCGTACCCGGCGATCAGCTCGGCTCGATTGGAGACGCTCAAACGGGTTTGAGACTGACGCGAATTCTCACGCACCGGACCGCGCTCATCGGCGATCTGAGCACCCCGAGTGCGCGGCCGACGAGCCCGCGAACCCCGTAGAACGCGGGAAATCAGCGATCCGAGCGGCTTCCGGGGGTTTGAGAAGCTGCTACGGAGGTCCACCAACCGAAAGAGCCGACGACCGTCGGCTCTTTTCGTGTCAATGGTCCTGGGTGGCCTGACCCCGCCCAACGTCCGGCGAGTGGACGGCATACCAACCACCTTGCCGGACGCAAGGGGTGGGTCACCAATTAGGCTCGCGGCATGACGCCAGCCGAGGGCCATGGCCCGGCCGACCTGCCGCGCGAGGCGACGACCACGCCGGGGCGGGACGACGCGCTCACCCTGGTCGTCGCCGGCCACGACGATGCCGCCAAGTGGTCGGTACCGATCGGCGTGCGCACCGCCAGTGAATGGGCCTGGCGCGCCATCGTCATCGCCGCCGCCCTGATCGGTGCCATCAAGCTCCTCACGATGCTCAGCGAGATCGTCATCCCGGTCATCGTCGCGCTCCTGCTGGCAGCCCTCCTCGCACCCATCTTCAAGCGGCTGCGCGCGGTCATGCCCAGCGGAGCGGCCGCGGGCCTGACCGTCCTGGGCACGCTGACCATCCTCATCGGGCTGCTGACCTTCGTCGGCTCACAGTTCATCGACCAGTTCGACGACATCAAGACCCAGGTGGGCGAGGGCTACGACCAGATCCGCACCTGGATCATGGACACCTTCCGCATCAACGCCACCGTGCTCGACGAGTGGGTCGAGAAGGCCCGGCAGCAGGGCGCCTCAGCGCTCTCCGATGCCGGGCCCAAGGCGGCCGCGGCCGGGGTGACCGCCGGTCATGCGATCGCCGGCTTCTTCATCGCGATGTTCACGCTGTTCTTCTTCCTCCACGACGGGGCCCGCATCTGGGCTTGGGTCGTGCGCCTCTTCCCGGGCGCGGCCCGCGGGAAGGTGCACTCCTCGGGCATCGTCGCGTGGGGTCAGCTCAGCGCCTTCACGCGAGCGACCGTGCTCGTCGCCGCGGCCGACGCGATCGGGATCGGCCTGGTCGCTGCCGTGCTGGGGGTGCCTTTCGCGAGCGGGGTCGCGATCCTCGTCTTCTTCGGCGCCTTCATTCCGGTCATCGGCGCGGCCATCTCGGGGGCGGTGCCCGTCCTGCTCGCCCTCGTGGCGCTCGGCCCGGTCAAGGCGCTGATCATGCTGGCCGGTGTCATCGCCGTCCAGCAGATCGAGTCCCACCTGCTGCAGCCGCTCCTCCTCGGCCGCGCCGTCAAGGTCCACCCGCTGTCGGTCATCCTCGCCATCGCGGCAGGTGTCGTGCTCGGCGGCATCGTCGGTGCCCTGATCGCCGTGCCCACGGTGGCGGTGCTCAACGCGGTCGGCCATCACCTGCTCGACCCACCCACCCCACCCACGGCCGATTCGCTGCTCGATGCCGAGGGCCGCCACGAAGCGGCCGAGGCGCGCGAGGAAGTGCAGCAGCAGAAACCCTGAGTCGCGCCTCAACGTGCATTGCACCGGTCGGCTTGGCACACGCCTGCGTTGGCCTGGGCCAACGCAGGCTGGCCACACGATCCCGCCCAGAGGATCCGGGCAAGAGGGGTCCCGACTGCTCAGCCGACCGCGGACCGGCGCGCCACCGGGAAGGACTCGGGGATGTCGTCGTCCAGGTCCGCGATGACCGGCGTCAAGCGGGACCGCGTGGGACGCACCGGCTCCTGCGCGCGCTCCTCGACCGGCACCCAGGTGGCGGTCGCCTTCATCGCGTAGGTCGGGCGCGGCACCGGGCGCGGGTCCCAGGTCAGTGGCATGTCGTCCTCGTCGAGCAGCGGCGCGGCCATCGGCGCAACCGTGTCGGGCAACGACGCGGCGCCATCCCCGGCGCTCCCCGCGTTGACATCGAAGACGCCACCACGAGCCGTCCCCGGGACCGGCGCCGGTTCCCCGACCGCCTCCACCGCGGGGGCCCCAACCGAGGTCGGTCGAGTCGACTCCCGCGCGCGCACACCCACCGGCACTCGGGCCGCGCGCGCCGACAGTGCCGCCTGGCGCACCCACAGGAACCCGCCCAGGGCAAGGGCCAGGGGCACGAGGGGGGCCCAGGCGACGAGCACGCCGGTCAACGACAGGACGGCGAAGACCACGGTGCCGAGCAGTCCGGTCAAGAAGGTGAGGCCCCGCGTGGCGCGATCCGGGATCAGCAGGTATGCCGGGGGGCCGGCAGACTCGCCCGGCTCCCACTCGTGGGCGGGGTCGGTCTCCGGCAGTGGGCGTGAGAGCAGGGTCTCGGCACGCTTGACCGTGACCTGGGGGCGGACGGCCTTGGTGGGGCTCACGGCATACGACTTGCGCGGCGGTCCATCGAGGTCGACCTCGGGGCCGTGGTCACGCACCTTGAGGACGCGCAGGGTCTCCGAGAAGGCGTCCACGGAGCGCGCGGTCGCGATGTGCTCGCGGCGACGGATCCAGTGCTGGACGAGGAAGGCAGCCCAGACGCCCGCGATCACCACGAAGATGAGGGACGAGGGTTGCATGCCAGCACGTTAGGACGTGCGCAAGTCAGCCCGACGGAGATGGGTCGGTGTGTCGCCAAAGTGACTCTTGTGACGACAGTGCACAGCGTTCCATGAGGGACTGCCCGGCCAGGTCCTCCGTCGTCACCGCGAACGACCGGTGGTCGCGCCACTCCCCGTCGATGTGCAGGTAGCGCTCCCGCACCCCCTCGTCCCGCAGCCCCAGTTTGCGGACGACGGCCAACGAGGCGAGGTTCTCGGGGCGGATGTTGATCTCCATCCGGTGCAGGCCGAGTGCGCCAAGACAGTGATCGCCGAGCATGGCCACCGCGGTCGGCGTGATCCAGCGCCCGGCAGCCTCGTGCGCGATCCAGTAGCCGACATTGAAGGACCGGAACGACCCCTCCACGATGTTGCTCACATTGACCTGCCCGATCAGCCGCCCACCGACCTCGACCGCCATCGGGAGCGCGCGACCTGCCCGCGCCTCGGCCTCCTGGCTGTCGAGCACGTCCGAGAAGGTCTTGGGGGCTCGCGGGACCGGTGAGGTCGCATCCCAGGGAGCCAGCCATTCGGCGTTGGCCCGCCGGAGCGCGAAGTAGTCCGACTCGTCGGCCAGACCCAGCGGCCGCAGCAACACCGGCTCACCCTGCGGCGTGTGGCCACCCAATCGCAGTGGCCACTCGGAAAGGGCCGTTGACGGCCGACGTCGCCACATCAGTGGTCCCCTCCGCGCACCTGGTCGAGGGCGTGCGCCAGGAGGGGGCCAAGGACGTCGAGCGCGTCGCGCACCCCACCACTGGACCCCGGCAGATTGACCACGAGAGTCCGGCCGGCGAGCCCGGCCACCCCCCGGGACAGGATCGCGGTCGGCACCCCTTTGACGACCCCCGCCGCCCGCAGAGCTTCCGGTATGCCGGGCACCTCCTTGTCGAGCACCTGCCGGGTCGCGTCGGGTGTGCCGTCGGTGGGGGTCAGACCGGTGCCGCCGGTCGTGAGAAGAAGGTCGGGGCCATCGGCGAGAGCGCGGACCAGGGCCTCGCCGACCTCCGGGCCATCAGGGACGACGTCGGAGTCCGGCACGTCCATCCCCCAGTCCCGCAGGGTCGCGACGAGCAGCGCGCCGCCGCGGTCGGGATAGACACCGGCAGCAGCCCGGGACGATGCGGTGATCACCCGGGCCGTGCGCCCGGCCAGGTCGACCGTCACGACTCGGTCCAGTCACCCGAGCGGCCACCTGATTTGGCGGTCACCCGCACGTCGGTGATCCGTGCGTGCTTGTCGACCGCCTTGATCATGTCGATGAGGGCGAGCGCGGCCACCGCCACCGCGGTGAGCGCTTCCATCTCGATCCCGGTGCGGTCCGCGGTGCGCACCGTGGCCACGATGTCGACACCGTCGTCGCGCACGTCGAGGTCGAGCTCGACGCCGTGCACGGCAATCGGGTGGGCGAGCGGGATGAGGTCCGGGGTGCGTTTCACGGCCTGGATCCCGGCGATGCGCGCCACGGCGAGCGCGTCACCCTTGGGCACATCGCCCTCACGCAAGGCACGAATTGCCCTGTCGGACAGCACAACTCGACCTGCCGCACTCGCCTGTCGGGCGGTCACTGCCTTGGCCGAGACGTCGACCATGTGGGCGGACCCATCGGCCCGCACATGGGTGAGTCGTCCCTCGCCGCTCATGAGCCGACCTCCGATCCGAGCAGGCGGATCACGGACAGTCGCTGGCCGACCTCGACCGCCGCGCAGGCCGGTGGGACCACGGCCAGGGCGTTGGCGGCGCCCAGGGCACCGAGCATGTGCGATCCCTGGCCGGTCATCGGTGTCGCGGCCCCCCCGGCCACGCGCACCCGCGTGAACTCGACCTTGCCCTCGACAGACCGCCAGGCCACTGCGGCCTCCACGACCCCGGAGCCGACCTCCTCACCGAGCGACGCAGCCGCGAGCTGACCGGCCAGGCGCCGCAGCAGCGGGAGGACGAACACGTGAAAGGACACGAAGGAACTCACCGGATTGCCCGGCAACGTCACGATCGGGCGACCACCGATGTGGCCGGCACCCTGCGGCATACCCGGCCGCATGGCCACCTTGACGAAGTCGACGGTGCCCGCGGCGAGCAAGACCTCCTTGACGACGTCGTGGGCTCCCATCGACACCCCACCGCTGGTGAGCACCAGGTCGGCGTCCCCCGGCGGATCCGCGAAGGCGGCCCGCACGAGGTCGGGATCGTCCGGCAGGTGCCCGCTGTGCACGAGCTCGGCACCCGCGGCCCGCACCAACTCGCCGAGCATCACCTGGTTGGAGTCCACGATCTGGCCGAAGCCGGGCGTCGTGCCCAGCGGCACGAGTTCGTCGCCCGTGGAGAAGACCGCCACCCGTGGCCGACGATGGACTGCCACCTCGGCGATCCCTGCCGCCGCCAACAAGGCGACGACACCGGGCGTCACGCTCACGCCCGCCGACACGACCTCGTCACCGGCCCGCACGTCCTCGCCGACCCACCGCACGTGCTGCCCCACCCCGGGCACCTCGGTGAACGCCACCGTCGTGGTGCCTCCGTCACTGGCCTCGACCGGCACGATCGCGTCCGCACCCTCGGGCAGCGGCGCTCCGGTCATGATCCGCATCGCGCCGCCGGGCGGCAGGCTGAGCCGGCGGGTGTCGCCGGCCGCGATGTCGTCCACCACCGCGACCCGGACACCGGCGGCCGGGACGTCGGCGGCGCGCACGGCATACCCATCCATGGCGGAGTTGTCGAAGGACGGCAGGTCCAGGACCGCGACCGCCGAGGCGGCGACGACCCGACCTCGCGCCTCGGAGACCGGCACGGTCTCGACGGGCAGCGGCGTCGCCAGGGACAGGACGGCCGCCAGGTGCTCCTCCACCGACCGCATCATGCGGCAACCATACGATGGGCCTTCATGGAGAGCGTGACCCCGGCGAGGGCCAAGAAGATGCAGCGTGCCGACCGGCGCGAGCGTCGGCGCCAGATCGCCGCGTCGCGCGATCGGGACGCAGACGACACCGCGCTCGCCGCAGCGATCACCGACCTGCTCGACGCCGAGGGCGTGGGACCCGGCGACACCGTCACCCTCTATGAGGCGCTGCCCGTCGAGCCACCGACCGCGGCCACGACAGCGGCGCTCACGGCGCGCGGACTGCGCGTCATCGTGCCGATCACCCTGCCGGATCTCGACCTCAACTGGGCGGATGTGGCCGATCCAGCACGAACTCCCGTGGGACACAACGCCATCGGCGATGCAGCACTCGTGCTGACCCCCGGCTTGTCCGTCGATCGCGAGGGAACGCGACTCGGCCAAGGAGGTGGCTGTTACGACCGCGCACTGCCCCGGCGCGCGCCCGGCGTCAAGGTTGTCGTCATGCTTCACCCGGGCGAGTTCGCCGCCGATCTGCTCCCCCGCGCCGCCCACGACGAGGTCGTCGACGGCGTGGTCACGGCCGATGGCCTCACGTGGTGCCGCAGAGGCGACTGAGCGCGCCGCCGACGCCGTCCGCAACGTCAACTGCGAGGGGCCAGGACCAAGGTGTCCTCGGTCGCCGCGGCGACAGCCCGGGCGGTGAACGGCCAGGGCCGGTTGCGACCGGCCGCCCAGTCCGCCACCTGGTCGGTGTAATGGTCCGACAGCGGGTGCCCGCTCGCACCGGTCTGGTTGATCCACACCGACGCGTCGAGGTCCGCGAGGTCGACGACCATTCGCATCGAGGGCGCCCAGGTGACGGCATACCCCTTGCTCGCGTCCCACCCGTTCGCATTGACGATCGCGCTGCCGCCGCCGAGCCGCACGGGGTCGTCGTTGAAGGCCCACCGCACGATGCCGGGCACGTTGTCGCCGCCGAGCACGGGGTGCGTCGGCGTCCACGTGTGCAGCTCTCCCCACTGCCAGTCCTTGGGGTCCTTGCCCAGTCGTCGCGTGAGGTCCTTGCGAGCGTCGACCATTGCCCGCGACAGGATCGCGCCACGTCCCTCGACGACACCCGGGGTCTTGGCGTCGTCCCACCACACGTTGTTGGGCTCGGTCAACAGGTGGGACATGACGAACCGGAAACGCGCCCCACCGTTGGCGGCCATGTCTTCGGGCAACTCGTCATCGAAGGTGAGGAGCATCAGATGGCTCCACACCGCGTTGAGGTATGCCGCGGCAGCGCTCCCCTTCCCGCGCGCCGGGCTGCTGCCGTCCCAGGAGTTCAGCAGCTCACGTGCGGACGCAGTGAACGGATCGCTGCGCAGATCGACGTCGTTCAAGGCGGCGATCAAGGCTTGGGCGGTCGGATCGCGGTCGTCGCGCTGGATGGCCTCCATGTCGGCGACGGTCGAGCCACCGGTCGCGGTCCGGGAGAGCAGGTCGTGAATGCGTTGGCTGCGATACCCCGGGTCCCAGTCAGTGGTGAGGAAGGGGGTCGGGAAGGCGCTGACCTGCTGATTGGCGGCGACGATCACCCCGCCGGCCGGGTCGAGCGCCCACGGCAGGTCGTCGAAGGGCACTTCGGCGCTCCAGTCGTGGTGGGAGTCCCACCCAGGGCTCGGCCAGTAGCCCGGGACTCCGGTGTCCCCCGACGGTGCCCGCACCGGGATCACGCCGGGCGCCTGATAGCCGATGTGGCCATCGACATCGGCGTAGATGACGTTCTGCGAGGGTGCAGCCAGGTCACGCAGTGCAGTGCGAAATTGCGTGAAGTCCCGTGCCTTGTTGAGGCCCAGCAGGGCGTCGGCCGTCTTCGACGGGCGCAGGCCGGTCCAGGCCAGCGACAACGCGTAGACGTCCCCGGACGCACCGGCACCGAAGGTCGGGGCGTGGACGCCGCCGTCCTTGGCCGAAGGCAGGACGTCCGAGACGATCGGCCCGTGACTCGTCGTGCGGACGGTGATCGTCTCGGTGGGACCTCCCGCCACCTGGATCCGCTCCACCCTCGTCTCGGGCTGGGTCCACACCCCGTCCTTGAGCACTCGGCCCTCGACATCCGTGCGCTCGAGGTAGAAGTCGGACACATCGGGACCGAGGTTGGTGAATCCCCAGGCGATCTGGTCGTTGTGGCCGATCACGACCCCCGGCAGCCCCGGGAACGAGAAGCCCGAGACCCGCAGCGGGCAGGCCTCGGTGAGGGTCTGGCAGGTGAGTGAGTTCTGATACCAGATGCCGGGGAGCCGAGTGCCCAGGTGCGGGTCGTTGGCGAGCAACGGTTTGCCGCTCTTGGTCAGATCTCCGGACACGACCCATGAGTTGGAGCCGACACCTTCGCCCCGGCCGTAGAGCGCGGGGACGGCCGCGAGCGCGTCCTGCACCGCGGCATACCAATCGGGAGCGGTGGGCACCGACGAGGTCTCCCCCACGCTGGGGGTGGGGACGTCGGCCAACGCGTTGGGGACCGACGACGCCGGCGGCCTCGCCCCGGGCGCCCAGTCGCCGGTCCCGAGGATCGGGTCGTGGCCGGTGCGCTCGAAGGGCGGGTAGAGGTCGATGATCTGCTCGCGTGTGACTCGGCCGGTCAGGCGCGCGCGCGACAACTCGTCGGTGTAGTTGCCCTTGAGGTCCCAGGCCATGGCCGTCAGCCACGCCACCGAGTCCACTGGTGTCCAGTCCTCGATCGGGCGGTCCGGCAGCGAGATACCGAGCACGGCGTACTCGAGACTCAACCGGTTGCGAGAGCGGGACTCGAGGTAGGCGTTGACTCCCTCGCTGTAGGCCTGGAGCACGCGCCGGGTCTCGGGCGCCAGCAGGGGCACCGACTGCTCCGCCACTTGGCGCCACCCCAATGTGCGTACGACGCGATCGGCCGGCAGGCCCGACTTCCCGACCAACTCCGACAGACGTCCGCTGGCGATGTGGCGGCGCAGGTCCATGTCGAAGAAGCGGTCCTGGGCGTGGACGAATCCTTGGGCACGGGCCAGATCCTCCAGGGTCGATCCGGTGAGGTGCGGCACGCCCGAGGCATCGCGCGCGACGGTGACCTCGGCGGACATCCCGTCGACCGTGATCCGCCCCGTCGTCTGCGGTGTCGCCGCCTGCGCGAAGGACAGCACCACGACCGCCAGGCCGACGACGAGCACGAGCAGGGCCGCCACGACACCGATTGCGACTCGGCGAAGGGTGCGCGCGCGACTCACCCTGCGAGACTACGGGGTGACCACCGGGGTGACCACGCGAAGGGAGGGTGGGGCTTGTCGCTCGATTCCTTGGCGTCGTGGCTGCTCGTCGGGTCGCTGGTCGTGCTGTTCGGGGTCCTCGCCGTGCGTTTCTCGGTGCGCTCCGGGCTGCCTTCCCTGCTCATCTACCTGGCCATCGGCTTGCTCCTCGGCGAGCGCTTCCTCGGGGTCAGGTATGACAACGCACTGCTCACCGAGATCCTCGGGTATGCCGCGTTGACCGTCATCCTCATCGAGGGAGGCATCACGACCCAGTGGCGTGGGGTGAAACGGTCGATCGGCCCGGCCGTGAGCCTGGCGACCTTCGGCGTGCTCGTCTCGGTCGGGGTCGTCGCTTTCGCGGCCCACGCCGTGCTCGGTCTGCCCTGGCAGACGGCCCTGATCGTCGGGGCCGTCCTGTCGTCGACCGATGCCGCCGCCGTCTTCTCGGTGCTGCGGCGCGTTCCGCTGCCGCGCAGAGTGGCCGGCATCCTCGAAGTGGAATCCGGCCTCAACGACCCCCCGGTCGTCATCCTCGTGACCCTCTTCAGCCTTCGGGCTGCTGGCCAGGGCGGCGACGGGACGTGGCTGCATGTCGCCGTCATCGCCCTGGTGGAACTGGCCGGCGGCCTCACGATGGGACTGGTCATCGGCTGGCTGGGGGGTCGCCTGCTCAAGGCGATCTCCGGCAGCGCCGCGACCGTCTTCGCCATCGGCGTCATCGCGGTCGCGATCATGGCCTACGGCTTGGCCGATCGGCTCCACCTCAGTGGCTTCGCGGCCTGTTATGTGGCGGCGCTCGTGCTGGGCAATCTCGACCTGCCGCACCGGGCCTCCTTCATCGGCTTGAGCACCGCACTCGGCTGGCTGGCCCAGATCGGGCTCTTCGTGCTGCTCGGCCTGCTCGCGGACCCGAAGGAGTTCGTGGCGCAACTGTGGCCTGCGGTGGCGCTCGGCACGATCCTGCTCCTCGTCGCACGGCCCCTATCGGTGCTGCTCTCGTGTGGCCCCTTCCGGCTGTCGTGGCGCGAGCACGCCTTCTTGTCGTGGGCGGGCCTGCGCGGTGCCGTGCCCGTCGTGCTGGCCACCGTGCCGACTCTGGTCGGCGCACCCGGGATGATGTGGCTCTTCGACCTCGTCTTCGTCCTCGTCGTGATCTTCACGCTCGTGCAGGCTCCGACGCTGCCCTGGGTGGCTCGTCGGCTCGGGGTGATCGCCGCCCACCACGAGGTGGACCTGGCCGTGGAATCGACCTCGCTCGACGAGGTTGGGGCCGATCTGCTCGAGGTGAGCGTCGGCCCCGGCTCCCACCTGGCCGGCATCGAGATCTCCGAGCTGCGGCTCCCTCCCAAGGCCAACGTCTCGCTCATCGTGCGCGCAGACACCACGATCGTGCCGGGTTCGTCGACGCTCATCCGACGGGGCGACCGGTTGCTCGTGGTCGTCCCGTCCGCGCATCGGGTCGCGACCCAGGCTCGTCTGGAGGCGGTCAGCACCAGCGGCCGCCTCGCCGGGTGGACCCGAGGTGCCCCGGCCTCGGACGAGGTCGACCACTCCTTGCCGCCGAGCCTGCCGCGGCGGCTGTGGGGACGAGTCACGCGGCCCGACGCGTAAACTTGTGCACGATCGTGCGGCCGCGTTCCTGAGTCGGCTGCCCCCCAGGAGAAGCCACCATGCCCACCTATGTCTACGCCTGCACCGAGTGCGGTCACCGCTTCGAAGCCGTGCAGTCCTTCGCCGACGACTCGCTCACCGAGTGCCCCGAGTGTGAGGGGCGCCTCCGCAAGGTGTTCAACTCGGTCGGCGTGGTCTTCAAGGGCAGCGGCTTCTACAAGACCGACAGTCGGTCCTCCGGGTCGGCCACGTCGCCAGCGGGCGGTGGGTCGGCCACCGCGGCCTCGGGCGAGTCGTCCGGATCGGGGGCCTCGACGAGCGGCACGTCGACGCCCGCCGCCAACGGCTCGTCGGGTTCGTCGGGTTCGTCGGGCTCGACGGCGACTTCGTCGTCCACAGGCACGGCCACGAAGACCTCGTCATCCACAGGGTCCAACTGACCCATCGGCACGGCCGGGACCGCGCGTCTACCGTCCCGGCATGGACAAGAGCGCATCGCCCCTGCGACGTCTCCGGCTCAGCCCCGGTCGTCGCGCCCGTTGGCGCCGCCGGGTGGCCCGCCGGGTGCTCAGCTTCGCGTTTCTCACCTCGGCCCTGCTCACCGTGTTCTTCTCGACCCGGGCCCCGGCTGCCGATGGCCACCTCGTCATCGTCGCGGCGGACGACCTGACCGCCGGGGCGATCCTGACCGGCGAGGACCTGCGCGAGGTCGCGGTGCCCAGTCAGATCGCCGGAGCGCTGCTCGACTCACGCGATGGCCTGGTCGGCCGTCGGTTGGCGGTCCCCGTGGCGCGCGGCACGCCGCTGTCCGGCGCCGTCCTGGTGCCTCGCACCGCCCTCGAGGGTCTGCCCAGCGGCACCGTCGCCGTCCACGTCGGCGCCAGCGATCCACGCATGCTCGACCTGCTCTCGCCGGGTCAGACGGTGCGCCTACATCGCGTCGACTCGGGACTGCTCGCCGCCTCAGGGGTCCGCGTACTCGCTGTCGACCCCGCCGGTGAGGCCATGGCCGATCGTGGAGCGGCCCGCGGCCTGGTCGTGGCGCTGACACCCCAGGCCGCTGACGAGGCCCTGGCCGGGGACGGCACCTTCGACACCGCCCTTCGATTCCACGTGCTGCCGGAAGCCAGCTGACCGATGGCTACTAGGCCGGGCGCCCGGTCGGTGCGGAGGTCGACGAACTGGGTTGAGAAATGGGGAACGCGCACGCCGGTCAGTACGGAGGTCGACGAACCGGGTTGAGAAATGGGGAACGCGCACGCCGGTCGGTGCAGAGGTCGACGAACCGGGTTGAGAAATGGGGAACGCGCACGCCGGTCGGTACGGAGGCGAGCACGACTTCTGACCTCTTGCTCAGCTCCTTGGTGACGGGGGCGCCCTCCGCCGCGCAAGGGCCGCACGCCGCCCGCGCCCGCCGCATGGACACCCCGCCCGGCTCATCGTTCGATTCGCCGCGTCACCGTTTTCCTCTGTACCGTTGACCTGCTCTCCCGCCGTTCGGCTGGGCACTCCCCTCACAGACAAAGGATTGACACCCCCATGCAGGGCTTCAAGAAGTTCCTTCTCCAGGGCAATGTGGTCGAACTGGCCGTTGCCGTCATCATCGCCGGCGCGTTCGGCAAGGTCGTTGACGCCGTCGTCAAGTTCCTGATGGACATCATCGCGCTGATCGGCGGCGCCCCGAGCTTCGACAGCCTCTCGCTGGCCATCGGGGACAACCAGCTCTACTACGGCCCGGTCATCACCGCCGTCGTGGGCTTCGTCATCCTCGCGGCGGTCATCTACTTCATGATCGTCAAGCCCTACGAGACCGCGCGCGAGCACCTCAGCAAGGGCGAGAAGGACGAGGTGGCCGAGGTCGACCCGCAGCTCGAGCTGCTCAAGGAGATCCGCGACACCCTGCGCGCCCGCGGCTGATCCAGCCCCAGCGCTCCGAGAGGCGGGGCGGTCCTGCCACAGGCAGGACCGCCCCGTTTCTCATTCCCGCGGCTACTCCCAGTGCGGCGGTCTCTGCTCGCGCAACCAACGTCGCCGGGCCGTCGACTCGGGCGACTCGCCCCACCCCGCGTCGGTGTCGTCGGTGGTCTGCTCAGGGGATCTGTGCCGCGAGCGAGCCGGTGGTGGCGCCGAGTCCTGGTCATCCACCACCGGCGGGGACGGGACCTCGCCGGGGCGACCGGGCCCTCGCCGCGCGCGGCGCGGTGGCCGCCTTCCCTCCCCAGAGGTATGCCGGTCAGTCGGCATCGCGGTGCTCGCCGCCTGCGGGTGAGGGATCGCCGCCCGACAACGCCTCATCGGCGGAGGCCGTCGACACCAGTTCCGCGTCGTCCGCGCCCGCGGGTCGCTGGTCCTGCGACGCGAGCGCGCGAATGCGTTCGACTTCGCGGGCGGGATCGCGGTAGACATCGGTGGCCCAGACCCGCAGCGGCGACCACCCGAGCCGCCGCAACTGCTCCGAACGCAGGCGGTCGCGATCCCGCGAGCTGGTGACCGCGGCATACTCGGGGCCGTCGAAGTCGACCGCGACGGCGAGGCGACCCGGTGCGTCGAGCGACTCCACGGCGAGGTCGATGCGATCCGCGGAGGCTCCCAGGCCTGGGTGGACGGTCATGCCCTGGCTGCTGAGCCGGTCCGCCAGATCGGCGACAAGGGGGTCCAGGGCAGGGGCCGGCGCAGCGCCTCGGCCACGGGCGGACCCACCGGATGCGGCATACGCCAGGAAGTCGCGCAGCATCTGCGCACCCCGTGCCTTCAGGCGCGCCGGATCCAGGTCCTCGGCGACCAGCGCCGACACGACGGTCATGCGACGGCGGGCTCGGGTGATCGCGACGTTGAGCCGGCGCTCCCCGCCCTCGAGATTGAGCGGACCGAACCTGTGCAGCACCCGACCGTGCGGGGTCTTGCCGTAGCCGACGGACAGGATGATCGCGTCCCGCTCATCACCTTGGACCCGCTCGAGGTTCTTGACGAAGAACGGCTCGGGCGCTGACTCCTCGAAGAAGTCGGCCACCTCGTCCTCGAGGTCGACCAGCGCGACCCGGAGGGCATCGTCGATGCGCTGGGCGTGGGTGAGGCCAAGGGCGATGACCCCCAGGGACTCGGTGGGCCGGGTGCGGGCGTGCTCGATGACGAGCTTGACGACACGCGTGACCTCGGCCCGGGTCGACTCCACCGTCGCCGAGCCTTCATCGACGATGCCCTGACCGTCGACGGTCTCCAGCCGCAGGACAGGCTCGGCGTCGGTGCCGGGGAAGGTGACGAGGTTCCCGGCATACACCTGCTCGTTGGCAAAGGTGATGAGTCGCTCGTCGAGGGAGCGGTAGTGCCAGCGCAGTCGCCGGTTGGGCAGGATCGAGGAGAGCACGTCGAGGATGGACTCCATCCCCTCGGTGAGGGCCGTGCCGTCGGCGTCGCCGTCGCTGACCGTCGTGAAGAAGTTCGTCGGTGGGAGCTGGTGGGAGTCACCGGCCAGGACGACCTGCCGCGCTCGCGCGATCGCGGAGATCGCCTGCGCCGGAGGCACTTGCGAGGCCTCGTCGAAGACGACCACGTCGAACCAGCGCCCGGGGGGCAGGACGCTGGCCACGACCAGGGGGCTCATCACCCAGCACGGTCGCAGCGCGGTGATGAGCTCGCCGGCGAGCGGCATGAGGTCTCGGACCGGCTTCAACCCACGCCGCCGACGACCCTCGGCTCGCACCGCCGCGGCCTGCTCGGGGTGCTGGGCCGCGATGGAGCGGATCCGGCTGCGCACCGCCGCCTGGACTCGCGTCGCGCCGTCGGCGATCACCTCCCGGTCGGCGGCGGCGAAGCGATGGAGGTGGCCGCGCAGGTGGTCCCCGGAGTGCCCACCGATCCGCTGGTCCCGCAGCGCGATGTCCTCGGCGATCGAAGCCCACCAGACGTGCTCGACCTCGGCACGCACGTGGTCGTCCTCGACCCCACGGGCGGCAAGGTCGTCGATGACCGGCCCCCAGCCGGTGGCCTCCAGGGCATCCAGCGGCGCGCGCACCGTGGGCACGACGGCGAGCCGGTCGACGTTCTGGCGCAGTCTCTCGAGCAACTCCACGAGGTCTGCCCGATCAAGGTCGACCAAGGCCTCGTCGTCGGGTTGCCTGGGAAGTCGCTCCTGGAGCCAGTCGAGGTCCGCGGTGACTCCGGCGTGAACCGAGCGTGCCCGATCGAGGTCGGCAGGGATCTCCGGGCGCCCACCGGCTCCCGCGAGCTGCCGCCAAGCGGTGCGCTGGGCCGCCGCATCGACCAGTGCGGCGTGAAGATCCGCGGGAGGCGGGCCGGGTCGCAGCAGCGCCTTGGCCGCCTTCTTGATCCGTCGCCGCTCCCACCAGCCCAAGGAGGTGCCGGCCGCTGCGCGCTGCTGCGAGGTTCCGGTCGCGAGGACGGCCTCCTCGAGCGGTGCATCGAAGACCTCCGGCCGGAAGGTCTCCAATGTGTGCCGGACGTTGGCCAGGGTGGACAGCACGCGACCCCAGTCGCCGATGGTGCGCGCATCGGGCAGTCGCAGTCCGTGCAGGACCTCGCGCACGACGGCGTCCAGGTCGTCCAGGCCACCGGGTTGGAGTCGTTCGACGCGGTCGCGGGCCTCGACTGCCTCGGCCGGCGTCGACAGGTCGGCATCGAACCACGGGTCGTCGCCACCATCGGCGCGCCAGGCGCCGAGGCGGGCGAGGCGCTCGATCTCCGCGGCCGTTTCGTCGCGGGTGGTGGAACTCAGGCGGGCCAGGTGATCGCCGCGCAACCGAACGGTGGACCGTGGCGGCACCGCGCTGCGGCTGAGCGCTGAGACCGCCGACATGACCTCGTGGGCGCTCACTCCCCACGGGGCTCGCTGGTCGTGCATGGCCCTGATGTGGTCGGCCAGGGCCACGGCGCTGTCGTGCTGGACCCTGAGTGTGGCGACCGGAAGGCCGTTTCCGTCCGGTTCGTCGGCGGCCTCGAGCGCGTCGGAGAGATCGACCGCGATCCGCCTCTTGGCGCGCGCACCGTCATGGAGGTCCATGACGAGGTCACCCAGACCCACTCGCGTCAGGCGGCCGACCACCGCATCGATGGCGGCCCGCTTCTCGGCGACGAAGAGCACGCGCTTGCCATCGGCGGCCAGCGCGGCGACGAGGTTGGCGATGGTCTGGCTCTTGCCGGTGCCCGGCGGCCCCTGCACGACGAGGTGGGCGCCGCTGCGGGCGGCCTCGATCACCTGGTGCTGCGAGGAGTCGGCGTCCAGGACGAGGGTCGCGCTCGTCTCGTCCAGGACCGGGTCGCCATCGCGCACCGTGATGTCACCGTGGACGGACGCGAGGGCGGTGGGGTCCCCGGCCAGCGCGGCGATCACGTCATGGTCGGCCAAGGTCTCGCCCTGGGCGGCAAGGTCGGCGACCATCGGGAGCTTGGCGTAGGAGAAGTTGCCGACGACGATTCGCGGATTGATCGCGAAGCCGTCGATGTCGTCGCAGATCTCGGCAAGGTTCGCGAAGGTCGGGTGAGGATCGAAGCCGTTGCCGGCGACGGCCAGTGCCTCCAAGGCGTCGCCGTCGATTGCCAGCCCACGCTCTTGGGCGAGGTAGTGCTCCAGCACCGGGTTGAGCTCGATGGTGTCGCCGAGGTCGAGCACGAAGTCCTGACCGGCGGCGCCGATCTGTCGCAAGGTGACCGCGCGCAGCAGCACCGGGGCTGCGGGCGATCGAGGCACCCCGGGGATGGTCCAGGTGGCCATCCCGAAGGCCACGAAGCAGGTCTCGATGCCCCGCTCCTCCTTGAGTTCGCGCGTCTTGGCGGCGATCGCGCGGCACCGTCGTCGCGCCTCCTCGAAGGCCGCCGGTTCACGCACGAGGTCGGTGAGCCGGGTGGGTCGCCCGGTCATGAGCAGCGCGACGCCGCCGGGATGGGCGGTGGTGAGCTCCAGGGTCCCCGTCGGCAGGTCCCGGAACCACAGCAGGGTGTTGCGGCCGCCGAGGTCGACCAGGTGCTTGGTCCACGAAGCCACCGCCGAGCGCACCAGCCCGAGTCGGGTGTCGACCGCCGAGGAGGCAGCGAGCGTCGGATCGTCGGGCTGGGACGTCTCGGGTGCAGGGGCCACCGCGTCAGTCACCGCAGCAGGCTAACAACTGGACCTGTTCGGTCAGGGCGCTCGCGTGTCCAAGCCCGGGGTGCTGATCGCGGCGAGAGCGACGACGAGCGCGAAGGCCATCGAGGTCAGGGCGAGCCAGTGGAACCCGGCGTGGTCGACGACGACGCCGGCGATCGCGCCCGCGCCGGCCGCGACCAGGCTCATGATCATGTCCGCCGCACCCTGCCCCGAGGCCCGCTCGGGCAGCGTCAAGGTGGCCGCCAGGGCGGACGACGCGCTCACATAGGTGCCCGACCAACCCAGCCCGAGCAGGAAGAGGCCGAGCGTGAGCCGGCTCGACGAGCCCATCGGCGAGGAGGATGCCAACAGCGTCGCGACGACGAGGGTGAGGGCACCGGCCAGCGCCACCCAGCGCGCCCCGAAGCGGTCGACGCACCAACCGGTGATCGGCGAGAAGGCGAACATGCCGACGATGTGCAGGCTGATCACGAGCCCGATGACGGTCAACTCGGCGTGCCCGTGCCGCATGTGCAGGGGCGTCATGACCATGACACTCACCATGACCGCGTGCCCGACCGCGAGGGTCAGCAGCGCCACGAGGCGCACCCGACTGCGCCGCAGGATCCGCAGGCCCTCCAGCACCGAACCCCTGGGCCCGACCTGGGCGTCGCCGGCCAACGAGCGCCGCCGGGCCTCCAGCAATGGGTCGGGCCTCAGGAAGAGGAGCATGACGAGCGTGGCCAGGGCCAGACCCACGACCGAGAAGAGGTAGGGACCGACGAGCACCGGCAGGTCCAGGGCGCGGGCGACCGGCTCACTGGGCCCGACGAGATTGGGCCCGAGCACCGACCCGATCGTCGTCACCCAGACGACGAGACTGAGCTGACGCGCGCGGCGCGTGGCGGGCGCGAGGTCGACCGCGGCATACCGGGCCTGGTTGTTGCTCGCCGTGGCCCCGCCGAAGAGCAGGCTCGCGGCGAGCAGGAGCGGGAAGTTGCGGATGACTCCGGCGACGACGAGCCCGATCGCGCCGAGGAAGGCCGCGGCATACCCGAGGGCGAGACCGGGGCGACGCCCGCGGGCAGCGATGAGGGAGGTCATCGGGATGGCGAGCAGGGCGGTTCCGAGGACCTGGAAGGTGCCGCCGAGACCGGCATAGGTCGCGGAGCCGGCGATGTCCTCGGCGAGCAGCGCGCCCACGGCGACCCCAGCAGACAAGCCGATGCCGCCGAGGACCTGCGTGACGACGAGGGTGGCCAGGGTGCGCCGCTGGACGTGGTCGACGGCGTTCTCCCTCACCCGCGAGAGTATGCCGCCTCGTCAGGGGTATGCCGCACCGTCGCCTAGGCTTGGGGGCGCCCGCTCGCCGGGCAGGCCCTCGTAGCTCAGGGGAAGAGCACTTCTCTCCTAAAGAAGGTGTCGCAGGTTCGAATCCTGCCGGGGGCACGCATGTCCTGAGTCGCGACATCGTTTGCTCGATGTCGCGACCCATGGCTTTGTGTGTGGGTTCACGGTGTGACGTGGATGTCGCGACTCATGGTCTCGCTGATCAGGGCGGAGGCAGCCTCCCGTAAGGACCATCCGGGGTCGGAATCCTGGCCGATGGATCAGGTGAACGGGATGAGCATGATCGGGTCCGACGTCGGCGCCGGTGAGCCGCCGGTGGGCTCCACCGTCAGTCCCGCGCCCGTCGCGGCTGCGGCGTCCCCCTCGAGGATGACCATGACGTTGTCGGAGGCATCGGGACGCACGACTCCCGCCGACACCATGCCCTGGCCGGGCAGGTCGAACCACGCCTGGTAGTCCTTGCCTTTCGGTGCAGCAGGCATGCCCTCGGCGATGAGTACGGCGCGGCGCATCGCGGGGCTTCGCACGATCGTCATTGTGTGGCCGTCGACCGACTGCTGGAACCGGTGGGCGTCAGAGGCCCGAATCACCTTCTCGGCTGCCGTCAGTTGCACCTCCTCCTGGGGCCGGAACTGCTGCCACGTCACGCCGCCCACGACGGCTGCCGCCGCGGCGGCGCCAGCCCACGTGAGGACGTGGCGGCGCGGCATACGGACCACGGTGCCTACCTCCTCGGTCGGTATGCCTCGGTGCTCGGTCGCGGTGTCGTACGCGGGACGCTGGACGAGCGGCGGCAGCGGCCGGACGGTGCCGATCTTGTCGAGCACGGCGCGTCGCACGTCGGGTCCGGTCTCGGCACGGGTGAGGTCTGCGAGCGCGCTCGCCGCCTCGCGCAGACTGGCGACCTCGACGCGGCACTCGGGGCACAGGGCCAGGTGTTCCTCGAAGAGGACGCGCTCGTCACCATCGACGGCGTCAACTGCGTAGGCACCGGACAGGCTGTGGATGTCGGCGCTCATCTCGCACCTCCCAAAGAGTCTCGTAGTCGGATGAGCCCGTCCCGGATCCGCGTCTTGGCCGTGCCGAGGGGAATGTCGAGGAGGCCGGCGACCTCGGTGTGTGTATACCCGCCGAAATAGGCGAGCTCGACGGCGCCGCGTTGGGTGTCGGTCAGGGCGTCGAGTGCGTTGCGAACCCGTTGCGCATCCAGGGAGCGTTCGGCCCGCTCAGCGGTGCTGTCGTGTGGCGTGTCCTGGTTCTCGGCGACCCAAGCGCTGTCCCGCTCGGTGGTGGCCTGCGCGGACCGCACCCGGTCGACCGCACGGCGGTGCGCGATCGTGAGCATCCATGACAGTGCACTGCCGCGCTGCGGGTCGAAGCGTGCGCTCTGGCGCCAGATGTCGAGGAAGACCTCCTGGGTGACCTCGTCGGCCTGCGCGGGGTTGCGGACCACGCGCAGCACGAGGCCGTGGACCCGGCTCGACACTGCGTCGTAGAGCGAGGCGAAGGCGTCTTGGTCGCCGCGACCGGACGCCTGCAGCCAGTCGATGAGCGAGTCCGCCCTCGCAACAGAGACCACCGCACTCCCGCGCCCGGTGAGGGACGCGGGAGTGCGGTCAGGACCTGCCATGCGGCTCATCATCCTCTCCCCGCGACCGGGATCAGGAGGCGGGGAGCAGGACCTGGTCGACGATGTAGACGGTGGCGTTGGCTGTCTGGACGTTGCCGCAGACGACCTTGGCCTTGCCGACCATGACGTCCTCCCCGGAGCCGGTGACAGTGATCATCGTCCCCGCGAGGGTCTTGTGGTCACCGGCCACCTTGTCCGGGGCGAGACGCCCGGGCACGACGTGGTTGGTGAGGACCTTGGTGAGCAGGCCCTTGGGGTCGGCCATCGCGGCATCCATCGTCGGCTTGTCGAGCGCGGAGAAGGCGTCGTTGGTCGGCGCAAAGACGGTGATGTCCTGGGTGGTGTTGAGGGTGTCGGCCAGGCCCGCGTCCCCGACTGCTTTCACCAGCGTGGACAGGACCGGGTTGTTTCCGGCCGCGGTCGCGACCGGGTCCATCGCCATGCCGGCAAACGAGCCCTTGCCGTCGGCGGGAACTGCCGAGCAGCCCGCGCCGAAGGGCTTGCCGTCCGCCATGGCGCTGCCGCTGGCCATGGGCGACTCGGTCATCGGTGAGGAGCTCATGGGCGATTCACTCATCGACGAGGAGGAGCCGGGGCTGCTCGAGCTCGTGGTGTCGTTGCTGCCGCAGGCGGCCATGCCCAGGGGCAGGGACAGCGCGAAGGCAACGAGGGCCATGCGGGTGGTGCGATTGTGGTTCCTCATGAGAGGTCTCCTTGCTCGGAGGTCGGTTGACACACGTGGTTCGGTATGCCGCGCAGCGCGGATTGGTCATGGCCCCAAGCTTTCGGTGGGTCGTCTTCTAGTCGACGATGACGACGATGGAGTGCAGGCCCTGGGCGCCCGAGGGGAAGGGGTCGAGGCGTTCGGTCGCCTGGACGGTGCCCTCGCCGTCTGTCGCGCGGACGGTGAGCTGGTGTCGGCCCGGGGTGGCCTCCCACGACATGGACCACTGTCGCCAGTAGGCGGCCCCGACCTCCGGTCCCAGCGTCGCCTCCACCCACGGGCCGTCGTCGACTCGCACCTCGACGCGCCGGATGCCCTGGTGAGCCTGGGACCAAGCGACCCCGCCGATGGCGACCTGGCCGGCGCGCAGGCCACCCAGCCCCTTGGGGGTGTCGATGCGTGACTGGGTCCGCACCGGAGCGTCGGTCGCCCAGTCGCGTTCGGTCCAGTAGGCCGGCTTCGCAGCATACGTCGTGGCGGTGAGCCGTTCGAGCCACTTGGTGGCGCCGACGAATCCGTAGAGCCCCGGGGTGAGGAGCCGGACGGGGAAGCCGTGCTTGGCCGGGAGAGGTCGCCCGTCCATCCCGACGACGAGAAGGGCCTCCCGGTCGTCGAGCAGTGCCTGGACGGGCGTCGAGATGTTCATGCCGTCCACCGAGGTCGAGAGGATCTGGTCGACACCGCGGTCGATGCCGACGCGCTCCAGCAGGGCGCGCACGGGCACGCCGGTCCAGCGCGCCGACCCGATGTAGGGTCCGCCCACCTCGTTACTCACACAGTTGAGGGTGATGTCGCGCTCGACGAGGTCCATGCCGAGAATATCGTCGTAGGTCACGGTGAGCTCTTGAGCGACCATGCCGTCGATGGTCAGAGTCCACGTGGTCGGGTCCACGCGCGGAATGGTCAGGGCGGTGTCGACCCTGTAGAAGGACTCCGTCGGCGTTCGCAGCGGGCTGATGCCCTTCGTCGTGGCCTCGAGCCCGATTGGCAGGGGGCCGACGGCGCCCGCGGGGGTGGGCAGCGCGACGTCTGCGACCGCCCGATCCCGGACCATCATTGCCTGCCCGGCACCGCCGGCGAGAAGGGCTCCGGCGCCGGTCGCCCCCGCGCCGAGGATGAACTGCCGCCGGTGCGTGCGCCCAGGGTGCCCCATGGCGTGCGCGCTGTGGTCAAGGGGGGATTCGGAAGGTCGCCGGGCCGAATCGGAGTCCACAACCGACGACTCGCGTGTCTCCCCGTCCAGGCTGCGGAGCAGGTGGGTGAAGGCGAGGGCGCCGACGCCCATCGCCGCCAGCCCCGCGAGTGCATCGACCAAGGCAGCTCCCGGGCGCAGGATGGCCGCGAGCGTCGTCAGTCCGGGCAGCAGGACGATCAGGGCGACGGCTGGGCCGCGCCTGGCGCGGCCCAGCAGGCCGACCAGGGCGGCCAGCACTGCCGTCACCAGCGTCACGCTGCCCAGCAGGACGACCTTGTCCAGCGCCCCGAAGGTGCGAATCGCCCACTCCTTGACCGGCGTCGGCGTCGAATCGATGATCGTGGAGCCGACCGCGAGCACCGGCGACGATTGTGGCGCGACAATCGCCGCCACGAGGTGCCCGACCCCCACCCCGGCAGCGGCCGCCAGCATTCCGATCGCGGCATATCTGATCGGTGCGGTAGGTGCGCCCATGGTCGTCGTTCGGCGCCGCACGCCGCTCGGATTGGGTGGCGTCAGCCTCGCCACCGGCTCAGCGCTGAGGCGGTGGCGCTCACAAGCGATCCCCGAACGAAACCCTGCCGGGGCGCCTCACGTTCACGACGCCTCGTCGACGGCGCCCTCCAGCTCGGCGCTGAAGCGTGCGAGGTCGAGTGCCCCCAGCAACACGAGCAACACCCCAGCCACGGCCAACCAGCCCAACCCCGGACGCGCGCGGTCGCCCGCGAGCGTGACACCGATGAGCCCGGCGAAGAGCACCTCGCTCGCGATCAGCACCGACGTGACCGCGACGACCGATGCTCGCGTGAGCGCCAGCGTGCTCAGGTGCAGACCCGCGAAGCCGGCCAGCGGCAGGGTCCACAGCAGTGGATGCGTGAGCAACTCCGTGCCGTCCAGCCCGCGGGACCCGGCGAGCGCCCGGACGCAGAGGCCGACGATCACGAAGGCAGCCCCGGCGAGGAGTGCGAGCACGGACCCGACCCACGGGTCCCTGCGCCGGGAGAGGACCTGACCGCCCCACAGGAGCAGGACCACCACAACGACCGGCAGGGCGAGCGCCCACCCGTCGAGGACAAGGTGCGCCCGACCGTGCCTGGACGAGACGGCCACGGCGATCAGTCCGGCCCCGACGGCGACGATCGCAAGCATGTCCCGGCCCTTCAGACGAGCGCCGATCATGAGCACGGCCAGGACGGCGGTGACCGCCAGACTCGACGAGCGACCGGCCTGCACCGCGAAGAGCGGCAGGGTGCGCAGGGCGAGGGCCCCCGCGACGAATCCACCGAGCATGCAGGCCAGACCGGCGACATAGCGCGGGCGTCGCACGAGCGTCGCGAGCAGACCGAGGTGCCCGGAGTGGTCCTCCGCACGCGCCGACTGAGCCTGGAGCAGCACGGCGATTCCGCCCACGAGGGCCGCCATGAACACCCAGATCACTTGGCGAGGCTCCTCTCGGTGTGGACGGCCAACGACGCTCGGCCACCTTCGTTACTATCCCACGGGGGCGATCAACCGGATCCACCGACGACCGGGGCGGAACGATGACGACACAGTCACGCGCGCTGCGCGGCGTGGGTCCGCTCGTGACGGCGTATGCCGTGGTCACCGTCCTCCTCACGACGGTCGTCAGTTGGGCGCAGGGCCTGCCGTTGGCGGCGGAGATCACCAATCGCAGTCAGATCGTCACGGGGGACCCGATCTGGATCGACGCCTGGGTGCGCTGGGACTCCAACTGGTACGGCGGGATCGCGGAGAACGGCTACTTCTACCACTCCGGCCAGCAGTCCCCCATCGCCTTCTTCCCGTCCTACCCGATGGCAGTGCGTCTGGTTGCCGGGCTCGTCGGGGACGTCCAGGTCGCCGGGGTCCTGGTCACGGTGCTGTGTGGCGCAGCCAGTCTCGTGCTCTTCTGGCGGTGGCTCGATGGCCGTGTCACCAGTCGCGCCCGTCGGCTCGCCACCGCCTCCCTCATGGCCTACCCCTACGCCTTCTTCATCTATGGGGCGATGTACAGCGACGCCCTCTTCCTGCTCTGCGTCCTGGCCGCCTTCACCGCCCTCGAGGCCAGGCACTTCGCCCTCGCGGGCCTCATCGGTGCCGTCGCGACGGCGGGGCGGCCGGTGGGCCTGGCCCTGGTCGCCGGACTCGTCGTGCGCACCCTCGAGATGCTCGCGCAGAGCACGTCCGGCCGGGACAAGGTCTCCTTCCGGGAGCTGGCAAGAGCCCTCACCACGGTGCGCCCACGGCATACCCTCGTCGGCTTGTCAGTCGCCGGCCTGCTCGGGTGGATGGCCTATCTGTGGTTCGTCTTCGGCAACCCGGTCGCCTTCGCCGACGCGCAGTCCTCCCCCGGCTGGGACCAGGGTGCCGGACCACGAACGTGGTTCAAGGTCGGGTTCGGCGGGCAGGTGCTACACGGACCGTGGGACACCAAGGCGATCCTCTTCGCGCAGTTCTTCGTCTGCCTGCTGGCCGTCCTCGCGATCCCCCAGGTGTTCCGGCGTTTCGGGTGGGGTTACCTCACCTATGCCGTCATCGTGCTCGGCATACCCTTGGTGGGCAGCAAGGACTTCTTGGGATGTGGCCGCTACGTGATGATGGCGTTCCCGGTCTTCGCGGTCCTGGGGGCACTCCTGGACCAGCAGCCACGCCGCTGGATTCGAGTGGCCGTCCCGGCGGTCAGCGCACTGGCGCTGCTCGTCGCCACCTTCTTCTACGGACTGGGGGTCCTGATCTCATGAGCCCGACCTCGATCGCGGCCAACTTCGCCAAACTCTCCATCTTCTTCCCGATGTGGAACGAACAGGACTACATCCGACGCACGATCGGCTTCGCCACCGAGATCTGCGAGGTGCTCGTGGCCGACGGCGAGATCGGCGACTACGAACTCGTCATCGTCGACGATGCCTCCACGGACGACACCGGTCCGATCGCCGACGCGCTCGCCGCCGAGGATCCCCACGTCCACGTGGTCCACCACGAGACCAACCGCAAGCTCGGCGGTTCGATCAAGACCGGCCTGGCCGCGTGCACCGGCGACATCGTGCTCTACACCGATGCCGACCTTCCCTTCGACATGGCCGAGCTCTCGCGCGCCTTCCGGATCCTGCGCAACTACGAGGCCGACATCATCAGCGCCTATCGCCTCGACCGCACCGGTGAGGGCCTGCGCCGGACCGTCTACTCCTTCGTCTACAACGGCCTCGTGACCGCGGGCTTCGGCGTGCGTTTCCGCGACATCAACTTCGCCTTCAAACTCATCCGACGCCGCGTGCTCGACCACGTGCAGGTCAAGAGCGAAGGGTCCTTCATCGACGCCGAATTCATGATCCGCGCTTCCCGGATGGGCTTCCAGGTCGTGCAGATCGGCGTCGACTACTTCCCGCGCACGCGAGGGGTGTCGACCCTGTCGTCGGCCGGGGTGATCCGGACCATCCTGGGTGAGATGCGCGACCTGAGGCACGAACTCAAGTCCGTGCGTCCCCTCGACCTCGACGGCGACCGGTGACGCGACCGCTGGTCGTCAATGCCGACGACCTGGGCCTGAGCCGAGGGATCAACGCAGCCATCCGGCGGGCACACGTCGACGGGATCGTCACCTCCACCTCGCTCCTCACCGTCGGCCGGTATGCCGCGGACGCCGCCGCCATGTTGCGCGCCACTCCCAGCCTGGCCGCCGGCGTCCACCTCGCGCTCGTCGGCGAGGACCCGCCCCTGCTCAGCGCCCGTGAAGTGCCGACGCTCGTGGACCGCGCCGGACGATTCCCGCTGTCCTACCGAACCTTCGTGGCCCGCGCGGCAACCGGTCGGGTCGACCTCGACGACGTCCGCCGCGAGCTGGGCGCCCAGGTGCAGGCCGGGCTCGACCTCGGCCTGGAGATCGGCCACCTCGACACCCATCAACACGTCCACCTCTGGCCGGGCGTTGGCGCGGTCGTCGTGGACCTCGCCGAGCAGCACGGCATCGCGCACGTCCGCCTCCCTCGTGCGCATGGTCGTTCCCCGATCGGGCTCGGCGTCGGCGTGCTCTCTCGACGCCTGCGTGACCGGCTGGTGGCCCACGGTCTGCCGGTCACGGCATACGCGGGGTTGGAGGAGGCCGGTGGGATGGACCGGGCAGCCCTGGGCCGCGCCTTTCGCGCCCTGGCCGCGACGCCCGCAGCGGCAGCGGAGGTCAACGTCCACCCGGGCCTCGTGGATGCCGACTCCTCGCGCTTCGACTGGGGTTATCGCTGGGAGGACGAGTTGGCTGCCCTACTCGATCCCGACGTGCGCGCCGACCTGAGCGCGCACGGCTTCCACCCGAGCACCTTTCCCGTCATTTTCGGAGGCTCCTGATGCCCACCCGTCCCGACGCGGCGGCGAAGGCCGCGATGGCCCTCTACGCCGACGCACCCCGCGCCGACCGCGCACATGTGCGTGGGCGGTGGTGGACCGCGCCCTTCACGGCCGTCGAGAAGTCCTTGCCAACCACGGGCCGGGTCCTCGAGGTCGGCTGCGGACACGGCCTCTTCGTCGCGTATGCCGCCCTCACCGGCCCCCAGCGCACCGTGGTCGGTGTCGACATCGACACCGACAAGATCGCGGTCGGCACGCGGGCGCTGGCCCCTCTGGGTGAGCGGGCCACGGTGTCGGTCGGGGTGTCCGGCCGGGTCCCGGAAGGCCCCTGGGACGCGATCGTCATCCTCGACGTCCTCTATCTGCTGCCGTCGGCCGAGCAGCACGCGCTGATCGACCGCTGCGTGGCGGCGCTCGCTCCGGGAGGGCGCCTGCTCGTCAAGGAGATGGACATGGCCGCCGGCTGGAAGGCGCGGTGGAACACCGCGCAGGAGACCTTGGCGGTCAAGGTGCTGCGCATCACCGAGGGCCACGAGTTCGATTTCGTGCCCACGGCCACGATGGCGCAGTGGCTGCGCGATCTGGACCTACGCGTGACCACGGCCCCCTTGGACCGCGGCTACCTTCACCCGCATGTGCTCCTGCGGGGCGACCGGGTGGACTGACCCGTCACTCCCCGGCGGGCCGCCGCCGACGACGAGGGCCCCACACCGTGCTGGTGCGGGGCCCTCGTCGGTCGAGCGTGATCGGTCAGAAACGACCGTAGACGTTGCCGGAGAAGATGGCGCGCTCGGAGGTCGCCTTGCCCGTGCGCGGCGAGTCGATCATCATGCCGGGGCCGGTGTAGATGCCGACGTGGGTGGCGATGCCGCCGCTGACGGTGAAGACCAGGTCACCGGGCTGCGGGTTGGACACGATGGTCGCTGCGTTCATCTGCGCCGTGGCGGTGCGCGGGATGCTGATGCCGGCGTGGGCGTAGACGTACTGGGTGAAGCCCGAGCAGTCGAAGCCGGCCGGGGTGGTCCCGCCGTAGACGTAGTAGATGCCGAGCAGGCTGCGGGCGATGTCGACGATGCTGCCGCTGGCCGCCTGGCGCGGGGCCGAGGAGGTGGCCGCAGCGGCGGCGGTGCTCGTCCGCGTGGCCGTCCGCGTGGCCGACCGCGAGGTCTGCTGCGGCTGCTCCACCGGGGCCACGACGACGGGCGGTGGCGGGGGCTTCTCGACGGCGGAAACGCCGACGACGCCCACCTGGGCAACCTTGGTCGGTGCCGCGGCGTCGGGGGCCACGACGGCCGGGGCGGCCTTGACCGCAGCGGGAGCGGCCTTCACGGCAACAGGGGCCGAGACGGTCGCGGCCTGGGCGGTCGCAGGGGCCGCCTGGGCCGGCAGGGCGAAGGCCGCAACCATGCCGCCGGAGGCGGCGAGGACAGCGGAGGCCTTCACACCGGACTCGCCGGCGCGGGCGACCATGCCGGTCAGTTCGGTCAGGGGGTTGTGACGGCCGGCTGCACGATGGCGACCGGACACAGGGGTCTTGGACACAATGAACCTCTCGACGCCTTCGAGGTGAGCTGTCGGGTTCGGGCTGAGGTTGTGCCCGGCCGATCGGCGAACCGATCGGCTTCACCCCAAGGATCCTGAGACCAGGACCCGAAGTGGTTCCCCCGCTCCTGCCGGCGGTGGTGCGAAAGAACTCTCGGGCAGTGGCAGGACTCGGCGTTCTGCCCGTGAGGACACCATCCAGGGGAGATGGCGACCTGCCCAAGGTACACACCCGACAGACGAATGTCACATTTGGGTCACGGGCGCGTCATCATCTGGTCGGCGGAAGGCTCGGGGCTCAGCCGATCCTCAGGGTCGGCGCACCGAGGCGCATCCCCGTGGCGTGAAGGAGGGTCGAAGGACCTCTGCCGCTGACCTCTGCTGCGTCAGTTGACCGAGATGTGCACGTGGTCGTAGTGGTTCTGGGTGGGGCTGCCGCGGTCGGCCATCGCCTTCCACCCGCCACCGGGGTGCCATATGCGCTGCTTCCAGATGACGTACTTGACGTTCAGTTCGCCGGCGTGCGCCATGACGAAGGCCGCAATTGCGTCGCCCTCAGCGAAATTGTCCACCATGATGTCGGCCGCCTTCCCGGCGCCGTGGTCGCCGGAGTCGCCGGCGCGGTAGCCACCGATGCTCAGCGGCCCGAAGAGGGAGCGCACCGCCGAACAGACCGCAGAGGCACTGCCGCCCAGCCCCAGTCCTCGGCACATGCCGGCATACGCCGACGTCGAGTAGCCGGTGGCGCCGGCCGCGTTGGCGGCCCCGCCCGCGGCGCTCTGCGACCCAGCCGCCCCACTGGCGCCCTGGGCGTCCAGGTTGACCTCCTCGGCCGGCTTGGCAACGGCCGAGATGCCGATGACGCCGGCTTGGATGCCGGCGAGCGGTCCGGTGGCCGATGGGGAGATGACAGCGGCGTCCTGCACCCCCGGTGCCGCGGTCTCGGCGGCTGCTGCCCCAGCGGTCTCGGCGCCGGCGGTCTCGGCGCCGGCGGTCTCGGTGCTGGCGCTCTCGGCGCCAGCGGCCGCGACGGGCGTTCCGAGCGCTGTGCGTGCTGTGGTGCGCGAGGTCCCGGCCACGGCTGCCACGCGGGCATCGGCGACGAGCGTCGAGGCGGTGGGAGCCATCGCGAGCGATGTGCTGGCACCGGACGTCGAGGGAACGATCACGGCTCCGGTCGTGGCGCCGACGATGCCGAGAGCCACGAGGGACTTCACGGCGAGGGTCGGGTTCACCAAGGAGCGGATTTCGGCGCGCCAGGACGGCTTGGGGGCACGTCGACGGCCGGGAGTTGAGCGGTGGTGCACGGGAGGGGCAGCCTTTGTCAGGGGGTCTGGGCTGCGACCACGGTAGCGACCAGATGGCCTTGATGTCACATTCGCATAACGAGCGCGATGCCGCCCGGTGCTCAGAGCCTCTCCACCAGAACGTGCACCGCGATGTCATCGGGGAGCGAGACGCCGGTGGCCTCATCGGCGCCCACGCGGGCGGCAATCGTCCGTCCGTCCTCCGCGCGGACCGTCGCCGGTTCACCCGGCAGCAGGCCGGCCGCGGTGAGCAGGGCGAGCGCCTCGTGGTCGACCTGGACCGGCTCACCGATCCGCCGCACCCGCACGGTGACCGGCTGGGCGCCCGCGACCTCGCTCAGTGGCACCAGGCCCGCGCGGAAGTCCTCGGCCTTGCCCACGCCGAGTTCCTCGAGACCGGGAATCGGGTTGCCATAGGGGGACTCGGTGAGGGTGTCACCGAGGAGCGCGACGATCTTGCGCTCCACCCGATCGGACATGACGTGCTCCCACCGGCACGCCTCATCGTGGATGAACTCCCACTCCAGACCGATCACGTCCGCGAGCAGTCGCTCGGCGAGTCGGTGCTTTCGCATGACCCGCATCGCGATCTCCTGCCCGGACGGCGTGAGCTCGAGATGCCGGTCGTGGGCCAGGGTGAGCAGTCCGTCACGTTCCATCCGCGCCACGGTCTGCGACACCGTCGGACCGGAGTGCCCGAGTCGCTCCGCGATGCGTGCCCGCAGCGCCGGGATGCCCTCCTCCTCGAGCTCGAAGATGGTCCGGAGATACATCTCCGTGGTGTCGATGAGGTCGGTCACGAAGGTAAGCCTACGTTTGCCTCGGAGTGCTCGGGTATGCCGCGCGCTCCCGGTGGGGCTCGTAGCGCGGCACCCAGCGGGCGAGCCACCCAGCCCCCAGCAGGGACAGGACACCGACGACGACGGCCGCTGCCCCGACCGAGGCGATGGCCGCGATCGCGGCGACGAGCACAGAGGCGCCGTTGGCGCCGATCAGGGAGATGAGGCGCCAGACCCCGAGGAAGGCGGCCCGACCCACGGGCGGCGCGGCATCCGCACCGAGCGTCATGACGATGCCGGAGCCGAGACCGTTGGCGATCGACATCGCCACGACCGCCACCCCGACGCCTCCTCGCGTGTCCGCCAAGGGCAGCGCCATGAGAGTGACACCAAAGCCCAGGGCCACCGGCACGGCGACCCACGCCCGGCCGAAGCGGTCCATGATCCAGCCGGCGGGATAGAAGAGCAGCATCTCGATGCCCATGCCCAGGCCGAAGAGCACCGAGACCTCGCTCGCGGTCATCCCGATGTGGTCCGCCCAGAGCGGGACGACGACATTGCGGGACGCCCGGGCGAGGCCGATGACCAGGATGCCGAGACCGAGGGTGAGGAGCACTCGGGCGTGCCGACGCACGGTCTCGCGCAGGGGCGGTGTGGCAGGTCGCGCGCCGGGGTGGTCACCCTCGGCGCTCGGGACGACGAGATCCATCGACCACCAGGTGATGGCGGCCGCGCCCAGCCCCCCGGCGATGAGCACGAGGAAGGCGGCGCGCGCGCCGTGCACGGCGATGAGCGGCGCGGCCGCGAGCGGGCCGATGAACCAGCCGATGCGGGCAACGCCGCCGAGGGTCGACATCGCGCGGGCTCGTTGGTGGGCTGGGACGATGTGGCCCAGATAGGACTGGCGGGCGACGATGAAGATGCCGCCGGCCGGGCCCATGATGACGGCGGCCAGGGCCAGGACCCACAGGTTGGGCGCGAACCAGCCGATGAGGCCCGCCACCACCTCGAGCAGGCCGCCGATGACGAGCGCGGTGCGCTCCCCCACACGGTCGACGAAGATCCCGACCGGCACCGAGCCGATGAACTCGGCAACCGCGACGATCGACACGAAGAGCGCCGCCACGCTCACCGAGGCGCCGAGTTCGCGAGCCGTCAGCGCGACCACCGGCACGATTGCCCCGTGGCCGATCGAGCCGACCAGACTGGGGCCGTAGGCCGGCAGCGCGATCCGCCGCCAACTGAACGGCAGGTCGGCGGTCGCGGGCATGGGGGCTAGTTTGGCTGACATGGATGCGACCTCGACCGATTCGCTCGTCGTCGATCGGGTCCACTGCGGCCCGCCCGAGTCCGGCAACGGGGGATGGACCAGCGGTGAACTCGCGGCCTACCTGTCCCCCGGCGCCGGCGACGGCGTCACGGTGCGCCTGTCCTCACCCCCACCTCTGGATGCGCCCATGACCGTGACCCTCGCCGACGGGGTCGCGACGCTCACGCACGCCGGTCATCTCGTCGCGACGGCCCGGCCGGGCATCGTTGCGCCGCTGAGGACCGACGCGGTGGACCTGGCGGCTGCCGCCGACGCCGAAACGCGCTACGAGGCGCTGGCCGGCCACCCCTTCAGCACCTGCTTCTCCTGCGGCACCGATCGCGATCCCGAGGAGGCGCTCTGCCTGCGGCCCGGCCCCCTGGCCGACGGCTCGGGGCGGTATGCCGCGCGCTGGACTCCCCCCGCCGCCTCGCCCTCGCTGGTGTGGGCAGCACTGGACTGCCCCGGCGGTTGGTCGGCCGGGATCGCGGGACGCCCGATGGTGCTGGGTGAGATGACCGCGGCGATCGACGACCTTCCGGTGCCCGGTGAGGAGCATGTCGTCATCGCCTGGCAGACCGGCACGAGCGGTCGCAAACACCAGTCCGCGTCGGTCGTGCAGACGACCGACGGCCGCATCCTTGCCCGGGCGACGGCGACCTGGATCGCCGTCGACCCCGCCACCATTCGACCCAAGGAGCACTGATGACCGAGGTCCCCACCACCCACCCGGGTCGGCCCACGGCGGTCGTAACCGGGGCCAGCAGCGGCATCGGGGCCGCGACGGCCCGCGCGCTGGCCGCCGCCGGCTTCCGGGTCATCTGCGCGGCCCGCCGGACCGACCGGATCGAGGCACTGGCCGCCGAGATCGACGGTGACGCTGTCACCTGCGACGTGACGTCCGCCGACGACGTCGAGGCCCTCGCCGCTGCCGTCGGTGATCGCCTCGACGTGCTCGTCAACAATGCCGGCGGCGCCCTGGGCCTCGAACCGGTGCACGAGGGCGACATCGCCAAGTGGCGGCGGATGTACGAGATCAACGTCATCGGCACGCTCCAGGTCACCAAGGCACTGCTGCCGGCCCTGGAGGCCACCGGCGCCGGCATCGTCGTCAACGTCGGGTCGATTGCCGGGCGCACGGCATACGAGGGGGGTGGCGGTTACACGGCGGCCAAGCATGCGCTCGCCGTCATGACCGAGACCCTGCGACTCGAGCTGTGGGACCGACCGGTCCGGATCACCGAGATCGCGCCTGGCATGGTGCAGACCGAGGGCTTCTCACTCGTGCGATTCGGCGGGGACAAGGAGCGGGCCGACAAGGTCTACGAGGGCGTCAAGGGACCGCTCGTCGCCGAAGACATCGCCGACGCCATCGTGTGGATGGCGACCCGCCCGGCGCACGTCAATGTCGACCTGCTCGTCATCAAGCCGCGTGCGCAGGCGGCGCCGCACAAGGTCGACCGGGAGCGCTGAACGCAGCCGCCGTCAAGGCTGGCGGCGCCAGACGCGCCACGCGTCGACATCGGCAAGACTGCCAGAACCTGTGCGGGAGAAGACGATTCGATCGTGCAGCCGACTCCGCCGACCGCCCCAGAACTCGACCTCGTCCGGCACGATCCGGAAGCCGCCCCAGAAGTCGGGGACGGGCACGTCGTCGGCGCGCCCACCGTCCGGCCACTGCGCGGCATACCGCTCGTAGGCCTCCTCGAGAGCGGCGCGGGAGGCGATCGGCTCGGACTGGCGGGAGGTCCAGGCCGAGATGCGCGAGCCGTAGGGGCGGGAGTCGAAGTAGGCCTCGACCTCGTCGCGACCGACCTGGACCGCGGTGCCGCGGAAACGAATGGCGCGGAACATCGAGGGCCACGTGAGGGCTGCGGCGACGGCCGGATGGGCGCGCAATTCGCGACCCTTGGCCGATGTCAGGGCCGTGACGAAGCCGGGGCCGCGCTCGTCGAAGAAGCGCATGAGGACGGTGCGCACGTTGGGCGCGCCGTCGGCGTCGACCGAGGCGATGCTGATGGCGAGCGGTTCGGGGACGTCCCCTCGCTCGGCCTGCCGTGCGACGGCGGCGTCGACCCAGTCCCTGGCGACCTCCAGCGGCGACCGACCCTCCACCTGGGCCTCGGAGAGTCCCTCGCCGTCGTAGTCCAGCCGGTCGTGTGTCACGTCGTCACTGTATGCCGGACTGCCCGGCGTCAGGCTGCGGGATCGGCGTGCACAATGGATCAGCCGACACCACGGCTCCGCATCACGAAGGGGAACCCCGTTGACGACGACGTCCGCCCAGTCCAACCCGCCCGCTGACCCGGACTTCCGCCCCGGTCTCGAAGGCGTCATTGCCTTCGAGTCCGAGATCGCCGAACCCGACAAGGAGGGTGGCGCGCTGCGTTATCGCGGCGTCGACATCAACGACCTCGTCGGCCGCGTGTCCTTCGGCCAGGTGTGGGGCCTGTTGGTGGACAACGAGTTCGGCGAGGGACTGCCGCCGGCCGAGCCCTTCCCGCTGCCGGTCCACACCGGGGACATCCGGGTCAACGCGCAGTCCGCGATCGCTCAGCTCGCACCGGTCTGGGGCATGAAGCCGCTGCTCGACATCACCCCCGAGCAGGCCCGCGAGGACCTCGCCCGCGCTTCGGTGACGACCCTGTCGTTCATTGCCCAGTCGGCGCATGGCCTGGGCCGCCCGATGGTGCCGCAGAGCGAGGTCGACAAGGGCAGGACCATCGTCGAGCGGTTCATGATCCGCTGGCGTGGCGAGCCCGACCCCAAGCACGTCGAGGCGATCGACGCCTACTTCATCTCGGCGGCCGAGCACGGCATGAACGCCTCGACCTTCACCGCTCGCGTCATCGCCTCGACCGGCGCCGACGTCGCCGCGTGCATCTCTGGTGCGATCGGTGCCCTGTCCGGGCCGCTGCACGGCGGCGCGCCGAGCCGGGCCCAGCACATGATCGAGGGCGTCGAGCGGACCGGGGATGCGCGCAAGTACGTCAAGGACGTCATGGACCGCAAGGAGCGGCTCATGGGCTTCGGCCACCGCGTCTACCGCGCCTACGACCCCCGCGCCGCCGTCCTCCGCGAGACCTGCAGGCGCCTCGGTGCGCCGCGCTACGAGGTCGCCCTCGAGCTCGAGAAGGCCGCCATTGCCGAGCTCGCGGAGCGTTACCCCGAGCGCAAGATGGAGACCAATGTCGACTACTGGGCGGCGGTCCTGCTCGACTTCGCCGACGTGCCCGGCGAGATGATGACGCCGCTCTTCGTCTCGGCGCGCACCGCCGGTTGGTCAGCCCACATCCTCGAGCAGAAGAAGACCGGCCGCCTCATCCGGCCGTCCTCGCGCTATGTCGGCCCCGGCCCGCGGCCGCTCGAGGACGTCGCCGGCTACCGCCCCTGACCCCCTGGACCCTTGCGTCCGCGTGATCCGTTGCCGTAGCGACGGATCACGCGGACGCAAGGGGCGCCGCGTTCCGGGTGGCGGACTTCACGCCCGGCGACCCCGCGGCATACGCGAGGATGAGTGGTGGTCAACGGCGACCGGCCCACCCTGTCCGCGATCCGAGAGAGACGCCCGAAGTGACTGACGCCCTCACCATCCCCGCCGACCTCCTGCCCAGCGACGGCCGCTTCGGCTGTGGCCCCTCCAAGGTGCGCTCAGCGCAGGTCGACTACCTCGCCTCCTTGGGCACCAGCGTCCTGGGCACCAGCCACCGCCAGGCCCCGGTCAAGGGTCTGGTGGGCGCGATCCGTTCCGGCCTGCGGGACTTCTTTGCGCTGCCCGAGGGCTACGAGGTCATCGTGGGCAACGGTGGGGCGACGGCCTTCTGGGACATCGCGGCCTTCGGCCTCGTCCGCGAGCGCGCGCAGCACCTGGCCTTCGGCGAGTTCTCGGCGAAGTTCGGGTCGGTGACCTCCAAGGCACCCTTCCTCGGCGAGTCGACGATCATCAAGGGCGACCCCGGCACGCTCCCGGTCGCACAGGCCGAGGCCGGCATCGACGTCTACGCCTGGGCCCACAACGAGACCTCCACCGGCGTCATGGCACCCATCAACCGGGTCGAGGGCGCCGACGAGGGCGCTCTCGTGCTCATCGACGCGACCTCCGGCGCCGGCGGGATCGCCTTCGACCCGACCCAGGCCGATGTCTACTACTTCGCTCCGCAGAAGTGCTTCGCCTCCGACGGTGGACTGTGGTGGGCGCTGTTCTCCCCAGCCGCTCTCGCCCGCGTCGAGGAGATCGCGGCGACCGACCGCTGGGTGCCGGACTTCTTCAGCCTCCCGACGGCGATCGACAACTCGCTCAAGGACCAGACCTACAACACTCCGGCCGTCGCGTCGCTCGCCCTCATGGCCAACCAGGTCGAGTGGCTCAACGCGCAGGGCGGGCTCTCGTGGGCTGCAGAGCGCACCGCTGACTCCTCGGGCCGCCTCTACGCATGGGCCGACTCGGTCTCGTATGCCGCACCCTTCGTCGCGGACCCGGCCGCCCGTTCGCAGGTGGTCGCCACCATTGACTTCGACGACGAGATCGACGCGGCGGCGATCGCGAAGACGTTGCGCGCCAACGGAATCGTCGACACGGAGCCCTACCGCAAGCTCGGGCGCAACCAGCTTCGGATCGCTTGCTTCCCGGCTGTCGAACCCGAAGACGTGAGCAAACTGATCGCCTCGATCGAGTTCGTCGTCGACCGTCTCTGACCCCGACTGTCGGGCCGCGGCGCCGGCCGCGGTCGCCGGCGCCGGTGATTCACCGGAGGCCGCTCTTACTGGAAGATCGCGACGAGAACGACGACGAGCAAGGTGATGGCAAGGACGCCGAGAGTCATCCGGCGACGAAAGGTCGGCGTCACCGGGCGGGCTCCGGCGTCGGTTCCTCCACCTGGGGGCCGCGTCGGTGGCGCGGGCTGGTGTGCACGTCGAAGTGCGGGCGACGTTCGGTGTCCCAACTCACCCGCACATTCTCCTCCTTGAGCAACAGGCGGGACACGACCGCCAGCACGAGACCGACACCGATCGAACCAACGAGGATGGTCCAGCGTGGCCCGGCGTGCTCACCGATCCATCCGATGATCGGCGCACCGATCGGCGTGCCTCCCATGAAGATCGCCATGTAGAGGGCCATGACCCGGCCACGCATGATCGGGTCGACGCGCGTCTGCACGAGCGTGTTGGCGACCGTCATGGCGGTGAGCGCAGTGAAGCCGACCGGCACGAGCAGCACCGCAAAGGTCAGGTAGGTCGGCGCGAGCGCCGCAGCGGCGCTGGCCCCGACGAAGCCCCCGAGGGCGACGAGCATGATCCACAGGCGTGGCTCCTTGCGCCCTGCGGTTCGCAGCGCCGCGGCCAAGGACCCGATGGCCATGATCGACCCGAGCAGTCCATACTCACCCGCCCCCTTGTGGAAGGTCTGGGTGGCCATCAGGGCTGTGGTGATCTGGAAGTTCATCCCGAAGGTGCCGAGCACGAAGATCAGCAGCATGATCAGCCGCAGGTCCTTGCGTCGGTTGACGTAGGCCAGCCCCTCTCGTATGCCGCCGCGCCCGGTCAGGCGGGGCGCCGGCCGAAGGTCGGCTCCACGCATCGCGGCCAGAGCCGCGAGGACGAAGAGGAAGGAGGCCGAGTTCATGAGCAGCGCCGGGCCGGTGCCCCAGGCGGCGATCACCAGGCCGGCCAGGCCGGGACCGATGAGGCGGCCCGAGTTGAAGGAGGCACTGTTGAGGCCGACCGCGTTGCTCAGGTGTTCGCGGCCGACGATCTCGGGCACGAAGGCTTGGCGGGCCGGATTGTCGATGGCCGTGATGACACCTTGGAGCGCGGCGATCAGGTAGACGTGCCACAACTGCGCCGTGCCCGTGACGGCGAGGATGCCGAGCGCGAGCGTGGTCAGCAAAAGCCCCGTCTGCGTGAGCACGAGAGTGCGTCGCTTGTCGTAGCGGTCGGCGATGGCCCCGGCCCACGGGGCGAGGAGCAGGATCGGCAGGAACTGCAGGCCTGTCACCGTCCCGAGGGCGGTCGAGGAGTGGTCGGTGAGTTCGGTGAGCACGAGCCAGTCCTGGCCGACACGGCCGGCCCAGGTGCCGATGTTGGAGACGAGTCCGCCCAGGAACCAGATCCTGTAGTTGCGGATCGACAGGGAGTGGAACGTGGGGCTCATGACGCGGCAATTCGTTCGAGAATGGTGGTGGCTCGGGCCAACGTCTCGATCTCGTCGTCGCTGAGGTCACTGAAACGCTTGGCCATCCAGCCCTCACGCGCGCGCCGGGTCTCGCGGAGCACCTGTCGACCGGCAGCAGTCAGCGTGACGATGACTTGGCGGCCGTCGTCGGGGTCCCCAGCGCGACCGGCCCATCCGTTGTCGACGATCGCTGCCACGGTCCGAGTCATGCTCGGAGCGCTGACCTTCTCGATGTCGGCGAGTTCACGCGGCGTCTTGGGTCCCTCCTCGAGCCGCAGAAGCACCGAGAAGTGGTGCGGCAGCACCTGGCTCTCACTCTCGAACCGCACTCGACGCGAGATCCGCATGCACGCCACGCGCAGTCGCGACGCGATCGGGGCCTTGTCGCGGACGGTCGGCGGAGTCGTTGGCATGATACTTAGCCTAACTCATTACGTCGGCTAACTATTTCCCGTCCCCCTCACCTCGCACCCGACCACAGCCATACATGTGTCCCCCGGCGAGATCTGTCCCACCCACGACCACACCTCGCACCCGACCACAGCCATCCATGTGTCCCCCGGCGAGATCTGTCCCACCCACGACCACACCTCGCACCCGACCACAGCCATACATGTGTCCCCCGGCGGGATCTGTCCCACCCACGACCACACCTCGCACCCGACCACAGCCATACATGTGTCCCCCGGCGAGATCTGTCTCTTGGGTATGCCGGGGGCTCACGAAGCCATGAACCACACGGACCGCGGGCGAGGGCGGATCCCCTGCTCGCCGAGGATGGTCAACATGGATTTGGGTCGCATGGCGTCGGCCCAAACCCATCGGGCGACGCGATTGTCACGTCGCCGAAGCCGATCCTCGCGTTGCTTCTCTTGCCAGAGAATTTCCGCAGCCTCCTCAGGCGTGGCCCCCTCGGGCACCTTGTACTTCAGCTTCCCGTCGAACTCACCGACGACGCCGCCCCAGTCGAAGTCGACGTAACCGATCAAGCCTGCGGAGTCCTCGTGCGCCACTTGGAGTTCCGGCTTGGGCAGGTTGGCCAGGAACATCTGTGCCCGCGAGAGGCTCTCACCGGCCGACATCGAGCCGGGATCGGCGAGTTCGCCGACCAGTCGCGCCTGCACACTGCCGGTAACACCCGGGGCCAGCGCGGCGAGCGCATTCGCCAGGTCCTCGCGCGTGCACATGTCATGCCGCAGGGCGTGATCAGCGGCAGCCAAACCCGCCCCCAGGTCGCCGGTCTTCGCCAGCGCAACAACGGTGTCCGCAACGGACGTCAGCCGGAGCCCCTGATGCTGGGCTTCCGCAACCGGTGGCGTGCTGTGTCGCACGATCAATCCGGTCGACCTGGCGACGCCATCGACTTTGGTCACATGACATCTCCGCGGCCACGCACCAATGCGCGGCAGTCCCCACAACACTGCTGCGGACTCGTGGGACAACAACGGTGGCTTCTCCGGATCACACCGGAGCACGGTCGCGTGCACGAATGCGGCATACCTCTGGTCGATCGAAAGCCGCTGCCAGTCCGCGGCCTCGATCCAAACGCCGTGGCGAACGGCGACATGGGTGGTCCGGGTGGGCTCGATGCCGCGCAGCCGGAGGTCGCCGGCGACTCGCAGCACCGACGGGTCGAAAGGCTCCGGCGGGGTCGATTGCCTTGGCGTGTCCATCACCTGAGCATGCCCGTTCAGCCGAGGGCGTCCGGCGCGTTATCCACAACCACAGATCTCGCAGCCGACCCCACCCATACCTATCGTCGGGCGCGAGATCTGTCCGATCCCGGAACACAACTCGCAGCGGACCACAGGTATACCTGTGGTCCGCTGCGAGTTGTGTTCCGGGGGTGGGTGCTCCGGGAACGTGGGCCCGGGAACGTCGTTCCGGGAACGTGTCTCAGACACCGAGCAGGGTCTTGATCGGGTCGATCGCGAAGTAGAGGACGAAGAGGAAGGCGATCAGCCACATCAGCGGATGCACCGACGCCGCCTTGCCCCGGACCGCCTTGATCAACACATAGGCGACGAAGCCGGCGCCGATACCCGCCGTGATCGAGTAGGTGAAGGGCATGAGCACGATCGTGAGGAACGCCGGGATGGCGATCTCCAGGTCGTTCCAGTCGATCTCCTTGACCTGCTGCATCATGAGGAAGCCCACGAGCACCAGGGCCGGCACCGCGGCCTCGGAGGGGATGATCTCGACCAGCGGCGCGAAGACCATCGAGAGCAGGAAGAGCGCACCGGTCACGACCGAGGCGAGCCCGGTGCGCGCACCCTCACCGACGCCCGAGGCCGACTCGACGTAGGACGTGTTCGACGACACACCGGCGGCGCCACCAGCGGCCGCAGCGATGGAGTCGACGACCAGGATCTTCGTCGTGTTCGGCGGCAGTCCCTCCTCGTCGAGCAACCCGGCCTCGGCGCCGATGGCCGTCATCGTCCCCATGGTGTCGAAGAAGTCGGCGAGCATCAGGGTGAAGATCAACAGGATGGCCGCGACGATGCCGACCCGCTCGAAGGAGCCGAAGAGCGAGAAGTGACCAACCGTGTCCAACTGGGGCGTCGAGATGATGTCCTTGGGCATCCCCGGGACGACGAGGTTCCAGCCGGTCGGGTTGACCTTGTCGCCGGCGACCATCGGGCCGATCTTGCCGATGGCCTCGACGATGATCGCGAGGATCGTCGTGGCCACGATGGCGATGAGGATCGCTCCCTTGACCTTGCGCACCCACAGGATGACGACGAGCACCAGGCCGAGCACGAAGACGAAGGTCGGCCACCCGTTGATGAAGCCGTCGGTGCCGAGTTGCACCGGCACCGGCCCGGTCGCCGTGCGCCGCACGAAGCCGGCGTCGACGAAGCCGATGAGGGCGATGAACAGGCCGATGCCGACCGAGATCGCAACCTTGAGTTGGGTCGGCACGGCGTGGAACACGGCCGTCCGGAAGCCGGTGAGCACGAGGATGAGGATGAGGATGCCTTCGAGCACGACCAGGCCCATCGCATCGGCCCAGGTCATCTGGGAGGCGATGGCCAAGGCAACGAAGGCGTTGAGACCCAGACCGGTGGCCAGGGCGAGAGGGTAGTTGGCGAACAGGCCCATGAAGATCGTCAGCAGGCCGGCCACCAGGGCGGTGCCCGCGGCGATGGCCGACAGATTGGACCCATCGCCGGACCCGCCGCCGAGGAAGTCACCGTTGACGTCCTTCGCGAAACCGAGGATCAGGGGGTTGAGGACGACGATGTACGCCATCGTGAAGAAGGTGACGACGCCACCGCGGATCTCCCGGCTGACGCTCGACCCCCTCTCGGTGATCTTGAAGAAGCGGTCGACTCCGCTCGACGGCTGCGGGGTTGACGGTCGTTCGACCGCGGTCTGGGACATGGCGCAGAGGATAGTGGCAGGTCAGGCCGACTTCTCACGGGCGTCCGCGAAACTGTCGCCGACCGGCGTCCGGGACATGCCCAGCGGCATGACTAAGGTGGCGGCGTGAGCGAGCGTCGGCCGACCATGGCAACTCCCCAGGAGCTCCAGCCGCTCCACGTGCCGACCCGGCGCATCGTCATCTGGGGCCTGGCCGCCTGGCTGATCGCCCTGATCGCCACCGTGGCCATCCCGCCTCTGCACTCCGGTGACCGCGCGTGGTGGCCCTGGGCCTGCGTCAGCGGCCTGGTGCTGGGCAGTCTGGGCTATGCCTATGTCGCCCGGGGCCGGGGCAACGCCTCGGACGCCGAGTAGGTCGCGACCGCAGGGCTGCGCCACTCAGGGCGTGACGTCGAGCCGATAGTCGTCGACGAGCGGCGGCGCGACGCGCTCCGGCTCGGGCTTGTCGACATCGACCTCGCTGTGCGCCCCGCAGCCGTGGTCGAGGCTGACGACGGACCCGTCCGAGGGCGACCACTCGTTGGCGCACACCCCGAAGACCGCGCGCAACGCCCCCGCCATGGGGAGGAAGAAGCCACAGGTCGCACACGGAGCCGGCGCCTTGGTGGCCATGGGCGCCGACGGGCCGGGCCCACCGGCATACCACCTCGACGCGGCCGCCTCCCGACCTTCGGCGGAGAGCACCCGCGGTCGGCCGAGACCCAGTTCCCACACGGCCAACTGGTCGACGTCCTCGTCGCCGGTCGCCTCGAAACCCGCTTCCAGCAGCGGGTCGTCGACGATCAACGGCGTCACGTCGCCGGGTCCGATGTCACCGGGAGCCAGCCGCTCGGCATACGGGACCCACGAAGGAGAGAGCAGCGCACCGTCACCGGGCACGAGATTGGTCTCGCAGACGGTGGCGACCTTGCCGCGCGGCACGCGGGTCACGGTGACCGCCCACAGCCACCCCGGGTATGCCGCGGAGGTGCAGGTGAAGTGGTGCGTCCCCAGCCGCTCGTCGACCATCGTCAGTCCGAGGTGGTCGCCCACGGCGCCGGGCTCGGCGATGCCCTCGAGCGACGCCCGCGCCTGGTCGGCAGCCGCGGCGAGGGTGGTGTCGGTCTTGACGGCAGCGCTCACAGCTCGAGGTCCGCGGCGACAGCTCGCAGCACCTGCGCGACCTTGTTGCCGTGGCCCTTGTCCGGGTAGTGCCCACGTCGCAGCGACTCCGAGACGGAGTCGAGCAACTTGATGACGTCCTCGACGATGACGACCATCTGCTCGGGGTCCTTGCGGTCGCGGACCTTGCGGTTCACGGCGACCGACGGGGCCGGGTCGAGCACACGCACGGCCATCGCCTGCTTGCCGCGGCGGCCCTCGACGATGCTGAACTCGATCTTCGTGCCGCCCTTGAGGACCGCGTCGGCCGGCACCGCGCTCGCGGGCACGAAGACGTCACCGCCCTCGCTGGGGTCGTCGGTGGCGACGAAGCCGAAGCCCTTGTCGGCATCGAAGAACTTCACCTTGCCAGTGGGCACGGAACACCTCTTGGTCGCATGTCGAAGTGGTCGCCCGATCGGGCGACCGACATCAAGGTTAACTGCTCGGGGGTATGCCGCGCGCCCTGTTTCCCGTTCTCGCCCCCGTACCCGGAAAACGGGAGGCACGCTGTCGGTCTCCGATGGCAGGCTGGCCGATCGTGAGCGACACCGAGCCGAAGGTCTCCCTGGCCGGCCTCTGGCGTGCCCTCTCACCGTCAGGCCGGTGGTTGCTGTCGACGACCGCCATCACCACGTTGGGTCGGGGCATGGTCCTGCCCTTCACGATCGTCTACCTCACCGAGGTCCGGCACGTCAGCCTGGACACGGCCGGCGTGCTCATGGGCCTGATCGCCGTCGCTGCCTTCGTCATCACCGGCCCGAGCGGTGCCCTGACCGACCGGATCGGCAGTCGCAGGGTCGTCATCGCCGCGACCACCCTGGCCATCGCGGCGCCACTGCTCATGGGCTTCGGCACGTCCCTGCCCTGGTTCCTCGCCGCAGTCCTCGTCATGGGCGTCGGCTGGGGCATGCACTGGGGCGCCTGGAACACCCTCATCGCCACGGTCGTCAGCGGACCGGCCAGACAGCAGTTCTTCGGGGTCAACTTCGCCCTGGTCAACCTGGGGATCGGCCTGGGCGGTGTGATCAGCGGATTCTTCATCGCGGTCGACCGACCAGCCACGTTCACGACGATCTTCGTCCTCGACGCCGTGTGCATGCTCATCCCCCTCGCCCTCTTCATCGGGCCCCTGCGCCACGACGGCGCCCCGGTCCCGGCCCCGGAGCACGACGACGGTTCCGGCAGCTATCGCGCCCTGCTCAGGACCCCGGCCGTCCTCTGGCTGGCAGGCCTGAGTTTCATCACGACCTTCGTCGGCTACGGCCAGATGGAGAGCGGCTTCCCTGCCTTCGCCCGTCAGGTGAGCGAGGTCTCGACCCGCACCCTCGGCCTCGCCTTCGCGGCCAACACGCTCGTCATCGTCACGCTCCAGTTCGCCGTCCTTCAACGCATCGAGGGCCTGCGTCGCACCCGCGTCCTGATCGTCATGTCGGCGATCTGGGCACTGTCCTGGGTGGTGCTCGGCGCGACGGGCCTGGCCCCCGGAACCACCAGCGCCGTGATCGCCGTCGTCGGCTTCATGGCCCTCTTCGGGTTCGGCGAGACCATGATGCAGTCGACGATCCCCGCCCTGGTCAACGACCTCGCCAACGATCACACCCGGGGCCGCGCGAACTCGGTCAACTCCGGCGCCTTCCAACTCGGCGCGATCACGGGCCCGATGATGGCCGGCTTCGTCCTCCACGACGACCGGTGGGTCGCCTTCATCGCGATTCTCATCGTCGGATGCGGTGTGGTCGCCGCGTCAGCGCTCGGCATCGAGCGGATCGTCCCGCCGGCGGTCAACGGCGTTCGCGACCGGGCCGCGGGTCAGGACGAGGTCGAGATCCCCCAGGTGCCGGTCCACGACTGACCGGGCTCCAGCCGGATCAGCGACTCCCCCGAGTTGAAGGCATCGGGTGGGCACGTCATCGGCTCGACCGCGACGCCGTGCGGCGGTGCGTGCTGCGCCTCGGCCTTGCCGGTGAAGACCTGCAGCCATGGGAAGGCCTCGACCTCTCCCCATACCGTGTGGCGCGTCCCGTTGGGCAGGTCGACGTGCACGCGCCACTTCCCGTCCTCGTCCGCGCGCAATCCCCGGTATGCCGTGTCGAGACGCACGCTCTTGCCGACCTCGCGGGCTTCGCGGAAGTCGTAGGGCGTGCCGTCGACGAGTTCGAGTCCGGCCGGCAGCAGCCGATCGTCGACCGTGACGTACTCCGCAGCCGGGATCTCCAGCACGACCTTCTCGACGGGCAGCGACTCGGTGCGCACGTAGGGGTGCCAGCCCGCCCCGAAGGGCGCAACGGTGTCGGACTCGTTGACCACGCGGGAGGTGACTGACAGGCCATCGGGCCCCACGGCATACCTGGTGGTGACGGTGAGCGTCCACGACCAGCCCGGTTGCGGGTGGAGGGTGACGCCGACCGTGAGGTGGTTCTCTCCTTGGTCGACAAGGTGCCACGGCGCCCATCGGAGCAGCCCGTGGCTGGCGTTGCCGAGGGCGACCTCGGTGATCGGGAGTTGGCGAGCGGTCCCGTCGAAGGTGTAGCGGCCGTCGCGGATCCGGTTGGGCCACGGGATGAGCTGCTGGCCGCGCCCGGCGTCGATCGGTGCGTCTGGAGCGAATCCGGCGAGGACCTCCTCGCGGGCGTGCCGCCAGGAACGCAGGGTGCCACCGACCTCGACGACGCAGAGTTCGTCGAGGTCGGTGGTGAGGGTCCACTGGGTGCCGCACGGTCGGGCCGTCATGGCAGCCAACCTAGCGGGATCAGTTGGTGGCGCCCGCCTGGAGGACCTGGACGCGGGTGGCCTTGGCGCCGTCCTTGTCGGCGATGACCCGCACCGTGGCTCCGACGGTGAGGGCGCTCGTCGCACCGGCGGTGTCGGCGGTCACGACGTAGGTCGCCGTGAAGCCGTCCGCGCTCTTGACGGTCAGTGACTGGCCCGCGGTGAACTCGGTGACCTCGCCAACCTGGTAGAGCACGGTCCGGGTGTTCGTGCCACCCACGACGACCTCGCCGTGGAGGACGTTGCCCAGGCCGGCGAGCGCGCCGGACCGGCCGGCGCCGGGGAGGGTGCTGCCATCGGGGAGGGCGCCCGGCTGGTTGGGCATCTGGTTGGGGCCCATCTGGTTGGGCATCTGGTTGGTGCCCCTCTGGCCCTGACCCTTCTGGCGCCCGGACTGGCCCTGACCATCCTGGCCCTGCTCATCGTCACCCCAGCCGCCGCGCTGCATGGACTGGTTGCGGCCACCATTGCGCTCGTCGCGGTCGCCATGGTGGCCGAAGGCAAAGGCGCTCAGCCCGATGGCAGCGACGATCGCCAGCGTGGCCAGGGCGGCAACACCGATGACGGCGGCCTTGCCCCAGCCGTTGCCCCACACCGAACGCCAGGCGGACCCGATCCGGCTCCCACCACCGGGGCCAGAGGCGCCGAATCCGGCAACCGACGGGCCCGCTGCCGCCGGTGCTGACGGAGGCACCGGCGGAATCCCCGCGCCCTCGTCGGTCGTGGGGACGTGCGCGGTGCGCAACTCGTGCTCGCTCTCGTCGATAGCGGTCCAGGCGGGCGCGGCGTCGGCCGAGGGGATCTCGGTGGTGGCATCGACCGAAGGCAAGGCCTCGGTCGGGTCGGGGGCGCCCTGGGGGTTGGGGGCGCCCTGGGGGTTGGGGTCAACCTGCGGGTTGGGGTCGCCGGGAGTCGTGGGTCGGTCGTCACTCATGGCCCAATGATCAGTCCGTCACATGAGTGCCACAGGCGGCGAGGGCAGGATTCACAGCCCCGCGACCCGATTCACAGGAAGATCGGCCCAGGGCACAGGTTGCTCCCAGAAAAGACCGGCGAGTGAGGCGTTGGGGCCGGCCGGTCAGGGCCGGCCGTTCAGGACGGCCGGTTCAGGCCCCCGCGAGCGCCCGGACGACGGCAGAAGGCGCCGGCCTGCCGAGTTGCTCGGCCATCCAGGCCGACGTGGCGACCAGTGCCTCCAGGTCCACCCCGGTGTCGATGCCGGCGCCCTCGAGCGCCCAGATGAGGTCCTCGGTCGCCAGGTTGCCCGTTGCGCTCTTGGCGTAGGGGCAGCCGCCCAGTCCCCCGGCCGACGAGTCGACCGTCGTGATGCCGTGGCGCAGGGCGGTCATGGTGTTGGAGAGTGCCTGCCCGTAGGTGTCGTGGAAGTGCACCGCCGTCCGCTCGCGAGCCAGGCCGCGCTCGGCGAGTGCGTCGAGGAGGGCGACAACCTGTCCGGGGGTCGCCACGCCGATCGTGTCGCCCAAGGAGAGTTCGTCGGCCCCCAGGTCCATGAGTGAGGCGCAGGCATCGACGACCTGGGCGATCGGCACCGGCCCTTCCCAGGGATCGCCGAAACACATGGACACATAGGCCCGCACCCACAGGCCGTGGTCCCTGGCCCGTGTGACGACGGGTCGAAACATCTCGACCGACTCGGCGACACTGCGCCCGAGGTTCTTCTGGGCGAAGGTCTCGGTGGCGCTGCCGAAGATGGCGATCGCCTCCACCTTCGCCGCCAGGGCCCGGTCAAGGCCGCGCTCATTGGGGACGAGCACCGGACGACGGGGACCGACACCTTCCTGGCCCAACTCGGCAAGGAGCTCCGCGGCATCCGCCAGTTGGGGAACCCAGGTCGGGTTGACGAAAGAGGTGACCTCGATCGTCTCCAGGCCGGTGGCAGCGAGCCGGCGGATGAACTCCGCCTTGATCTCGGTCGGGATGGCAACCTTTTCGTTCTGCAGGCCGTCGCGTGCCCCGACCTCATAGATCGTGACCCGTGCGGGCAGGGTCGGATCGGGCACGACGTCGGGCCGGCGCATCGTCACCACTCGATCCTCACACGTGACCCGCTGCACGTCGAGTGAGCCGAACAGTCGTGATTGGATATGCGCGAACGGCGCAGGGGGCGCCCCGTCCACGAAGCAGGACAGCAAATGAGCGACGACCGACCGATCGAGCAGCCGAGCGACCCGACGGCACCGGCTCCCGAGCCGACCTCGAGCCCAGCGGATGCAACCCAATCGCTGGCCCAGACGACCCCGCCGACCGAGGCTCTCCCTCAGTGGACACCGCCCTACCCCACTGCCGGCGCGGCCACGCCACCGCCGCCTGCCGGTCCACCGGATTCGGTGCCGCCACCACCCCAGGCGCCGCCCGCGGCATACCCCCCGGCGGCCTACCAGACGCCGACCTACCAACCGGCTCAGCACCCGGCGCCCGGCCCGCAGGCCTACCCGCCCCCGCCGCCGTCCGCGTACCCGCAGTACGGCGTCCCGCCGGTCGGGTATGCCGCGCCGCAGCAGACCAACGTCTCGGGCCTGGTGCTCACGATCATTTCGGGCCTGCTGGTCTTCTCGTGCTACTTCACGCTGATCGGGCTGCCGTCCTTCATCATCGGCATCATCGCGATGACCAAGCAGAACACTGACTGGGAGGGCTCGCGCCGGCTGGCCAGAATCGGCTGGATCGTGCTGGGCTCCCTCTTCGCCCTGGCGATCCTCGCGGTCATCGCCTTCATCGTGATCGGCGTCGCGACGGACACGAGCCAGTACTGACCCTCGGACAGATCTCGCACCCCACCACACCTATGGATGTGGTCGGCTGCGAGTTGAGTCCCACGGGAAACAGATCTCGCACCCCACCACACCTATGGATGTGGTCGGCTGCGAGTTGAGTTCCCGGGGGTATCCAGCAAACATTCAGCGAACTCCCGCAGACTGCCCACCATGGGCACAGACTCTGAGGCACGCCTCCTCGTCGTCGAGGACGAACCGAACATCCGAGAGCTGCTGGCGACCAGCCTGAGGTTTGCGGGATTCGAGGTCCACACGGCCTCCAATGGCACCGAGGCGATCCGGCTGGCCGGCTCGCTCGAACCCGATCTCGTCGTCCTTGACGTCATGCTCCCCGACCTCGACGGCTTCGCCGTGACACGGCGGATCCGCGAGAGCGGCAAGCACATCCCGATCGTCTTCGTCACCGCCCGCGACTCCCTCGACGACAAGATCAAGGGCCTGACCGTGGGCGGCGACGACTACGTCACCAAGCCGTTCAGCCTCGACGAGGTCGTGGCCCGCATCCGCGCCGTCCTGCGTCGCACGCGAGGTGAGACCGACGACCAAACCGTGCTGCGCTTCGAGGACCTCGAGCTCGACGAGGACGCGCACGAGGTCCGGCGCGGCCACCGGATCATCGAGACCAGCCCGACCGAGTTCAACCTGTTGCGCTACCTCATGCTCAACCCCAACCGCGTTCTGTCCAAGGCCCAGATCCTCGACCACGTGTGGGACTACGACTTCCGCGGCGAGTCCGGCATCGTCGAGTCCTACATCTCCTACCTCCGGCGCAAGATCGACACCGAGGGCCTCCAGCCACTGATCCACACCAAGCGGGGCGTCGGCTACGTCCTCAAGCTGCCACCCCAGGGCTGATCGCACCCATGGTTGCCCCGTCGTTCACCCATCCGGCTGTCCGTCGGCTCGAGGCGATGCCCCTGCGCTTCAGACTCGTCGCCATCCTGCTCGTCCTGCTGACGGTGTCCCTGGTCGCGCTCTCCAGCGCCACGGCATACCTCACCAAGCGCGACCTACTCGGCCGGATCGACGCCGAGCTCGTCTCGGTGGCCGCGCCCGTGGCCAACCAGGCGCTCGACGACCTCGACAACGTGCGCGTCGGCCTCCCCACCGGATACGCCTTCGTCCTGATGCAACCCGATGGCACTCACGTCCACGAGGCCAATCCGACCGGTGAAGCCCTTCACCCCGACGTGCCACGGATCTCCTTGGGGGACAGCCGAATTCGCAACGCAACTCCCTTCACGGTGACCTCCACCGATGGCGACATGAAGTGGCGGTTCATCGCCGGGCGAGTCGGCAACGACGGCACCTTCGCCGTCGGGGTCCCCCTGCGCTCGATGAACAAGACGGTGGCGCGACTGCTGCTCACCTCCGGGGTGATCAGCGCGCTCGTCCTCGCGCTGTGCGCACTCATCGGTTCGTATGCCGTGACGCGAGCCTTTCGCCCGCTGCGCCAGATCGAGGACACCGCTGCCGCCATCGCCAAAGGCGATCTGACACAACGGATTCCGGTTCGGCAGGCAGACGACGAGGTGACCTCTCTCTCCCAGAGTCTGAACTCCATGCTCGGTCGGATCGAGGAATCCTTCGCCGTGCGGGAGGCCTCCGAGGCGCGGATGCGGCAGTTCGTCGCCGACGCGTCCCACGAGCTGCGGACCCCCTTGGCCACGGTTCAGGGGTATGCCGAGTTGCACCGTCAGGGTGCCCTCGCGACCACCGAGCAGGCGGACGCCGCCATGGAGCGGATCGAGGGTGAGTCCAAGCGGATGACCGGGCTCGTCGAAGACCTGCTCGTCCTCGCCCGGCTCGACGACGAACCCGTGGACATGCAGGGCGAGGTCGACCTCACGGTGCTCGCTGCCGACGCGGTGGCCGATGCACGAGTTCGGGCCCCAGAGCGCACAATTCGTCTCGTCGGGCGCGACGGCCCACTCGTCCCGACGGTCGTGCACGGATCGGACTCCCGCCTGCGTCAGGTGCTCACGAATGTCCTGGCCAACGCCCTGGCCCACACGCCCGAGGGTTCACCGGTGGAGGTACGCCTCGGCCAGGTCGAGGACGGCGACGGCGGCGCGGCGGTCGTCGAGGTCATCGACCACGGGCCCGGCATCCCCGAATCCGAGCGCCGTCGGGTCTTCGAGCGTTTCGTGCGTTTCGATCCGTCCCGCAGCCGCGGCACAGGCGGGGGCAGCGGGCTGGGCCTGTCGATCGTCGCGGCCATCGTCGCGGCCCATCGGGGACGCGTCGGCATCGGCGAGACCCCCGGCGGCGGCGCCACGTTCATCGTCCGAATCCCCACAGGAATTTCCCAGCCTGCACCGATCGGGCGTTGAGGGACGACCGCCAGAGTTGTCGTTGTCGGGCCCGCGGGACAGGGAACAGCCTCGGGAACGACAGCAGGACCCGGCCGTGTCCGGACCAGCGACCTCCTCCGCGCTGGCCCCCGGAGAGTCAGCGCGGCCGTCCCACCGGGCCGTGGCCCGGCGGGGTCGAGTTCGTCGCCTCCCCCTCCGCGACGACGAATTCCCCCGCCGGCCACGGCCCGCCACTTGTGCACAGGCCCGGCGACCGATCACCGAGTGGGTGACAATGACGGCATGACAGGGGACCCCAGACTCGACGACCTCAAACGCCTCGAGCGCGATTTCGCGACGGCGATGGAGCAGTTGTATGCCGTGGGCAATGGTCTGGCCCGCCTGCGCCACGACGTCGAGGGGGCCACGAGCCCCACAGCCCCACCGCAGCCGGTGACGCAGCCACCTGTCGCCGTCACCTCTCCCCCTCCCGCGCCACCGATCCCTCAGATGCCACCCGTGCCCGGGCTCGGCCAACCGATGCCCCCGATGACATCGACCCCGATGATGCCGCCGGTGGCACCGTGGGAGCACCCCGCGGCATGGCCCCCGCGGGAGCCGACCAACGCCCTTTCCCGATGGTGGCGCAACGAGTCCGTGATCACGCGCGTCCTCGGTGTCGCGGGGGCCATCGTCACCCTCGCCGGCCTCGTCATGCTCCTCGTCCTGGCCGTCCAGCAGCAGTGGTTCGGCCCGGTGCCCCGAGTCGTGCTCGGCGCATTGCTCGCCCTCACCCTCATCGGGCTCTCGCTGCGCCTGCGCCACCGCGAGCGCGCCGCCGGGAGGTCCGGCCACGCGGCCCTGGCCCTCGCCGCGACGGGGTATGCCGCGGCATACCTGGTCGTCGTCGCCGTCACCGCGACCTATGGCTGGCTCCCGCCCGTCGCCGGGCTGGCTCTGGCCCTGCTCGTCGTCGGCTCGGGTCTGGTCATCGCGCGTCGTTGGGACAGCCAGTTCCTCGCCGTCCTGCTGCTCCTCGGCGCCGGGCTCATGGTCCCCTCGCTCGTCGATCACTCCTCCTGGGTGCTCTCGGCGTTCATGGTGGTCCTCGCCCTCGGATCGTGGCCGGTCCAGCTCGGTCGCACCTGGCCGTGGGCGACCCTCGCCCGCGTGCTCCCGGCGGCTCTGGTCGTCGTCGTCGGGGCGCTGGCCAACCAGTTCCACCCGGCTGAGCCCTGGGCGCATGTCGGCGTGACCACCGTGCTCGCCCTCGGTGGACTGCTCCTGGCCACCCTCGGTCGCGGCCACGCCGTGCCGGCCACGGCCATCGCCGAGGTGGCCGCAACCGCCACCCCGCTCCTGGTGTCGCTCGCCCTCACGCCGATGCCGTGGCGCACGGTCCTGTTCCTGCTCGCGGGCGTCGCCTTCCTCGGGTATGCCGCACTCGGCGAGTCCCAGCGTTGGCTCCCCGTGGGCCTCACCGTGCCCGCGACCGGCGTGGGCACGCTCGCCCTGCTGCTGGCCGTCGTCGCCCGCTCGGACGGCTCGCGGATCGGCACCGGACTGCTGGTGCTCGCGCTCATCTACACGGTCGTCGCGGCCCTGACGCGCTCACGCAATGTCACCGGGTGGGCCTTGCTTGTCACCGTGATCGCCCTGCTCACCTACGTGCGGCATCCGTTCACCGTCCTGGTCGAGCGCTCGGCCCTCGACAGTGATCTTGGCGTGACGATCGTCGACTCGGTCGTCGCCGTCGGCCTGGTCGTCGCTCTGGCCTGGCTGGCCCACCGGATGCGCGCCATGTCCTTCGCCGGTCGCCGTGTGGTCGGGGCGGCGAGTTGGGTCTTCGGGCTCGTCGTTGCGACCACGGGTGTCGTGGCGGCGGGAGTGCTCGTCGGCCGGGCGATGGACGCCGCACCCGCGGGGTTCCGCGCCGGACATGCGCTCGCGACCATCTTGTGGATGGTCGCGGCCGCCTGGCTGCTCATCCTCGGTCTGCGACGCGCCAAGGACTCCGACCTCGCCGTCTGGCTCGGCCTCGGGTTGGCAGCGGCAGCCGTGGCCAAGCTCTTCGTCTATGACCTCGCGGTCCTCGCCGGGATCTGGCGGGTGGTCGCCTTCATCGTCGTGGGCCTCTTGCTCCTGGCGACCGGGGCCGGGTATGCCAAGGCCCTCGACCGGGCCCGCAAGTCGGCGGACCCGGCGCCACCCCCAGTGCCGCCGTCAGCCACGGAGCACTCGGTCGGCCAGGGGCCACCAGAACTCCCCTGAGCACAGAGTCTCGTACTCCCGCAACGTCACCCATCGGCGATCGTCGGTGTCATCGAGCGACGGGGCCAGGATCGGACGGACGGACGCCACGGTCGCCCGGAACGTCTGGAGCACGTCCTGCCCGGGCCTGTTGGGCCACGGCCCGGAGACGTGGCGCCACCGCTCATAGCCGCAGGGCGACAGCTCGTCAGTCGTGACGGAGAGACCCGTCTCCTCGCTCACTTCGCGAATCGCGTTCTCCCGCACTGACTCCCCCGCTTCGCGCCAGCCGCCGGGCGAGCCCCACTGGTCACGGCGCACCGAGTGAACCGCCACGAGATCGCCGCCGGCATCGCTGAGGAAGACCATGGCGGCGAAGACCCGGCGTTCGTCCATCTCGCGCGGCGAGGCCACAAGGTCGACGTCGGCGACCGTCCCGGACGGGAGAGTCAACCCGATCAACCGCTCGATCCCCCTGTCCCCCTTGCGTTTCGGGAACCTCAGTCCAGAGCGGGAGAGGGCAGCGAGCAGGTCGCGCCCGGGGACGGGAGCGGCCCCGGCGGCCAGCACCGCGGCATACCGCTCCTCGGGGATGTCGTAATGGTCGCCCTCGAACGCCCGACGCGGGATGCCGAGCGCCCCCGCGAAGTCGTGGAGTTCAGCCAGGCTCGTGTCGCTGATCAGATGCGACCACAGGCGGCCATGCGCTCCCCACGCGGGCGGGTCGATGAGCAGGGCCATTCGGACAGCCTAGGGAGTCGGCCGGTGCAGCAGGGCGGCGACCGAGGCTCGAACCAGGGCAGTCAGGGCCTGCTCGTCGACGCGGTCATAGAGCAGTTGGGAGGCCGCTCCCTGGGCGAGCGCGAGCAGGCCCCAGGCGGCCATGGCGGGATTCACGGAGTCGGGGATCTCGCCGTCGGCCTGACCCTTGGCGATGAGGGCGGCGAGCAGGCCGCGCAGCTCGTGATCGCTGGTGGCGATGGCGGCGCCGACGGCTGGGTCCTGAGCCGCTCGCTCGGCGAACGCCGCCCCCTGGATGGTCAGGGCCCGGGTCCGGTCATCGAGGGGAAGGATCGTGAGGACGAGTTCGGTCAGCCACGCCTGCACGGTCGGCTGCCCCGGCGGGTTGCGGGGACCGACGCCTTCGGTCGCGCGAAGCGTCGCGAACATCGCGGCATACATCTCGTCCTTGGCGGCGAAGGCCTTCTGGACGGCGCCCAGGGACCAGCCCGAGGCCGCCGCGACGGAGCGAAAGGTCACGGCGGCCATCCCCTCGGCAGCGACGATCCCGAGGGCGACCTCGGCGAGTTCGCGCTGGCGGTCGGTGAGCTCCACGGTGGTCACCTTAGGCGGGCAGCCGACGCCACAGCACGCCCGCGTATGCCGCGAGCACGACGACCTCGACCGCGAGGACCGCCAGGGTGGTCGCGTTGAGGGCATCCCCGCCGACGTAGGTGATCGCGTCGTGGGCGAAGTGCCAGGCGATGACCGGCCAAAGGCTGCGGGTGTGCTCGACGACGAGGGCGGCGACAAGGCCGAAGAGGGCGGCGAAGGCCAGTTGGAGCCCCGCGTAGAGGGGTGAGGCGCCGCCGAAGAGGTTGGCGAGGTGGAGGACACCGAAGATGACCGCGGAGCCGACGATGGCGGTGCGGCGTGAGCGCTGGCGGAGGGTGGCCATGACGATCCCGCGGTACCAGATCTCCTCGGAGAAGGCGGCTGCGGCGGCCAGCCAGAGGAAGCCGGGGATGAGGGCGCGGTCGACGGCGATGCCCGTGGTGGCCGCGACGAGGACCGGGCCGAGGGCGAGCGGGGCGAACCAGATCAGCGGGCGAGCGCTGCCGGCTGCCGGGCGACGGAAGCCGAAACGGGAGAGGCCGATACGGCTGCTGAGCATGCGGATCAGACCGACGAGGGCCGCGGCGGTGACGGCGGCTGCGGTCGCCAGGTAGGTCCGGCGGTCATCGAACTGCTGCGACTGCGCGTAGCCGAAGCCGATCGCTGCGAAGAGGACCGGGATGAGCGCCCAGCCGATGGCCCACGGCCAGGGGCGGTGGGTGCGAATGGTGGCGAGACGTGCAGATACGTTTGTATTCGTCATGAGAGGATCATGGAATACATCCGTATTCTCGTCAAGCCCTCCCCACACCCAACTTCTGCGTGACGCGGAACCTGACTCGGCGACCTGCAATAACTGCGCGAGAACCCAACTTCTGCGTGACGCAGAAGTTGGTTTCGCAGCCAAGGGTGGTTCACCAGACCCCAAGGGGTGTGGTGGGCGTGGCTATCCTTGGCGTCATGCCCGTGTCCGTCGCGATCGTCAACGACTACGAAGTCGTCGTTCGCGGTCTCGCCGGGATGTTCGGCCACTACGCCGACCGGGTGCGTGTCGTCGAACTCGTCGCGAACCGACCGGTCGGCGAGCCGGTCGACATCGCCCTCTATGACACCTTCGCCCAGGGCCAGGCGGATGCCAAGCGGGTCACCCAACTGATCGCGGACCACCACGTCCGTCAGGTCGCGGTCTACACGTGGAACTTCTCCCCCGCCATGGCTCGCACCGCCCTGCGCAGCGGCGCCTCGGGCTACCTCTCGAAATCGCTGTCGGCCCGAGATCTGGTCGAGTGCCTCGAGGCCATCCACGCCGGGGCACAGGTCGTGCGCCCCGCACCGCGCACCGCCTCGCTCGTCGGCGGCCAGTGGCCCGGTCGGGAGGAGGGGCTGACCGCCCGCGAGTCCGAGATGCTCTGCCTCATCACACAGGGACTGTCGAACGAAGCCATCGCCGAGCGCGCGGGCCTGTCGAAGAATTCCGTGAAGTCCTACATCCGTGGCGCCTACCAGAAGATCCAGGTGACCAGCCGCTCGCAGGCCGTGCTCTGGGGGGTGCGCCACGGGCTCCAGCCGGACAGCATGCGCGTCCCCGTCTCCCGGGACTCGGACACGGCCTGAACGATCACCCAGTTCACCGAGGCGGTGTGCTGGCCCCGCGCGGTGGCTCAATCCGCGACAGTGAAGGGCGCACGAAGCAGGACCTCGTCGCCTGATGAGGGGCCGATGAGCAACTCGAAGCGACCGGCCTCGACGATCCGCTGCCCGGGCTGATCGACGATCGTGCAGTCAGCGACAGGCACCTCGACCTCGACGACCTGCGACTCCCCCGCCGCCAACTCCACCTGACGGAATGCCTTGAGTTCCTTGTCCGCCCAGCTCACCGACGTTACGTCGTCGCGGATATAGAGCTGCACGGTCTCGAATGCGCGAGCTCGATGCGCTTGAAGAGGCCCAGATCGAACTCGCGCATGACGTCCTCGCCAGTCCCGAGGCGGGCCACCTGACCGGGCACGACGACCTCGACCACGAGATTGCCCACGTCCTGGCGACGCTGGCACGAGCCATCGGCAGCGGCGACCCGCTTCGCTGGAGTCCCCCCGACGGTCGAGATCGCCCTCGACCAGACCCTTCCCGTGATGCTCAGCGGTGAGCCCGATGAGTACGCGCGCGTGCCCACCGCGCTCCGAGCGTTCATCCGCTACGCGCCTGCCGAGCGCGAGGTATCCCCGACGCTCACCCTGGAGACCCTTGAGGTCGTGGACCGCTTCGAGGGAGCCTTCCTCGACAAGCGCGACTCCCCCGAGGTCGTGGCTGCTCGCGCCGAGCTCGCGGCGGCCTTCGAGGAGATTGCCGCGCGGTCCGAGCGTTCCTGGGTCGAGCAGCGGCTGCTCGACGCGCTCGGGCTGCGGGTCCGGCGACCCACCTACGTGAAGCGGGCACTCATCGAGGACCGGACCGCAACGCGAGACCTCAAAGCGCTCGTGGACTCCGGGCTCCCGAACGCCCTTGGCAACACTCGGGGACGCTTCTACGTCGCCAGCGGCGAACTCGCAGCGATCCGTGAGTCCTCCCGTCAGGCGCGCCGCCGTGTCGACGATCCCTATCCGTGGCTGATGGACCGCATCCGCTCCGTGGCCGACTCGATCGAGCACCCGTAAGGTCGGAGGGACCCGACCGGGTCGGCGAAGTAGTTGCTGCCCCCCACCCGAGTTGACGGGGGTCAGCCGCACCCGGGCCGAGAACTGCGAGCGCAAAGCATGGAGCGTGGCAACTCGACACCCGCACGACCTTCGAGATCCCGCGGACGACCGAGTCAGAGAAAACTCATCTGTCTGGTGGTCCCCTGCGTGACAACGAGGTCCGCTGACCGGCATGGTGTGGCCATGCCCGATTCCTCGATCGATTTCAAGCCACGGAGCGCTCGCGGAATGGTGGTTACCCTGCGGACTCCCAGAGGATGGCAGCTGCAGGCCGAAGGAGACGTGGACACGTTGGTCCCCGAGTTCACGGGCGCCGAGAAGCTGTCGACGAACAAGGTTGTGACGGTCAACCTCTGGGCCTATGCCTGTGCCGAGAAGGGCCGTCGTCTGACTCGGGACCCCGACCTGAAGACTGAACTGGCCAGGGGAGCGAAGAGCCATGGAGACCTGACCTGCCATGTCGCCGACCTGGTCGACAAGGTTGGGATGGAGGCCAAGGAGGGGTGGTGCTCCTCGTGCTTCGGCCTGCACGAGCATCGGAGAGTGGAGTCGGGCTTCTCCATCCCCACCTACCTCTGCACTAACTGCGGTGCGGCCACCCTGACGTGCGCCGCGCTCCGCTGCGAAAACATGGCCATTCGTGACTTCGGCGCACTCCGCATCCCCCGCTACTGCGCAGAGCATCGGCACGACATCCCGAGTTTCACGCGCGGATCGGACCGAATCGACCAGTTGTCCAATTTCGCGGAGCTCCTTCGATTCGACAAGAAGAATCTCGCCAAGACGACCAAGGTGGCTGGTGGAGTGCTTGCCCTTGCTGGTGTCATGACCGGCGTGGGTGTCGCCGCGGCACCCCTGGTCGGTGGATTCGTCGGCAGCACCTTCGGCGGGTACACCGGCGTCGTGGCCACCAATTACGGGCTGGCCGCCCTCGGGGGTGGGTCTTTGGCATCTGGGGGGTTCGGCATGGCCGGCGGCACGGTCGTCGTGGCCGCCGCTGGGGCCGGGCTGGGAGGGGCGATGGGCGCAGGACTCACCAGCGCCTATGTTGGGGAGGATCGATCGTTCCGGATCGAGAAGCTCAAGGATGGCCCGGGTATTCCGGTCGTCGTCTGCTCGGGATTCCTCACCGAGAAGGTCAAGGGTTGGGGCGACTGGGAACGCATCGTCACCGAGCGCTACCCCGACTCCCCCGTGTTTCGGGTTCACTGGGGAGCCGAGGAGTTGCAGGATCTGTATGCCGTGATCTCCGGCAACGCTGGCAAGGCCGCCTTGGCCAAGTTCGCTGGAAAGGCGGTCTTGAAGGCCAGCAAGCAGGCGGCCAAAAAGGCCGGCCCCATTGGTGGCGCGCTCGTCGTGGTCGACCTCGTGAAGAACCCATGGTGGCGAGCCCGAGAACGCGCGAACAAGACCGGCGCCATTGTCGCCGAGCTCATTGCGCGCACTTTGGTTGACGAGGTCGTGCTGGTCGGGCACAGTCTCGGCGCTCGCGTAATGCTGTATGCCGCGGATGCCCTCAGTCTCAAGAGCGACGCTCCGCAGGTGCGCGACGTGCACCTGCTGGGAGCTGCGGTGTCGTCGAAGCACGACTGGAGCCGGCTCCATTCAGTGGTGACCAATGCGGCTTACGTTTATCACTCTCGCAATGACGCTGTCCTCAGCTTCGTCTACACAATCGTCCAAGGGGGGTCCAAGGCTGCCGGTTCAGTTGGAGCCGCGACCAAGCTTCGGCGAATTCACAACGTCGATGTGACCACGCATGTCGCGGGCCATTCGGCGTACTGCACAAGTGTTGATCTACGCGGGGCCGGCTGAGCATGAGCCATGCGGTGGAGGCAACTACCGCGATGTCCCAGCGTCGTCACCAGTCGCTGGCACGGATCCAGTCATCCATGAGGATGGCCCAGACATAGGCAGAACCTTGCACCGCTTTCAACTCGCCGGGTCGTGCGGCTGGCATCTCTCGCAGTGCCCGGTCAACGTTGTGGCGAGAGAGCCCACGGTTGATCTCGCGGCCAGACCGGGTGATCCACAGGTTGTTCCCCACCACGGAGTATGTGAAGGGAAGCCCAGACTTGGTGCGGAATGGAGCCACCTCATGTTCCGTGATCCGTCGCCAGCATTCATGAATTGAGGCCATGCCCTGATCGTTCCCACGTCGAACTCCCTTGGCAATATGTGCGGGCTCTTCCTCCACGGATCGGGCAGGACGGTCGCGCTCTCGCTTGTTGACGTAGTCGGAGGCGCCCCCGACGGTGCCCAAAAGGGCGAGCATCCGTTGCGACAATCGACGAGTCCAATGGCTGTCGGAGCCCCCTGCTAGCTCCCGGGCAAGGTCAAGAACCCAGCCCACACGCCTCCGGACGCGGGTTGGCGGCAACAGCGTCACCCGACACGGTGCCCTCCGGAGAAGACCGGGTCCGCAGCCGACCGGTTGCGGTCACGCCGGGAGGAGAACCACCATGCCCACCCCAGCCGTCCTCTGCACGACGCCCGCGTGCCGATCCCTCGCGCCGGGCCACACCATGCACCCGTTCCACGCGAGGCGACCTGTCACCTCGGTCCTGTGGCCCCACCGCGAGCCCGGCGACCGCTTGGCACCGGGGTCGCAGGTGAGGGTGCACGAGGGGGTCGCCTGATCCGGCGAGAGATGCCGCGCAGCTCACGGCCCGACGTCGCGCTCCCAGAGCCTCATCGCGCCGCACTGGTCGAGGAAGGCGTCCGCATCTCCGGCGTCCGAGATCGTGACGACCCCGTCGTCCGACCCAACGCCGGCGAGGCCGGCAGGTCGTCACGCGGAGCGACGGCCGCAGGCGAAGCCGACGGCAACGGCATACCCAGTCCGTCGGCGACCGCCGAGGCCAACGACTCGTCGACGTTGCGGAGGTTGGCGAGCATCCGGGTGCGGATGGCCGGGATCTCGCACGTGCCGAGCTCGAACGTGAAGCCTCCGATGATGTGCTCCTGCTCGACCGGCGTCTGGCTCCGATACAACTGCCGCGCCTGGGCTGTAGTGGTCGGCGAAGGACTCGGCGCGGATCCGGCGCTTGTCACCATTCTCGGGGACCTGCGCGGAACGGAAGCCACCATCGGGTGTCGAGATAGGAGAAGTTGCGGCCCTGGAGGAGCGGGTCGTTGCTGAAGTCGACGCCGGGCACAATGTTCTGCGTGCAGAAGGCGACCTGCTCGGTCTCGGCAAAGACGTTCTCCACCACCCGATCCAGCGTCAGCCGCGCGATCACCCGCACCGGCAGGACCTCCTCCGGAAGGGGTCAATTGCTCACCCCTCAGTGCTCTCCATCCGCCTAGAGTCGGGTGATGGAGTTCGGACTCGACATCGCCCAGCAACGGATGCCCTTCGACGAGGTCGTCAGCCGTGCCCGGTTCGCCGAGGACGTCGGCTTCACCGGCGTGTGGGGCTTCGACCACTTCGTGCCGATGTATGGCGAGGGGCCCGGCGAATGCTTCGACGGCATGACCACTTTGGCCGCCCTGTCGTCGGCCACGACCTCCATCCGCCTCGGCCTGATGGTCGCCGGTGTCACCTATCGGCACCCGTCCGTCTTCGCCAACCAGTGCCTGACCATCGACCACGCCAGCCACGGGCGCCTCGACATCGGCCTGGGCAACGCCTGGTTCGAGGCCGAGCACAGAGCCCTTGGCATCGACTTCCCGTCCACCGGTGAACGCTTCGACCTCCTCGAGGACCAGCTCGAGATCCTCACCCGCCTGATGAGTGGCGAGGAGGTGTCGTATGCCGGTCATCGCGTCTCGTTGTCGGCTGCGCGGATGCGCCCGGTCCCGGTCCAGCAGCCGCACCCGCCGATCTGGATCGGCGGCGCCGGGCCGAAGCGGACGATGCCGCTCGTGGCGCGGTTCGCCGACTACTGGCACAACTTCGGCGGGTTCTCGACCGAGCAGATCGAGCGGATGGCGGAACTGTGCGAGGCGATCGGACGCGACCCGAGCGAAATCATGCGGGTGGCCTCCCTGTCCCTGGATGGTTCCCCGGCCGAGATCCGAGAGACCGCGGAGTCGTTGCGCGAGAGCGGCATCAGCTACCTCTACTGCGGGTGGCCCGGCGCCGGGCGCGACCAGGTCGAGCGGTTCGCGACCGAGGTCCTGCCCGCCCTGCGGACCTGACTCGCGGGAGGGCTGCGGGTCAGAGCTCGCCGAGGAGGACGGCCGCCGCGAACCCCAGCACGGTGACGAGCCCAACCCAGCGGCCCGCGTGATCGACAGCCTCGGGGAGCATCGTCGTCGCGAGCATCGCGAGGACAGCTCCGGCAGCGAACCCTTGGATCCCACCCAGGAGAGCGGGTCCAGCGGCTCCGAGCACGGCATACCCGAGTCCGGCAGCGAACGCCGCGACGACAGCGACGGCCAGCCACAGCGCGAGGATGCTCTTGACCGAGCGACCGGACGCGCGCAGGCCCGCGCTGGCGGCCATCCCCTCTGGGATGTTGGAGAGGAAGACGGCGGCGACAAAGGCCAGGCCGATGCCCTTGCCGTCGAGCAGGCTGATGCCGATGGCGGCCGATTCGGGTATGCCGTCCAGCAGGGCTCCGATGACCAGCGCACCGGCCGCTGGGGTGGCGATCTTGGGGGCGGTGGTGAGGGCCAGCTGGATGGCGCGGTCCTCGGCGTGGACGCTGCGGAGGTGGAGGAAGCGGTGCATGGCGACGTGGGTGCCGCCGTGCAGCGGGCTCTTGCGGCGGTAGGCACCGGCGTTGGCGACGGCCCAGTCCCCGGCGAGGTAGACGAGCGCGCCGATGAGCAGGGCCGCCACGACCACGACGAGTCCGGCGCCCTCGATGGCCTCGGCGGTGAGTTCGAAGGCGACCGCGGAGAAGAGCACGCCAGCGCCGAAACCCATGACGATGCCGACGACCTTGGTGGGGACGCGAGTCACCAGAGCGATGCCGGCACCGAGCAGGAGGGCTGCGCCGGCAAAGAGGCCCCAGAAGGCGGCGGTCCACATGATCGCGAGGCTACTCGCGCCGGCCTCCCCTGGCCTGTGATGTCCTCCCTACGATGGGAGCCATGGCCAGTCCTGTCGTTGCGTGCCCGTCCTGCGGAACGAAGAACCGCCTGCCCGTCGCCGCGGGCGGCTATCCACGCTGCGCCAAGTGCAAGACCAACCTGCCGTGGCTGGTTGATGCCGGCGACACTGACTTCGCTGCCGCGATCGACACCAGAGCCTTGGTCGTCGTCGACCTGTGGGCCCCGTGGTGCGGGCCGTGCCGGATGATCGCGCCGGTGCTCGACAAGTTGAGCCAGGACATGGCCGGCAAGGTCAAGGTCGTCAAGGTCAACGTCGACGAGGCGCCGATGATTGCGCAGCAATACAAGGCGCAGAGCATCCCGATGGTGCTCATCATGGATGGCGGCACGGTCGTCGACACCCTGATCGGCGCCCAACCCGGGCCGATGTATCGCAGTCGCGTCGACGGGGCGCTGGCACGTCGGTGAGCGCTCCGCGGGGCTCGTCGTCCTTGTCGCGATCCCGATCGCGCTCGGGGTCGCGTCCATGGTCGCGGTCCTTGGCGGGGTCCCTGTCGCGGCCCTTGTCTCGACCCGTGCGGGGGTCGCGCGGATCGCGGCCCTTGCTCGGGCAGTCGATGCAGAGCAGGACCCCGGTGCTGAGGCTGAACTGGCCCTTGCCGAGGGTCAGCGGTCGCGTCAGCGCGATGTCCTCGTCATAGAGGTCGAGCACCGGCTCCCAGATCTCGACCCGCCCCCTTGAGGGTGACACCACCGTGGTGGGCCGCGAAGGTCGCGACAGTTCAGAGGAGTCGTGCGGGTCGCGTTGGATACGTCACGGCGGATGTGCGTATGCCGCGCGCCGGGACTCGCTCGTTGGTCACCTCTGTGGCCGGTCGGGACGGTGTGGTCACCACGACCCAGGTGATGGCCGGGGTCGCCCGAAACGACACATTGCTGTTTCCTCGATAGAACGCATCGTGCCTGTCGCGGCTCGACCGGTCAGCGACCGGACCGCAGTTGGTCCACCGTCGGGTCGTCGGTCGAGCGAGCCACCTTGCGGTCGGTCAGTACGATCCACGCGGCCAGCGCACCACCAGCGACCACGGCGAAGAGGAAGAGCACCATCGCGATCGCCGGATATCCGAACAGCTGCGCCGTCGACGGCACCCGCATCATCAGCGCCGCTCCCAGGATCGTCGCCGCGATGATGAGCCCCAACGTGATCCGGTTGGCGACGCGTTGGAGCACGGTGTGCAGTCGCGTCTCGTCCAGCGCATGGACCCGCACCCGGAACTCGCCTTCGGCCAGGGTGTCCATGATCCGGTTGGCGCGCTTGGGGAGTTGGGAGGTGAACTCCTTCATCTCGATCGCGGCGGCCACCACCCCGCCTGTCGAGACCTTGAGCCCGCTGGTCAGGATCTCGCTCACGCTGTCCCGCAACGCATCCGTCGGCGAGAAGTTCGGGTCCAGGTGCATCGTCGCCTGGTCGAGGTTGAGCAGCGCCTTGCCGATCATCGACATCTCCGCCGGCGGCCGCAGCCCGTGCACGCCCGACAACCGTGACAACTCCACCAGCACTGTCCCGGACTGGACGTCCGGGCCCGCCGACGCAGCCTCCGACACCAGGTGGGAGACGTCCGCCCGGAAGGAGGCCGCGTCATAGGAGTCGAGCGGGTGCCCCATGCCCGCCAACACCAGCGCAGCCTCCTCGCCGTCACCGTCGCTGATCGCCAGCAGGAGTTTGACGACCTTGTCCTGCATCCTCGGCGGCACGTGCGCGACCATGCCCAGGTCGATGAGCGCGAGCCGCCCGTCGTCGGTGAGGATCAGGTTGCCCGGGTGCGGATCGGCGTGCAGCACACCGTCATCGAGGATCATTCGGAGGTAAGCGCGGAACAACTGCTCGACGATCGGCCGCGCATCGATGTCCATCAGCCCGAGCGGCCCGACGTCGGTGACCTTCTTGCCCTCGATCCGCTCCATCGTCAGCACGCGCGCCGTCGTGAGGTCCATGACCGGGTCGGGCACCACGAGCAGGTCATAGTCCTTGGTCAGGTCGCGGAAGGTCAGCAGATTGCGCGCCTCCCGGCGATAGTCGAGTTCCGCCACGAGCGACCGTCTGAACTGCCCAAGCAACGACGAGAACCCATACCGCCGACCGAGATCGGTGCGCTTGTCCGCCATCTCGGCCAGGCCGGCGAGCATCTCCATGTCGCCCTTGATGACGTCGCGCGCCTCGGCCCGCTGCACCTTGACGACGACCTCGCGCCCACTCGGCAGCGTCGCTCGATGGACCTGTCCCAACGACGCCGAAGCCAGCGGCTGCTCGTCGAACTCGACGAACAGGTGCCGCAGCGCCATCCCGAACTCGGCCTCGATCGTCTCCTTGACACCCTCGAACGGGATTGCCTCGACGTCGTCCTGCAGCCGCGCGAGCGCCGTCGTGTAGCTGTCTGGCAGCAGGTCGAAGCGGGTCGACAGCAGTTGCCCCAGCTTGATGTAGGTCGGCCCCATCGCCTCCAGGTCGCGCGCGAACTGGTCGGCCTTCGTGGTGTCCGGTCTCCCAGCGGTGTTTCCGTCGTCATCGTCCTCGTATGCCGTGTCCGCGCCGGCCGAGAACTCGTCGAGTCCCGCTCCACTCACCAGGTCGGAGCGGCCGTGCCGGACGAGAAGGCGAGCGAGGGCGGCATACCGACTGGCATTGCCGGAGGTCAGGGGGTTCTCCATGGCGCAAGCATGCGCTGTTCGCGCGGTGAACGGGTCTCTTTGGATTGGGCTGCAGGGGCGACTGCCAGGTTCTGGACAGGTCAAGAGTTCAGCCCACATGCCTCCGGGCGCGGGTTGGCGGCAACCGCGTCACCCGACACGGTGCCCGCCGGAGAAGACCGGGTCTGCAGCCGACCGGTTGCGGTCACGCCAGGAGGAGACCACCATGCCCACCCCAGCCGTCCCCTGCACCACGCCCGCGTGCCGATCCTTCGCGCCGGGCCACACCATGCACACGATCCACGCGAGCCGACCTGTCACCTCGGTCCTGTGGCACCACCGCGAGCTCGCCGACCGCTTGGCGCCCGGGTCGCGGGTGAGGGTGCACGAGGGGTCGCCTGATACGGAGAGGTATGCCGCGCAGCTCACGGCCGGACGTCGCGCTCCCAGAACCGGATCGCGCCGCACTGCTCGAGGAAGGCGTCCGCGTCGCCGGCGTCCGAGATCGTGACGACCCCGTCGTCCGGCTCAACGCCGGCGGGCGTGAGCAGAACATCGGCGGACGCCCCGACCCCGATGAACTTGTGGTGCGCGAAGGCATCGCTGACGAAGTCCTTCACCGCCGCGCGCTGGGCCAGTTCCTCGGCACCGGTCGCACTCGGCAGCAGCGCCACCGCGTCGAAGAGCACGGACGGCGCACCGGCGATGGCGTGGTCGACCTTGGTCTTCCCGCCGCGGCGACCCAGCTTGACGTCGCCGGCCTTGGGACCGATGAGCTCGACCGTCGCCCCACTTTCGGTGAAGGCCTTGGTGAGCGCATCGAGCACCTGCGGGTCGGTCCCGTCGGTGACGACGACCCCGAGCTTGCGGCCGGCGAAGGACTCCGGCGCCAGGTGCCTCATCGACAGCGCCGGCGACGTCGGCAGGTCGTCACGCGGAGCGACGGCCGCAGGCGAAGCCGACGGCAACGGCATACCCAGTCCGTTGGCGACCGCGGAGGCCAGGCCCTCGTCGACGTTGCGGAGGTTGGCGAGCATCCGGGTGCGGATGGCCGGGATCTCGCACTTGCCGAGCTCGAAGACGAAGGCGTCGGTGATGTGCTCCTGCTCGACCGGCGTCTGGCTGCGGAAGAACTGCCGCGCCTGGCTGTAGTGGTCGGCGAACGACTCGGCGCGGATCCGGCGCTTGTCGCCGTTCTCGGGGACCTGCGCGGAACGGAACCCACCATCGAGATCCGGCCGCGGGCCGCGCTGGTCACCGGTGAAGGAGTTCGGCTCGTAGTTCGCGCGCCCGCTCTGCAGCGACATCTGCATGTGCCCGTCGCGCTGGAAGTGCGCGACCGGGCAGCGCGGCGCGTTGACCGGCAACTGCGTGAAGTTCGTCGAGCCGAGCCGCTTGAGCTGGGTGTCGAGATAGGAGAAGTTGCGGCCCTGGAGGAGCGGGTCGTTGCTGAAGTCGACCCCCGGCACGATGTTCTGCGTACAGAAGGCCGCCTGCTCGGTCTCGGCAAAGACGTTCTCCACCACCCGATCCAGCGTCAGCCGCGCGATCACCCGCACCGGCAGGACCTCCTCCGGGATGAGCTTGGTGGGATCGAGGACGTCGAAGTCGAAGGAGTCGGCGAACTCGTCGTCGAAGACCTGCACCGCGAGGTCCCACTGCGGGAAGTCGCCGGCCTGGATCGCGTTCCAGAGGTCGCGGCGGTGGAAGTCGGGGTCCGCGCCGTTGATCTTGACCGCCTCGTCCCAGACGACCGACTGCATGCCCTGCCGCGGCTTCCAGTGGAACTTGACGAATGTTGCCTCGCCAGAAGCGTTCACGAAGCGGAAGGTGTGGACGCCGAAGCCCTCCATGAAGCGCAGCGAGCGCGGGATGGCGCGATCGGACATCGTCCACAGCACCATGTGCGTCGCCTCGGGCATGAGCGAGATGAAGTCCCAGAAGGTGTCGTGCGCACTCGCCGCCTGCGGCCAGCCGCGGTCCTGCTCCTCCTTGACCGAGTGCACGAGGTCGGGGAACTTCATCGCGTCCTGGATGAAGAAGACCGGGATGTTGTTGCCGACGATGTCCCAGTTGCCCTCGGGCGTGTAGAGCTTCACCGCGAAGCCGCGCACGTCGCGGGCGAGGTCGGGCGAGCCGAGGTTGCCGGCCACCGTCGAGAAGCGGACGAACGCCTCGGTGCGTATGCCGCGACGCTGGAAGATCGCGGCGCGCGTCAGCTCGGGGATCGCCTCGAGCGTCTCAAGGTAGCCGTGCGCGCCGTATCCGCGGGCGTGGACGACGCGCTCCGGGATGCGCTCGTGGTCGAAGTGGAAGATCTTCTCCCGCAGGACGAAGTCCTCGAGCGCAGTGGGGCCGCGGTCGCCGATGCGCAGCGAGTTCTGGTCGTCGGCCAGCGGCGCGCCCTGTGCGGTCGTCATCACCGGGCCGCCGCGGGCAGCGCCTTGGTGCAGCTCGTCAGCGTTGCCGCGCCTGTCGGTGGCCTTGGTCCGCTGGGTCCCCGGGGTTGAGCTGGTCGACGGGGTGGCCTTCGTCGGCTTGTCGGGCTTGCTCTTGGGCGGCATGACTCGGCCTTTCAGTCGGCGGGTGGGCGGGGATGAGCCCGCCCTCGTGCCAACCTAAAGGCAATCGGCCCAATAGTGGGCCCGCGCAACCTGATTCGCCGTTCCTGGTCACCCCTACGGGTGAGACAGCCTTTCCTCCCATGACCGATTGACCCCCGCCCCCTCCCGATCTGGATGCCGCGGTGATGCGTTGCCCTCACTTGGTGCGCCGTCCTCATCAGATGTCTCTGCCTGACCGAAACTCGTTGCTCTCAGCCCTTGCGGCACTATTCGAACACCTGTACGATTTAGCCATGGACGCCACCAGCCTCGCCGACCGCCTCGCGGTCATGCGTGAGGCTGTCGAGGCGGCCTCCGGGTTTCGCGATCGCCTCCATGAGGCGTCGGGCGACACCTTGGGCGAGCTGGTCACCTTGGCCGACACCTTCGCGTCGATGGGTGCCCAGGTCCGGGCCGCGGTGGTCGCGGAGGCGGTGCGTCGCGGTGAGGTCGAGACAACGATGTCAGCCTGGGTTCGCGAGCATGCACGGTCCTTGCGTCAGGGCGGCGCGAGCCAGCTCGCGCGGATGGTCCTGGAGGCCACCAAGGGCGGGCCAACCTGGACCAGCCAGACGCATGGCCCAGACCCCGACAGCCCAACCGGCATCGTCTGGGCGGCCGTGCAGGCGGTCGCCCCTGACCTCGGGCGCGAGGTCGATCCCGAGGGTGGCGGCGAGCCGGACGGCATACCCGCTGACGAATCGACCTCCGTCTTCGATCAGCCGACAGCGACTCCCCTGACGGCGGGCAACGGACTGGCCGTCCTGTCCGAGATGCGCGTGCTGGAGCCGCAGTTGCAACCCGAGGCCGTGCCGACGGTGACCCGCATGCTGGTCGACCTGTGTCGGCAACACGGGCCGTCACACATGCGGCAGTTGCGGCCGCGCCTGCTCGCTGAGTACGGCAAGGAGGGCGAGCTCGACGACCTCCAGAAGCGCTTGGCTCGCGGCGCCTTCCTCTCCTCCACCAACGTCGAGTCCGGCGACCTCACCGAGTACCGCTTGGCCCTGACCCCCGAGCAGGCGGCGACCCTCGAGGCCGCGGTGGGGCCGTTGTCCGGCCCAGCCCCGAACGATGAGACCGGCGAGCCCGATCGGCGTTCCGCCGGCCAGCGACGAGCCGAGGCATTGATCGAGATCTGTGCCCGCGCCGTGGCCGCCACCCACGCGAGCGGCGGCGAGGGACCCACCGGTGCGTATGCCGCGGTGCACGTGACGATGACGCTCGCCGACCTGCGACGGCTCACGGGGGCCGAGGAGGCCGCGCCCGGATCGCCGCACTCGGTCTTCACGCGCAGGGAGCCAGCTGCCGGTCAGGACCTCTGCTCCGGTGATGTCCTGGGCTCGCGAGCCACGGGCACGCTGTTGTCACCGGAGGTCCTCCGGCGGATGGCCTGCGAGGCCGACCTCATCCCGCACGTCCTGGGCGCCGAGGGCGAGCACCTCGACCAGGGCCGTGAGACCCGCTTGTTCGACCGGGCCCAGCGGCGCCAGCTGATGCGCCGCGACAAGCACTGCACCTACCCCGGCTGTGACCGGCCGGCCGCGTGGACCCGCGCCCACCACGTCCTCCACTGGTGGGACCACGGCCGGAGCGAACTCGACAACGCCGCGCTGCTCTGCGAGCGGCACCACACGATCGTGCACCAGCGGCGACTGTGGGCCGACGTGCGGCGCACGCCGGATTTGCACGGCCGGTTCGTCGTCTGGGACCTCACCGAGGGCTCCTACGACACCGAACTCGCCCGCAGACGAGCTGAGCGCGCGGCCAACGACCCGCCTCCGCTGACACCCGAGCGTTGGGAGGCGATCCTGCGCGGCCTCCGGTCCGGGGACCTCGCCGAACAGCTGTGGGCACGCCACCAAGCCCAGTGGTATGACCAGGGCGACGAGGCCTTCGTGCCGACCTTCTTCGATCCGCGGGTGTGGGACGCCGCCAACGACGACTCGGTCGCCTGACGCTGGCAAAGGTCTCCGCCGACTCGCGTGACCCCAAGAGTCCCATCGGGCCCTGACGTCTGGTTAGGGTGGCGAATGTCGTTGGGGGACGAAGACACCCATGCGCATCCGGGTCACCGCGGCGCAGGCTGGGGCAGCCCACCTCGCTGCTTCCGAAAGAGACGCCTCGGGTGGACAACCGTTGCCTGCACGCCTCGGCGCCTCCCACGACGACGTCCAGATCACCGATCGGCCACTGGCCGCAAGGAGTGCACCACCGTGAAGTCCCGACACACCCTCTCTGCTCTCGCCCTCGGGCTCAGTCTCACCCTCGCCGGGGTATCGGGCTGCTCCGCCGGCGACGGCATGTCCGTCAAGGGTTCCAGTGAGGCCAAGGAGCTCACGAAGGGCACGTCCCTCAACCTCGACGAGCTGCGCGGCTTCGACAATGTCACGGTGACTCTGGACGACGTCACGACCGGCGCCGACTGCGCCGCCAAGGCGTCCAACGGTCAGTGGGTTGCTCTCGGCCTCACCGTCAAGAACAACGGCGGCGCCACCACGCCGGGCATCACCGTGGGCCAGTGGACCGCCGTGGACGCCGGTGGCACCAAGACCGAGGTGCCGCGCATGACGGGTGACTTGTGCGCGAAGCCGGACCAGCAGTTCCCGCTCAGCTTCGACGGCAAGGACGAGGTCAAGGGAACCCTCTTCCTCGACGTGCCCGAGCAGACGACCAAACTGGAGAACTCCATCCCCCATGACACCGAGTCCGGAACCCTCGTCATCTCACTGAACTGATCAACGGCTCGGAGAACTCAGCCGCGTCCCACACCGGCGGCTCCACGGGCGGCGAGTCGGACGGACAACTGTCGACTGCCTGACGCTTCCGTTGACATTCCTGCGTCCCCCATCGCGGATTGCCCTGTGGATAACGTCGGAGCCCCCTCCTGCGGCGCCTAGCGTTGAGGTGAGCGGACGGCAGGGTGCCGTCCACCAACGGAGGAGGACCCATGACCGCGCAGTTCCAGGTCGACACCGATCGCATCCAGGCCGCGTCGGCCGACATCACCCGCATCGCCGGTGACATCGAGGGGCAGGTGCAGGCGATGTTGGGCCGGCTCACCACCCTCGAGGACGCCTGGCGGGGCGGGGCGGCCAGCCAGTTCCAGTCCGTCGTCGGGCAGTGGCAGGCCACCCAGGCGCAGGTGAAGACCTCGCTCGACAGCATCGGGCGAGTGCTCGGCGCGGCCGGTGTCTCCTACGCCGATGCCGAGGCCAACGCCGCCGCGATGTTCACGCACTGATCCTCGCGGCGGATTGGGTATGCCGCGGGGCTGGGTGCGGCTCCCGTGCTGAGGTCAGGACGTCGGCGCGCGAGGTGGCCCCGCGGCATACCGGAGGGCGACGGCGCCGGAGGCGTAGTCGGTGCGCCCCATGAGGGTGAGCGGCACCGGTGCCGGCAGCCCGTCGAGCAGTCGGGGGCCACGGCCCGCGACGGCCGGATGCACGACGAACTCGAACTCGTCGACCAGTCCGAGCTGGACGAGGGTGAGGGGCAGGCGGACCCCGCCGGTGTGCAACCGTCCACCGGCCTGCGCCTTGAGCTTGCGGACGCTGGCTTCGAGGTCGGCGGGGCGGATGATCTCGGCGTTCCAGTCGACGCGGTCGAGAGTCTGGGTGACGACGTACTTCTTGGCGCCGTCGATGGTGCGCGCGAAGGGCCGCATCCAGTCCTCGACCCAGTCGGCGGGCTCTCCCGCGGCCACCGGGCGCCAGGCCTCCTCCATCATCTGGTAGGTGATCCGGCCGAAGATCAGGGCATCGGCGGCGGCGATCGTCTCGGCCGACCGCTCGTGCAGCTCCTGGTCGGGGATCACGCCCGAGCCAGCATGGTCGACGCAGCCGTCGAGGGTGACATTGATCGAGTAGAGCAGCGACCTCATCCGCCCACCGTTGCACATCGCTGGAGGGACGGGGAAGAAAGTGGCGGCGAGGTGGCGCCCCTGAATTCGCCACCTCGCCGCCCGGTCCCGCGCCTGCCGGTCATCGCCGGCGCCTGCGGGTCACTCCGTGGCGATCGCCCGGAGGATGTCCACCCGCGCCGCCCGCCGTCCGGGCCACACGGCCGCGAGCACTCCGATGACGGCGGCGAGGCCCAGGAAGAGGCCCAGTTGCGCCCACGGGATGACCAGCCTTTCGAAGCCCTCGTCGACGAGGGCTCGCTGGATGGCGACCCCGAAGCCGAGACCCATGAGCACTCCCAGCGCCGCACCGAGCAGGGCAATGACGACCGACTCCAGACGGAGCATCGTGCGCAGCTGTCGGCGGCCCAGGCCGACGGCTCGCAACAGCCCGATCTCGCGGGTGCGTTCGATGACCGACAGCGCCAAGGTGTTGACGATGCCGAGGACCGCGATGACGACAGCCAGGCCGAGGAGCGCGTAGATGATCGTCAGCATCGTGTCGATCGGCTTGCGCTGCTCGTCGGCGAAGGCCTGCTGGTCCTTGACGGTGACCATGGGCAGGTCGGCCAGGGCATTCTCGAGCCCGGCTTGCACGGTCGATGCCGTGGCCGAGCTCTCCCGCTTGATGTAGATCGTCGAGTCCTGGTCGGGCAGCCCCAGCGACTCGAGGTCACGCAGGTCGGTGACCAGGCCGCTGCGGACCATGGCGCCCTCCTCGTGGATGCTGACGACGCGCGCCGCGAGCACCTGGCCCTGGCTGCCCAGCTGGATGCTGTCGCCGACCTTCAGCCCACGGTCCTTGGCCGTGCCGGCACTGATCGACACGGCGCCGGGACCGACCTGGGCGAAGTCGCCGCTGCTCGTTTTCACCGCTGTCATGGCGCGGACCGCGACCGGGTCAATCCCCTGGGCCCACTCCGTCTCACCCGACATCGAGACCGGGGACCACCGGGTGCGGGCTGTCTCCGCCACGCCGGGCACGGCCGCGACCTTGGTGGCGATCTCGGCCGAGAAGGGCTGGCCGATCGCGTTCGACACCACGTAGTCCGCGGTGACGTCCTTGGCGATCTGGTCATCGATGCTCGCCTTGGCCGACGACCCGAAGATCGACATCAAGGTCACCAGGGCGACACCGATCATCAGCGCCGACGCGGTGGCCGCGGTGCGGCGCGGGTTGCGCAGGGAGTTCTGGGTCGCCATCGTGCCGACCACCCCGAACACCTTGCGATAGATCCACCCGAGCCCGGACACCAAGGGCCGACCCACGAGCGGGCTGATCAGCGCGACACCGATGAGCACACCGAGGATGCCGCCGCCGAGCCACTTCAGCTCGTTGCTGTCCACGACGACCAGGCCGAGGTACATCGCCGCGCCACCGAGGATCGCCAGGACGAGCCCGACGATGATCCGCTTGCGCAGCGCGCCCTCCCGCAGGACTGCGTCGTCGCGCATCGCCGCCACCGGCGGCACCTGCCCGGCCCGACGGGCCGGGAGCCAGGCGGCCACCATGGTGACGACCAGCCCCACGGCATACGAGGCCACGATGGTGCGGGGGTTGAGCACCAGCGAGGCGCCCGACATGTCGAGACCGAAGCGCCCGAAGAGGACGCGGATCAGCTGCGCCAGAGCGAAACCCGCGACCAGTCCCGCCGTCGAGCCGATGAGGCCGACGACGAAGGCCTCGAAGAGCACCGAGCGGCTGACCTGGCGACGGCTGGCACCGATCGCCCGGAAGAGCGCGAGCTCCCGCGAGCGCTGGGCGACGAGGATCGAGAAGGTGTTGATGATGAGGAAGGTCCCGACGACGAGTGACACGGCCGCGAAGACGAGCAGGAAGGTGGTGATGAAGGACAGGCCCTTCTGGATCTCGGTCGCCATCTGCTCGGAGACCTTGTCACCGGTGACGGCCTCGAAGCCGGCCGGCAGCACCTTGGCCACCTGGGTGCGAAGTTCCGACTGTGAGACACCGGGTTTCGCGGTGACCCACGCGTCACTGAACTGATCCGCGCCCTTCTGGAAGAGCCGTTGGGCGGTGGCCGTGTCCATGACGGTAACGCTCGCGCCGAGCATCGAGCCGCCGGTCATCTCGTGGGTCCCGACGAGCTTGGCGCTGAAGGTCGCCTCCGACCCGGCGGACACGAAACGCACGTCCTCACCGATGAGGTAACCGGCCGCCTTGGCGGTCGCCACGTCCAGGGCCACCTCGCCGGCCTGCTCCGGCCAGTGCCCCTTGACCAGGCGAGAGGCCTCGACACCGTGCGCGGCCGGGCCGCCTGTGTGGTTGACGGCGATGCCGGGCGCGCCCTGACCGCCGATGAGCTTGTTCTTCTTGGACACCACGAAGGTCGTGAAGTCGGAGACATTGCCGTCGGCGCGGGCCGCGCCGGGCACGTCGGCGATCGCTGCGACGACGGAGGCCGGCACCGGCTTGGCCGCCGGCTGCTCCGGGTCGTTCGCACCGGTCGCCCGCACGACGACGTCACCTGCGCTCGACTTGGTCAGCGCCGTGAACGACTCGCCCAGGGTGTCGGTGAAGATGAAGGAGCCGGCGACGAAGGCCACGCCGAGGATGACGGCGAAGGCGCTCATGAAGAGCCGAAGCTTTCGGGCCAGCAGGCTGGCCAGGGAGGCGCGCAACATCAGTGGGCCCCGCCCCGCGAGTCCAGGCCCTTCATCCGCTCGAGCACCGCGTCCGGCGTCGGCCGCCGCAGCTCGTCGACGACCTTGCCGTCGGCGAGGAAGACGACGCGATCGGTCCAGCTCGCGGCACCCGGGTCGTGGGTGACCATGACGATGGTCTGCCCGAACTCGTCGACCGAGCGTCGCAGGAACCCGAGCACCTCGGTGCCCGACGTCGAGTCCAGGTTGCCGGTCGGCTCGTCGGCGAAGATGATTTCCGGCCGGCTGACGAGGGCCCGCGCGCACGCCACGCGCTGCTGCTGCCCGCCCGAGAGCTCTCCCGGCCGGTGCGAGAGGCGGTCCTTCAGGCCGACGGTCGTGACCACCTGGTCGAACCACGCCTGGTCGGGCTTGCGGCCGGCAATGGCGAGCGGCAGCAGGATGTTCTCCTCGGCGGTCAGCGTCGGGATCAGGTTGAAGGCCTGGAAGATGAAGCCGATCCGGTCGCGCCGGACCTGGGTGAGTGCCTTCTCCCTGAGGGAGGTGAGCTCGACGTCACCGATGGTCACGGTGCCGGCTGTCACCGAGTCGAGCCCTGCGGCGCAGTGCATCAGCGTCGACTTGCCGGAGCCGGACGGCCCCATGATCGCGGTGAACTCACCGGCATAGAGATTGAGCGTCACGTCATCGAGCGCGGTCACGGCGGCGTCGCCGTGGCCGTAGCGCTTGGTCAGGTGCGCCACTCGCGCGGCCCGCGGACGCGGACGGCGCTCGGCGTCGTTCGCGCCGGAGCCGGCTGCAGCGTCCGTTGCGGTCTCGGTGGATTTCTCGGTCATGGTCCCCTCGCTCATGCCGACAACGCTAGGTGAGCCCGCGGCATACCCGCTCTGGGTTTCGTCCCTGACCCGACCCTGAGCGGCCCCCGAGTGGGGCCGCTGTGCGTGCGGCAGGTGACTGCGGCTGCGTCTCTGCCACGAGATGGAGCCACCCGGCCCGTTGGGCTGCCCGACTTGGGATTGGATCGCGGCGCTGCGTCTCTGCCACTGAGATGGAGCCACGCCTCGCCCTCCCCGCTCCTTGGCTGTCGTGGCAGAGACACAGGGCCCAAACCGCACAACCCCGGAGCCCGCTCAGTCGCGGATGCTCTCGATGAACGCCGCGCGCCACGCATCCGACTTCTCGAAGGTGTTGAGATCAGACTCTTGGAGTTCCGACGTGAGGCGGCCGACGTGGGCGAAACCGAAGAGGGCCGCCAAGGCCCTCAACTCCTCCGGCGTCCTCTCGCCCTCCCACATCTCCTGGAACTCCTCCACCAGCACCTGCTGCCAGGAGAGCCCGACGGGATAGGTGTCGCGCGGGTCGTCCCCCTCGAGGTCGAAGCGGAAGAAGCCGCGTCGCTCCGGCGCATGGTGATAGGCCACGATGGTGGACCCGCTGTTCCCCGCCCAGAGCGGGGTCACCCGACCCGCGACGTACCCGGCCTGCCCGGCGGCATCGAGTGAGAAGATCTCGTGGGGCACTCGGAACTGCAGGTCCAGGTTGGGGATCGGGAGCTCCCTCTCGTCCACGATGTCGAGCACGATCTGGGGCAGCCCGAGGGCCACGATGTCGGCTCGAGCCTGCTCCCGCGTGATGTGATCCACGTGCTTCACCCTAGGACTTTCACCCCAGAACGCAGCGAGGGCGGCCTCCCCGTGGGGAGACCGCCCTCGCATCATAGAGACCGGCGGGTGCCGGATGGCTGGGTCAGAGACCCATCCGCCGCGGGTTTCGTCAGAAACCCATACCGCCCATGTCGTCGCCACCGGGCATCGCCGGGGCAGCCTTCTCGGGCTTGTCGGCGATGACGGCCTCGGTGGTGAGGAAGAGCGCCGCGATGGACGCAGCGTTCTGCAGCGCCGAGCGGGTCACCTTGGCCGGGTCGAGGATGCCGGCCTTGATCAGGTCGACGTACTCACCGGTGGCCGCGTTGAGACCGTGGCCGGACTCCATGTGGGAGACCTTCTCGGCCACGACGCCACCCTCGAGACCGGCGTTGACCGCGATCTGCTTGAGCGGGGCCTCGATCGCGACGCGCACGATGTTGGCGCCGACGGCCTCCTCGCCGGAGAGGTCGAGCTTCTCGAAGGCCTTCTTGCCGGCCTGGATGAGGGCCACGCCACCACCGGCGACGATGCCCTCCTCGACGGCAGCCTTCGCGTTGCGCACGGCGTCCTCGATGCGGTGCTTGCGCTCCTTGAGCTCGACCTCGGTGGCCGCGCCCGCCTTGATGACGGCGACGCCGCCGGCGAGCTTGGCCAGGCGCTCCTGGAGCTTCTCGCGGTCGTAGTCGGAGTCCGACTTCTCGATCTCGGAGCGGATCTGGGCGACGCGACCGGCGATCGCGTCCTCGTCGCCGGCACCCTCGACGATCGTGGTCTCGTCCTTGGTGACGACGACCTTGCGGGCCTTGCCGAGCAGGTCGAGGTCCGCGGTGTCGAGCTTGAGGCCGACCTCCTCGGAGATGACCTGGCCACCGGTGAGGATGGCGATGTCGGCGAGCATGGCCTTGCGGCGGTCACCGAAGCCCGGGGCCTTGACGGCGACGGACTTGAAGGTGCCACGGATCTTGTTGACGACCAGGGTCGACAGGGCCTCGCCCTCGACGTCCTCGGCGATGATCAGCAGCGGCTTGCCGGACTGCATGACCTTCTCGAGCACGGGCAGCAGGTCCTTGATCGACCCGATCTTGGAGTTGACGACGAGCACGTAGGGGTCGTCGAGGACGGCCTCCATGCGCTCGGCGTCGGTGACGAAGTAGTGGCTGATGTAGCCCTTGTCGAAGCGCATGCCCTCGGTGAGCTCGAGCTCGAGGCCGAAGGTGTTGCTCTCCTCGACGGTGATGACGCCTTCCTTGCCGACCTTGTCCATGGCCTCGGCGATCATCTCGCCGATCTGGGTGTCGGCGGCGGAGATCGACGCGGTCGCGGCGATCTGCTCCTTGGTCTCGACGTCCTTGGCCTGGGCCAGGAGTTCGTCGGAGACAGCGGCGACGGCCTTCTCGATGCCGCGCTTGAGCGCCATCGGGTTCGCGCCGGCCGCGACATTGCGCAGGCCCTCACGCACGAGCGCCTGGGCGAGGACGGTGGCCGTCGTCGTGCCGTCACCGGCGACGTCGTCGGTCTTCTTGGCGACCTCCTTGACCAGCTCGGCGCCGATCTTCTCGTAGGGGTCGTCGAGCTCGATCTCCTTGGCGATGGACACACCGTCGTTGGTGATCGTGGGGGCGCCCCACTTCTTCTCCAGCACGACGTTGCGGCCCTTCGGGCCCAGGGTGACCTTGACCGCGTCGGCGAGGACGTTCATGCCCCGCTCGAGGCCGCGGCGGGCCTCCTCATCGAAAGCGATGATCTTTGCCATTTTCGAGGGTTCTCCCACACGAATCGATGGTGGTGACCAGGCGGTGCCCGCGACGGACGGTGCGGTATGCCGTGGTTCTGGGCTCCGCGGCATACCCCACCTCACCGGACTGGTCAGGTGCTTATCACTCTCATGCCGAGAGTGCTAATCCAATGTTGGCACTCTCCCCTGCCGAGTGCAAACGGGCCCGGCCAAACCCAACGTCTGCGTGACGCAGAACTTGGGCTTGCCGGCGGGTATGCGGCGGCACATGCCGGGGGTTCGGCGGGGCCTGCCAGGCCCGCGAAAGTGAACGGCACGTGAACTCCGCCCCTTCCTTTGGTGGACGGGGCATGAAGGGTGCATAGTGTGGCTCGTGACCGCAGTGACTCTTACACTCGTCCTCGTCATCGTCACGGCGCTGGCCTTCGACTTCACCAACGGTTTTCATGACACGGCCAACGCCATGGCCGCCTCGATCTCCACCGGAGCCCTCACCCCCAAAGTGGCCGTGGGCCTGTCGGCGATCCTCAATCTGGTCGGTGCCTTCCTCTCCGTCGAGGTGGCCCTCACCGTCTCCAATGCCGTCGTCAAGATCCAGAACAAGGATGGCTCCCCGATCGACGCCCTGGCAGGCGACGGCGGGCAGACTCTCCTGCTCATCGTCCTGGCCGGCCTCGCCGGCGGCATCCTCTGGAACCTGTTCACCTGGCTGCTCGGCCTGCCGAGTTCGTCATCGCACGCCCTCCTGGGGGGCCTGACCGGCGCCACCGTCGCAGCCCTGGGCTGGGCGGGCGTGAAGTGGACCGGAGACGGCACCAAACTCGACGGCGTCATCGGCAAGGTGCTCCTGCCCAGTTTCATCTCACCCGTGATCGCGATGGCCGTCGCCTTCCTGGGCTGCTGGCTCGTGCACCGCATCACGAACTCGGTGGCCCACCTGCTCAATGATCGCCATTTCCGGTGGGGCCAGATCGGCAGCGCCTCCCTCGTCTCCCTGGCCCACGGCACCAACGACGCCCAGAAGACGATGGGTGTCATGACCTTGGCTCTCATGGCCAGCGGTCACTGGACCGACACCCACGCCGTGCCCTTCTGGGTGAAGATCTCGGCCGCCTCCGCGATCGCCCTCGGCACCTACCTCGGCGGCTGGCGCATCATTCGCACCCTGGGCAAGGGCCTGGTCGACATCACGCCCCGCCAAGGCATGGCCAGTGACGGCGCCACCGCGTCGGTGCTCATGGCTGCCTCCCACCTCGGCTTCGCTCTCTCCACGACCCATGTCGCGACCGGGTCGGTCCTCGGCGGCGGCCTCGGGCGCGGAACTCACGTGCGCTGGAGCACCGCCGGCCGGATGGTCACCGCTTGGGCGACCACCTTCCCGCTCGCCGGTCTCGCGTCGGCGATCATGTTCTGGCTCGGCCACTCGATCGGCGGCGTCGCGGGCGCCCTTGTCGTCTTCGCCGTCCTCGTCGCCGGGGCCTGGTGGATGTTCCGCAAGTCCCAGGAAAACCGGATCGACCACTCCAATGTCACCGCTGAGTGGGACCGACCGGCCGATGTCCTCGACCAGCACGCCCCCGACCACGCGGGCAGCCACGAGTCCCCGACCAGCGACCTGAAGGGCTGACATGAACACCATCTCGCTCGCGCTCAAGGGTGCCTCGAACGTGCTCTTCGCCGGCTTGGTCTTCGGCGTCGGCCTCCCGGTGATCTACGCGCTGGCCATGAGGGCGCTGACCATCGGCGCCAGCGTCGACACCAACCCCGACGGCACGCCCCGGCTGCACCCGACCGCCTCCTCGAAGGCGATCACCGCGTTGCTGCTGGCCGTCATCGTCGGTGGCGTCGCCCTCGGCATCACGATCATCGTGGCGTCCGGGCTCGGCAAGGTCGTCACCTTCGACCACGTCATCCCCATGCTCGTCGACAAGAAGAAGTGAGTCGTATGCCGTTCCTGCTCCGCGACGTGTTCACCTGGGTCGACGAGGCCTACCCCGACGGGGTGCCGCCCGAGGACTCCGGAACCCTCGTCGGCCTGCTGCGCCACCGCATCGGTGCCGAGCAGACCCTCGACCTGGTCCTGCGCCTCGCCGCGGCGGGCCATCTCGACGCGTCCGTGGCGGGCCGGACCGGCTCCACCGATGACCTCGACCCGGCCGCCGTGCGCCGCGTCTCCGGCAGACTCGCCGCCGGTGGCTGGCCCCTGGCCGGCCCGCCGTCGACGAGCACGGCCACGGACGACGACACTCCTCCGGACCCGCAGTCCACGCTGGGGCGGATCGTGGCGTGGCTGCGGGAGGGATACCCCGGCGGCGTTCCCGACCACGACTACATCCCGCTGCTCGCCCTGCTCGAGCGCCGACTGACCCGCAACGAGGTCAAGAAGGTCGCCAAGGCGTTGCGTCGGGACCACGTCAGCCCTGCAGGACCGGAGGACATCGCGGCCGCGATCACCGACCTCACCCACGTCGAGCCCTCCGAGGAGGACCTGGCGCGAGTGCGGGCCCGGCTGGCCAAGAAGGGCTGGCCGCTGGACTTCCCCGAGCCCCTCTGATCAACCACCCCCCTGCGTCCGCGTGTTCCGTCGCCATGGCGACGGAACACGCGGACGCGAGCGGGTGGCCTTCCTCAGAGCGCGGGCGTGTGACCTTCGAAGGTCGCGCGCATGGACCCATCGGCCTCCGAGGAGACCGGATCCCCCAGGTCCGCGACGAAGACGGCGACAAGGGTGCGCGCCGGATTCGAGGTGGCCTCGGCGAGTACTTTGCGCCAGGCGGCAAGGTTGGGGTGCGGCGTCGACGTGCAGGCCTCAGCCGGTGCCAGGCCCCTGATCGCCGCCTCCAGCGCCCCGGTTGTCAGCGGCAACGTCCCGGTCGTGCCGTCATGCCCCAGGACCGTCGCGAGCACCACTGCCGGCAGCCCGTGCCGACCGCCGGGTCGGTTGACGTGAGGGAACTCCCACTCGCCGGAGCTGGACGCCGAGGACAACCCCACGGCATACGCAATGGGCGGGCACCAGCCCTCGATCTGCGCCGCGAGGTGGTCCTTGATGGCCGCCAGGCCCTCCGGCGTCGACCAGTCGAGTTCACTCATCGGGCCAGCCTAGGCACAACAACGCCCGTCCGGCTTCCCTCACGGACGGGCGTCGTTGTGCTTGTGGGACGCCTCAGACGTCGACCCCGAACCGCCGGGCCGAGCGAGCACGCTGGCGCGAGGAGCGCAACCGGCGCAGCCGCTTGACGAGCATCGGGTCGTGCGCGAGCGCGGCGGGGTTGTCGATGAGGGCGTTGAGCACCTGGTAGTAGCGCGTCGAACTCATGTCGAAGAGCTCTTTGATCGCGCTCTCCTTGGACCCGGCGTACTTCCACCACTGGCGTTCGAAGGCAATGATCTGGCGGTCGCGGTCCGAGAGGCCGGCCGACGTGTCGGCGCCGGTGTCGACGACGACCTCGGTGGGCATGGCCTGCTCACGCACGATGTTCAACGCTCGACCCTTCGGTGCTCGTGGACGTTCGCCGCCACTCTAACGAGTGAATGACAGTCGTGTCATTTCCCGACTCGCAGGTCGGCGCGTCGACTGGACACGCCGGGCCACATCGCACTCACGCGTCACACGAGTCACACCAGACTCGCCCCCAGCTTTCCGCGTCACCGAGCCAGCAGGTATGCCGCGAGCTCGCCGACACTCCCCACCACCAGGTCAGGGGTGGTCGCCTCGAGGTCGGCCGTCGTGCCGGCGCCCCAGCTGACGGCGATGGACCTCATCCCGGCAGCCCGGGCCGCCAGCACGTCGACGGTCGCATCGCCCACATAGGTGCAATCCCTCGGCTCGACCCCCAGCCGCTTCGCCCCGAGCAGCAGGGGCGCGGGGTCCGGCTTGTGCTCGCTGGTGTCCTCCAGGGTGCCCAGGAGGGCGATGGCCGAGCCCAGACCGACACTGTCGAGCGCGTACTGGGCGATCTCGCGCCGCTTGGACGTGACGATGCCCATCGGCACCCCATCCGCGGCGAGGTCGGCGAGCAGCTCGGCGATCCCGGCATACGGCCTGATGAGACGTTCGGTGTTGGCGCGGTTCCATTCGCGATAGACGCGGTCCATCTCCTCGCCGTGGGTCGGCGAGCGCTCGAGCAACACCGGCAGCAACGGTCGCCCGATCCACGAGCGTGCCGTCGCTTCGTCGACGGTCTCCCCTGTGACCGCCATGACGGCGTGCTGGAAGGAGGCCACGATGAGCCCGATCGTGTCGACCAGGGTGCCGTCGAGGTCGAAGAGCACCCCGCGAGCCACGTCGGGCTCGGCAGCACTCACGAGCGCGCTCCTCCGACGCCGAGATCCTCGAGCAGGCCGCACACTCGCTCGCCGATGTCGTCGCGGACCCGGCGAATCGCGTCCACCGACTGCCCGTGCGGGTCGGCGATGTCCCAGCGCACGTGGCGGCGGCCCGGCACGCGCGGGACGTCGGCCCCGAGCTCGATGACCATGTCGGCACTGTGCACCACATCGTCGGCGACATCGTGGCCAGCGCGGGCCAGTGGCACACCCTGCTCGGCGAGCACCCGCTCGACGAGCGGGTTGTCGTGGCCGAGCGGTTCGGGACCCGCCGTGCGCACGTCGACGTGCCGGCCGCCGAGGTGCTCGGCCCACGCCGCCGCGATCCGCGAGCGCACTGAGTCATGCGTCGAGACGAAGACCAGAGTGCGCACACCCAAGGGTGAACCGCCGTGTGCCGCAACGCGATCCGCAAGATCCTCGCGTGCCGCCCGGGCGACCAGGACCTCGAGGAACTCCGGGTGGTGAGAGTGCTCGGACAGTCGAGAGCGCGCCGCCGACACGGCGTCGGCGACGTCCTCGCGGGTCAGGGTGTCAGCATGCCGTGCCGCCAACTCGTCGACGAGGGCCTCGAAATCACGATCGTCAGGGATGTGCATGGACTCATCATCGCGCGTCACCGGCACGTCGTCCGGCAGGAGTGAGATGCCCGGCAGCAGGGCTTCACCGGCCCGCAGGGCCTCGATGGCCCCCGGCACCTCGGCGATGAACTCACGCCCTTTGCGCCGGTAGCGGACCAACTGCACGAGCCCCACACCCCAGAAGAGGAACTGCACGGACATGGCCGCCTTGAAGTCGGCCGTCGTGTAGGTGTCGGGTCCGCCGGGCGCCCGGAGGTCCAGGACCAGGCCGATCCCCGCCATGGCCAGCAGCGAGGCTATGAAGCCACCGATGTTCACGACGCCCGTGGCCCGGCCGAGCCGTTCGCTGGGGTGGAAGGTGCGGGCCAGGTCGAAGCCGACCATCGAGCCCGGGCCGCCGATCGCCAGGACGACGATGAGCAGGACCAGCAGCCAGAGGGGCGCACGCCCCGGCCAGAGCAGGACCGCGGCCCAGACCACACAGATGAGCAGGACGATCCCGATGACCATGAGCGAGCGGTGCACAGGCACCCGGGCGGTTGCCAGTCCGAGCAGGGGGCCCGCCGCCATCGACGAGACGGTCATGACGACGAGCAGGGCACTGGCCGTCTCCGGGCTCAGGCCCTGCCCGGCGACGAGAAAGGGGTAGCCCCACAGCATGACGAAGACGGTGCCGCCGAACATTGTCGAGAAGTGCACCCAGAGGCCCAGGCGCGTACCCGGGTTGTCCCACACCTCGGCCAGGGTGCGCGCGAGCGCGCGGACCTTGATCCGCTCGATCGAGTCGCCGGTGTAGGGCGAGTCCTTGACGACGAAGAAGAGCAGCACCGAGAGAACCACCCCGACCGAGGCGGCGACGGTGAAAGAGGTCGTCCAGCCCCACTGCTTCAGGCCGTAGGCCAGCGGCGAGGCCGAAGCGATCGCCCCGAGTTGGCCCAACACACCGGTGACCTGGGTGACCATCGGCGCCTGCTTGACGCGGAACCACAGGGCCACCAGCCGCAGCAGGCTGGTGAAGATCATCGCGTCGCCAATGCCGAGCAGGACGCGAGCCGCGAGGCCACCGGTGAAATCCTGGGCGAAGGCGAACCAGAACTGCCCGACGGTCATGAGCCCCAAGCCGACGAGCATCAACCGCCGCGACCCGAAGCGGTCCAGGAGGACGCCCACGGGAATCTGCATCGCGGCATACACACCGAGTTGGACCACGGTGAAGGTCGCGAGCTGACTGGCGCTGATGCCGAAGCGCTCGGCCGCAAGGATGCCGGCGACGCCGAGGGAGGTGCGGTGGAAGACCGCGAGCCCATAGACACTGAGCCCGACCAGCCAGATGACCCAGGCGCGGCGACGACCGGTGTTGTGCACCTGGCGTCGCAGCTGTGAGGTCACCGGCAAAGTCTAGGAGGGGTGTGCCGTGCCCGCGGGTGGTCGTCGTAGGTTGGGTGGGTGACCGCCCGCCCCCTTGCCGACCTGGTGCATCCCACGTGGGCCCGGGCGCTCGAGCCAGTGGCCGGGACGGTCGAGTCGCTCGGCGCGTTCCTGCGTGAGGAGGTCGCGGCCGGGCGTGGGTACTTCCCCGCTGGGCCGCACGTGCTCCGCGCCTTCGAGCGGCCACTGCCCGAGGTGCGCGTGCTCATCGTCGGCCAGGACCCGTATCCGCGACCCGGTCACGCCATCGGCCTGTCCTTCGCGGTCGCGCCGGACGTGCGGCCGCTGCCGCCGTCCCTGGCCAACATCTTCACCGAGTTGACCAACGACCTCGGGCTGCCGATGCCGTCCTCCGGTGACCTCACGCCGTGGGCGGATCGCGGTGTGCTGCTTCTGAATCGGGTCCTCACCGTCCAGCCCGGCGCCTCGAACAGCCACAAGGGTCGCGGGTGGGAGACGGTGACCGAGTGCGCGATCCGGGCGCTCGCCGCCCGCGGCGGCCCGGCTGTCGCGATTCTCTGGGGATCCCCCGCCCGCACGCTGGCCCCCTTCCTCGGTGGTATGCCGCGGATCGAGTCGCCGCACCCCTCGCCGTTGTCGGCCCACCGGGGCTTCTTCGGCTCGCGCCCGTTCAGCCGGGCCAATGACCTGCTGGCCCGTCAGGGGGCCGACCCGATCGATTGGAGCCTGCCGTGACCGAACCCAACGACCCACACCTGGACCAGCACCAGGGACCGCACGTCGGCATGCCCATCTGGACGCGCTACGTCGCCCTCGGTGACTCCTTCACCGAGGGCATGGTCGATCCGGACGAGTCGGTGCCGGATCGATTCGTCGGGTGGGCCGATCGGCTGGCACGCGTCCTGGCCGCCCATGCCGCCGCCGAGAAACTTCCCTTCGGCTACGCCAACCTCGCCGTCCGCGGTCGCAAACTCGACGACGTCGTCGGACCCCAACTCGAGCGCGCCCTGGCCATGGACCCGGACCTGGTCTCCATCGTCGGCGGCGGCAACGACCTGCTGCGGCCGAGCGTCGACCTCGACGGTCTGGCCCAGCGACTGGAGGAGGCCGTCGTGCACCTGCGGGCGTCCGGGGCGGACGTCCTGCTCGCCACTCCCACCGACACCCGCGACGCCGGGCTCTTCAAGGCGCTCCGGGGACGGCACGCGATCCACACGGCCAACCTGTTCACCATCGCGCAACGCCACGGTTGCTCGGTGCTCAACCTGTGGGGGATGGCCTCGATCCGCGACTGGCGCATGTGGGGCGAGGACCGCATCCACCTCAACACCGAGGGACATACGCGCGTCGCGCAGGCCGCCCTCGTCGCGCTCGGCCTGCGTCCGTCGACCCCGGACTGGGACAACCCCCTGCCCCCGATGGCCCGCGGCGCCCGAGCCGACGAACTGCGCGAGCACGCCGAGTGGGTCAAGGTCCATGCCGCGCCCTGGGTCCAGCGGCGCGTGCGCGGCACCTCGTCGGGCGAGGCTCTGCAGGCCAAGAGACCGAACCTCACCCCGGTGGACTGACCCCTCCAGCCGCCGCAGATGCGGTGCTAGCATCCCGCCCATGACGCAATTGCGGATAGCAGATGCCGCCGAGCTCCTCGGGGTCTCCGACGACACCGTCCGCCGCATGGTCGAGTCCAAGCGCCTGGCGGCCCACCCCGACGACTCGGGTCGGCTGGTCGTGGCTGGCGCCCAGGTCGCCGCCCTCGCCCAAGAACTCGCCCGGCCCGCTCACGTCGGCCCGGTCGCCGACGAGAGCGCCCGCAACCGCATGCGCGGCCTGGTCACCGCCGTCACCAAGGACAAGGTGATGGCCCAGGTCGAATTGCAGTGCGGCCCCTTCCGCGTCGTCTCGCTCATGTCTCGCGAGGCGGTCGACGACCTCGGCCTCGAGGTCGGCTCGGTCGCCGTCGCCAGCATCAAGTCCACCAATGTCGTGATCGGAGTCCCGCAATGAAGCGCCTGTCTCTCCCCCTGATGACCGCCGTCGGCCTGATGGGCATGACCGCGCTCACGGCCTGCGGCTCGGGGAGCACCGACTCCGCGACGAGCGCGTCAGCGGCCATGACGCCCAGCGCCTCGAGCACCCCCTCGCCCTCCTCGACCCTCTCGGGCACCGTCACCGTCCTGGCCGCCGCCTCCCTCACCGAGTCCTTCACCGCCCTCGAGAAGTCGTTCGAGGCCGCCAACCCGGGCGTCGACGTGACCATCAGCTTCGGCTCCAGCGCCACCCTCGCGCAGCAGATCGCCCAAGGCGCACCCGCCGACCTCTACGCCAGCGCCGGCACCAAGGCGCTCGACCAGTTGCCCGCCGAGGCCAAGGCCAAGCCCACGACGACGCTGGCCAGGAACGTCCTCGAGATCGCCACCCCACCCGGCAATCCCAAGAAGGTCACCGGCCTGGCCTCCCTCGCCGATGCGTCGATCAATGTCGTGCTGTGCGCCGAGACCGTCCCATGTGGGTCGGCAGCCGATGCCGTGCTGACCAAGGCCGCAGTGACGGCGCATGTCGTCTCCCGCGAGGTGGACGTCAAGGCCACCTTGGCCAAGATCACCCTGGGTGAAGCCGACGCCGCGATCGTCTATCACTCCGACGTCGTCGCGGCCGGCAGCAAGGTCGAGGGCGTCGAGATCCCGGCTGCGCAGAACACCACGCTGGCCTACCCCCTCGTGCGCCTGACCGACACCGCCGCCACCAAGGCCTTCGCCGACCTCCTCGCCAGCGCGGCCGGGCTCAAGGAGTTGGAGGCGGTCGGCTTCCTCGCCCCGTGAGCCGTCCAGCTGCGAGCCGTCCACCCTCGAGCCGTCGACCCCGGAGCCAGCGCCGACCCGGGTCCCGCCGCGCCGGACTGCTCGTCACGATCCCGGCGATCACGGCCATCGCACTCGTCGCGCTCCCCCTGGTCGCGATGCTGGCCGCGACCGACTGGCGCCACCTCGGTGCGCACCTCACCAATCCGGTCGTCGTCCCCGCCATCCGACTCTCGCTGATCACGACGATCGCGACGGTCGCCCTCTGCCTCGCCCTCGGCACCCCCCTGGCCTGGCTGCTCTCCCGACGTGATGGCCGGCTCTGGAGTTGGATCCGCGCGTTGGTCACCGTCCCCGTGGTCCTCCCCCCGGTCGTCGGCGGCGTCGCCCTCCTCCTCGCCTATGGCCGATTCGGTCTGGTCGGTCAGCCGCTCGACGCCGCGACCGGCCTTCGCCTCCCTTTCACCCCGTATGCCGTGGTGCTGGCCCAGCTCTTCGTCTCGCTGCCGTTCTTCGTCCTCGCCGTCGAGGGTGCGTTCCGGGCGCTCGACCCCCGCCTGCTCTCGGTCGCCGGCACGCTCGGGGCGTCCCCCACCCGCGTCTTCCTGCGGGTCGCCCTGCCGATGACCCTGCCCGGCGTCATGTCCGGCGCCGCGCTGGCCTGGGCCCGGGCGCTCGGCGAGTTCGGCGCCACGATCACCTTCGCGGGCAACTTCTCCGGCCGCACGCAGACCGCCCCACTGGCCGTCTATGTCGCGCTCCAGGCCGATCCGGACGCCGCCATCGCCCTCAGTCTCGTCATGCTCGCCCTATCCATCGCCGTCCTCGGGCTGCTGCGCGGAAGGTGGCTGTCATGAGCCTGCGGGCCCGGCTCGGCGTGCAACGCGGCCACTTCACGGTCGACGTCGACCTCACCGTCGAGCCCGGCCACACTCTGGCGATCCTGGGCCCCAATGGCGCCGGCAAGACGACGATCCTGCACGCCCTGGCCGGCCTCGCCCACCTTGACGGCGGACACATCACCGTGGACGAGACCACCTGGGCCACACCCGAGACCGACCTCCCCCCGGAGAAGCGTTCGGTCGGTCTGCTCGCCGCCGACCACCTGCTCTTCCCCCACCTGTCCGCCCTGGACAATGTCGCCTTCGGACCCCGCAGCCGCGGGACGCGCGCCGACACGGCATACGACATCGCACGCCGCGAACTCGCCCGCCTCGGCCTCGCCGACACCTTCCACGCTCGCCGTCCCCACCAGCTCTCCCACGGCCAGGCCCAGCGGGTCGCCCTCGCCCGGGCGCTGGCCACCCACCCTCGCGTGCTGCTTCTCGACGAGCCGCTCTCGGCCCTCGACCCCGAGAGCCGGCCCACCGTGCGGCAGGCCCTCGCGGCTCGCCTCGCCGACTTCGACGGGATGACGGTCCTGGTGACCCATGACCCCCTCGATGCCCTGACCCTCGCCGACGAACTCGCCTTCGTCCGCGACGGGCGGGTGGTCCAGTCCGGTCCGCCCCAGCAGATCGTCCGCGAACCCCGGGACCCCTACGTCGCCCAGGTCGCCGGCCTCAACCTGTATGCCGCGGGGCCCGCTCGCGAGGGCACCCTTCACCTCGCGTCGGGGGCAGCGATCGTCACAGCCGACCCGGTCATCTCCCGCGAGAACTGGGTGAGCTTCCCGCCCTCGGCCGTCGTCCTGGGGCGACATCGCCCGGACGGCTCCGCCCGCAACACCTGGCGCGGACGCGTCGCGCGCGTCGAGCTCACCGGCCAGATCGCCCGGGTCAGCCTCACCGGCGAGGTCGACCTCGTCGCCGACATCACCCTGGGGTCACTCGCCGAGTTGCACCTGGCCGCCGGGGACGAGGTCTGGGCGAGCGTCAAGGCGACCGAGGTCCGCGCCTACCCACGATGAGCTTGTGTCCGGCACAGTGGTTGCTCGGCCGTCCAATCGCCGGACGCAACGGTGACCTAAAGTGCCAGCATGGCGGTGCAGCGACTCTTCCCCACCGACGAGGGCCACGACCTGCTCGACCTCACCCGTGAGATCGTCGCCAAGGAACTCCGCCCCAAGGTCGATGCTGCCGAGGCCGCCGCCGCCCTGGGCGAGGAGTTCCCCACCGACATCTTCCGCACCCTGGGCCGCGCCGGCCTGCTGTCGCTTCCTCACCCGGAGGAGTTCGGCGGCGGGGGCCAGCCCTACGAGGTCTACCTCCAGGTCGTCGAGGAGATTGCGAGCGCCTGGATGAGCGTGGCGGTGGGCGTCTCCGTCCACTCCCTGACCGCCTTCCCGGTGACGACCTTCGGCAGCCCGGCTCAGCGCGAGGCCCTGCTGCCCGGCATGCTCTCCGGCGACCAACTCGGCGCCTACGGCCTCTCCGAGCCCCTCGCCGGCTCCGATGTCGCCGCGATGACCACCCGGGCGACGCGCGATGGGGCCGGTGACGACGAAGCACCTGACGGGGCCTACCGAATCAGGGGCCGCAAGGCGTGGATCAGCCACGCCGGGCACGCCGACTACTACACGACCTTCGCGCGCACGTCCGACGCCCGGGGTCGGGGCATCTCGTGCTTCATCGTCCCGGGCGATGCACCCGGGCTGTCCTTCGGTGCCCCCGAGAAGAAGATGGGGCTGCACTGCGACACCGTGCGCGAGGTCATCTATGAGGACGTGCCGGTCGACGCCGCACGACGGATCGGCGACGAGGGCCAGGGTATGCCGATCGCCCTCGCCGCGCTCGACGCCGGGCGACTCGGGATCGCCTCTGCCGCAACGGGATTGGCACAGTCGGCGCTCGACGTCGCCGTGGCGTATGCCAAGGAGCGCGAGCAGTTCGGTCGGGCGATCGCGAGCAATCAGGGGCTCGCCTTCCTCATCGCCGACCTGGAGGCGGCGGTCCTGGGCGCGCGCGCGGCATACCTCTTCGCGGCGCGCCTCAAGGACTCCGGCAGGCCCTACGGCAAGGAAGCGGCCGTCGCGAAGCTGCTCGCCACGGATGCCGCGATGCGGGTGACCACCGATGCCATCCAGGTGCTCGGCGGCGCGGGATACACCCAGGACTTTCCCGTCGAGCGCTATTTCCGGGAGGCCAAGGTCACCCAGATCTTCGAGGGCACGAACCAGATCCAACGGCTGGTCATCAGTCGGCACGCCCTGGGCTGATTGTTCTCGCGGCGTTTGCCCGGGAGCCGCGTGTCGGTCAACGGCCGGTGGGCCTGCTCGACCTAGCCTGTCAACGACCGGGCCAAGTATGAGTTGGCCCGGTCGAAACGTTGCTGGGCCAGGTGGTGCTCGCCGAGTTCGTGGACTGGTTCGTCGTTGCGGCCGATTCGCCGTCGTGGCTAGTTCGTCCCGGAGATGGTCTGCGACCACACCGCTGTCGAGCCCTTGTGCCCGGCGATGAGCACCGTGGCGGTGACGGCGACCGACGCGATGACGAGGATGGCAGCGACCAGCAGGCCGATCACGCCGCCGCGTCCAGGCCGCAGCAACCAGAGCACCGCGACAAGGGCAATGGCCGCGAAGGCCAGGCACACCGTGCGGGCGAGGTCACCGGCCTCGGCGTGCTCGTGGATGAGGTCCAGGGTCTCCCCGCCGACGCCCGCGCCGACGAGCCGCCGTTCGAGCGCTTCACCGCTCTCGGCCGCGACGAAGCCTCCGACCCCGGTCGCCACGGCGAGGAGCGCAACGGGCCAGCGCAGGACGCGACGCCAGGCGGGGCGCACGGCATACCCGATGGCGAGGAGGGCCGCCAGGGGCGCGAAGGCGACCACTGCGTGGATGACGAGGACGTGGACCGGGAGCCCGGCGATGGTGTCGAACACGATGTCTCCCACGGCGTGCGGACACCGGCCCGATCGGGTCGGTGAGCGTGAGCGTAACGCCGTCCCGCACCGATCCGTGCGCCTCTGACATGCTGGGGCCGTGCGCTGCCTGATCATCGAGGACGAGAAGCCGCTGGCCATCGCCACCGCGGAGGCTCTCAAGGAACACGGCTGGGTGGTGGACCTCGCCCACGACGGACGCACCGGCCTGTCCATGGGGATTCAGTCCGACTACGACGTGATCTGCATCGACATCATGCTCCCGGCCCTCAACGGTTATGACGTCCTCAAGCACCTGCGGGCCGGCGAGGTGTGGACACCGGTCCTCATGCTCACGGCCAAGGACGGCGAGTACGACCAGACGGATGCGTTCGAACTCGGTGCCGACGACTACGTGACCAAGCCCTTCCACACCTCGGTCCTCGCGGCCAGGCTCTCGGCGCTCACCCGTCGCGGCGCCAAGGAGCGTCCGGCCGAGCTCGCCGTCGGTGACCTGATCCTCAATCCGGCGACCCATCGGGTGTACCGAGGCAGCGACGAGATCACGCTGACGGCCCGCGAGTTCGCCCTCCTGCAGCACTTCATGCGCCACCCAGAGGTCGTGCTGTCCAAGACCACGTTGCTCGAGGAAGTGTGGGACTCCAATTACCCCGGTGCCGACAACGTGGTCGAGGTCTACGTCGGCTACCTGCGCAAGAAGATCGACGCGCCCTTCGACGTCATCTCGCTGGAGACGGTGCGGGGTCGGGGCTATCGACTGGTGCCGGTGAGCTCGAGCGGTCCGACCACCTAGACCGGCACCATCGGACTGTCGTCCACCGACGAACCCTCGGCCACGGGCAGGGTGACGAGGAAGCGACACCACCCGTCGGGCGCCTCGGTCGCCGTCACGTTGCCGCCGTGGCGGCGCACCAGCTCCCGGACGATGGCGAGCCCCAATCCGCTTCCGCCCCGATCGCGATCTCGGGCCTCGTCGAGTCGCACGAAGCGCTCGAAGATCCGCTCCCGATCGGACTCGGGCACCACGGGACCGTCATTGTCGACCGCGAGCAGGGCCGACTCGCCGTCGCCGCTGACCTCGATCCGGATCTCACCCGCCGCGTGGCGCATCGCGTTCTCCACCAGATTGCGGACAACCCGGGTCACCTGCGCCTCCACCCCGGTCACGCGAACCGGCTCCAGGCGCACCGTCACCTGACCGCCCCGTGCTCGCGCCAGGGCCGCTTCCCCCAGCACCAGGTCGTCGAGGTCGAGGTCCGTGGCGCCGACCAACTCTGCGGACTCGTCCGACTTGGCCAGGGCGAGCAGGTCGTCCACGAGGGTCGAGAGTCGGGTGAGCTCACCGCTGGCCCGTTCGGCGACGATCGCCCGGCGCTGCGGGGTGAGCTCGCCGGAGAGCAGTTCGAGCGAGACGCTGACGGTCGACAGGGGGCTGCGGAGCTCGTGCCCGGCGTCGGAGACGAATGATGCGCGCTCGGCGTCGGAGCGTCGCAGACGGTCGAGCAGTTCGTTGATGGCCCGGCCGAGCCGCCCGATCTCGTCGTCACGATGAGGGGCGGTGACGCTGCGTGCCTCGCGCGAGCTGTTGATCGACTCGAGTTCGCTGCGCATCACCTCGACGGGATGCATGGCCAGCCCCACGGCATACCGAAGGACGAGAAAGAGGACGGCCAAGGCGGCGAGGATGACGGCGAGGGCGACGATGCTGAGCTTGCGAGCGGCTGCCGGTTGGATGCTCGTCGGCTCGGCGACGAGCACCGTGAGCAGCCGTCCGTCAGGGCCGGTCACCCGCGTGGCGGCCACCATGACGCTCGCGCCGTCCGCGGCCGGCAGGTCCCCGACCAACTCGGTGTGGACCTGGCCGACACCTGGCAACGGGTCGAGCGCGATCATCGGTGCGCTGCGCAGAGGGGCAGCGGACCAGGCGACGACGTCACCGTTGTCGTCGAGCACCTGGCGGATCCGGGGGTCGATGGCCTCGCCGCCGGCGGGTAGGGCAACGCGAGGTGGTTGGCTCTCGAGGTCGTGGCTGAGCGTTCGCAGTGTGCTCACCGACGTCGTGTATGCCGTGGCCGTCAGTGCCGTCGTTGTCGCCCGCCACACGACGACCGCCAGAATGGCCAGGACGACCCCGACCATCGTCACCGAGCCCGCAATGATGCGGCTGCGGACCCCCAGCCGGCCGAACATGTGCTTGAGTCTATGGGCGCAGCGACAGCGAGAGCTGGAGAAGGTGGGCCCCAACTCCAGATCTCGCAGGAGCGCAGCGACAGCGAGAGCTGGAGAAGGTGGGCCCCAACTCCAGATCTCGCAGGAGCGCAGCGACAGCGAGAGCTGGAGAAGGGACTCGAACCCTCAACCACCTGTTTACAAGACAGGTGCGCTACCGATTGCGCCACTCCAGCAGGCCACCGCCGGGGCAGGTGGCACGACCCCGCACTCTACCGGCGCCGGCTCAGAGCCTGGCCGTGCTCGCGAACTGCGCGAACTTGGCCCGCGACTCGTCATCGACGTACACGATCGACTGCCCGTCGGGCGAGGTGCCGAGGCCGCCCTTGCCGACGAACTGCGCCACCTGGGTCGGGTCGATTCGGTAGCTCGCGGCCACGAACGTCAGGGCCGCCTCGGCGGCGAGGTTGGAGTCGACGTGGCGCGAGGCGATGGACAGCGCCGCCGGCACCGATCCGATCCCGGCCATCCGCGCCTTGATGGCGGCCGCGAGCACGAGCTCGCCCTGGTGGAGCGAGCGCCCGAAGTCGCCGTCGGGGAGGTCATGGCGCAGCCGGGCGTAGTCGAGGGCCGCGGCACCTGCGAAGTGGTTGGGGCCGGCGTCGATGACGAGTTGGCCCTTTTCGGTCACCCGCGTCGGGATCTGGATGGGGATCCCGCCCCACTCGTCGATCATCGCGGTGAAGCCCCCGAAGCCGGTCACGGCATACCCCTCGATCGGCACGCCGGTGAGCGCGCCGAGGGTTTCGACCATCCCCTGCGGGCCGCCCCGCGCGAGGGCGGCGTTGAGTTTGGCCGAGCCGCCGCCGGGCATCGGCGCCCAGATGTCGCGCGCCATCCCGAGCAGCCCGCCGCCGCCGTTGCCGTCGATGCCCAGGATGTGGATCGCGTCGCCGCGGCTGCTCGCCACGTTCTCGCCGGGTCGGGCATCCGAGCCGATGACGGCCATGAAGCGCGGCTTGCCACCCAGTTGCGGGTCCGGTGCGCCCACCGAGGGCCACCAGCCACCGACGATCCGCCAGGCGTCCTTGCGCACGGCGAGCGTCACGTCGTCGCCGAAGGTCACGACGGCGACCTGCTCACCCTTCCACTCCCCCACCGTCGTGGCCGCGTCCCCGACCACCCGGCCCTGGTAGTGCCCCAGGATCAGTTGCGCCAACTCGGGGTCCGCGCCACCCACGGCGAGTGTCGGGGTCGGTGTCGGCGTGGGGGTGGGTGTCGGGCTGGCCGTCGTGGGTGTCGGGGTCGGCTTGGGTGTCGTCGCCTTGGAGCACGCCGTGGCGAGGGCCATCGTCGCGACGGCGTAGACACCGGTGCGCGTGTAGGTCATCAGGGAACGGCGGGACAACTCCATTCCCCCACCGTATGCCGCGGGCTCACCGCTCCCCGAGACCGTCCCCTGCCGCGCGGGTCAGGCGCCCGTGGTCCAGTTGCTCGGCGGACCGACTGGTGCCCAGGACGGCGCAGAGCCACCGACCAGGCCCCAGACGAGCAGAGCGATGCCGATCAACGCGATGACGCCGAGGAGTGCCCGCACGGCCGTCGGGGTCGGGGAGACACCGCGCACGATGCTGCGGGTGCCGCGCCGGAAGCTGGCACCGCCCGGACCCCACCACGCCATGAGCAGGCCGAGCAGCCCGCCGACCCCGAGGGCGAGAGCGGACGTCGGGGGGGTGGTCTCGACGAGGGCGCCGAGGATCAGGGCTGCGGAGAAGCTGGCGGTGACGGCGACGAGGAGCGGCACGGCGAGGCCCCCGATGGCGGTGACGGCGCCGAGCACGAGGTGCCACGGGCTGCTCACGGCGCTGAGGGCCAGGTCGCGCGGGCGCTGGCCGTGCTCGAGGCGGCGGCGCAGCAGTGCGGTCATCGACCGGTCAACGCTGCGCGCGAGCATCATCCAGACGAAGACGGCGACGAACGCCCAGACCGGCGCCATCGCCGCCGCGACGACACCGACGGCGAGCAGGGCCCCGATCGTGCGAGATCGCATCGGCTGCCCGATCCGGGGATCGGTGAGCGGCATCGGCGGCAGTTGCCGGGCGGTCGCCGGGACCGATCTCGGATCCACCGACGGGACCGGAGGCGCGGCCGGGCGCACCGCGGGGATCATGGGACTGGGTGAGACCGGCATCCGCGAGGCCGGAGCGGGCGAGGCCGGAGTCGGCGTGCCCTGAGCCGGAGCGGCGACTGGCAACCGAGCGGTCGAACCGGCCGTCAGCACCTGCGTCTGCGGTGCGGCCGGCCGGACGCGGATGACATCGGTGACGTCACCGCCGTGTGCATAGACCTCCAGGGCGCGCACGACCTCGTCGCGGTGTGGGCGCTCGCCGGCCCGCGGCGACAGCGCGGCATGAAGCAGCGGAGCCAGGCGCGGGTCGACACCGTCGAGGTCCGGCTCGCCGCGCGAGACGCGCGCCAGGACGGCATCCATGGCGCCGCGGCCGAAGGGCGGGCGGCCGCTCGCGGCATACGCCAAGGAGGCGGCCCACCCCCACCAGTCGGTCGCCGGCGTGACCTGGCCGCCCTCGATGATCTCCGGCGCGAGATAGCCGGGCGTGCCCATGACCAACCCGACACTGGTCAGTCGCACGTCGTCGGTGAGGTGGGCTATGCCGAAGTCGATGAGGACCGGATCGCCGTCCAGGAGAAGCACATTGGCCGGTTTGACGTCGCGGTGGACCACGGCGGCGGCATGGATCGCGTCGATGGCGGACGCCAGACCGACCGCGACCCGGTGCAGGTCCTTGGGCGCGAGTGGGCCGTGGCCGTCGACGACGTCATCGAGCGCCGGCCCGGGCACCCAGCGGGTGACGACATAGGGGATCGGGCCGTCGATGTCGGCATCGATGATGGTCGCGACGTGCGCGCTGGTGATCCGTCGAAGGGCATCGACCTCGCGCCGCAACCGGGCGCGCGCGGCGGTGTCGTGATGGTCCAGCGAGCGCAGCACCTTGAGGGCGACAGCCCGGCCCTGCCGGTCGAGCGCCAGGTGCACGACGCCCATGCCGCCTTCGCCGAGGCGCTGGACCACGCGGTAGCGACCTATGACCGAATGCTCGGCGAGGTCATCCACGCCGAGGTCCTGGGTCACCGAGTCCTCCATCGCCACGACTCAACGGTATGCCGCGGCGCCAGGTTCCCCGGCCAGGCTCACCCCTGGATGTAGTCCCGGAGCTGGGCGGCCTCGGCCTGCAGGGTGTCGATGCGCGACTTGACGACGTCGCCGATGCTCACGATGGCGGCGAGCTTGCCGTCGTTGACGACGGGGACGTGCCGGATCCGGCGCTCGGTCATCTGGCCGGCAAGGTCGGTGAGGTCGTCGTCGGTGGTGCAGGTGTGGACGTCCCTGGTCATGATCCGACCGACGGTCCCGTCGAGGACCTGCGCGCCGCCGCTGTGCAGGTGCCGGACGACGTCACGCTCGCTGACGATCCCGTCGACCGATCCGTCGCTGTCGGAGACGACGATGGCACCGATCTTGTGCTCGGCCAGGAGGGCCAGCAGATCCTTGACGGTGGCGTCCGAGCGGACCGTCACCACGGAGTCACCCTTGTGTCGCACGATGTCCGAGATCTTCATGCCCCGACCGTAGTGGGCCGACCGGCGCCGCGCCAGAGATGTCCGCGCGGCCCGAGGCCGAGCCCACCTGTGAGGAGCCGGAAAAGTAGTTCACCGTTCCACTTCCCTCCGGGTGGGTGGACCCGGCATACTGGTATGTAACCGCTTCCACCGAAGCGGCCACCATCCCTTTACAACGGATCGTCCGGCACGTTCCTGCCGGTGAAGGAGCAGAACACCCATGGCAACCGTCAAGTTCGACAACGCCACCCGGATCTACCCGGGCAACGACAAGCCCAGCGTCGACAAGCTCAACATCGACATCGAGGACGGCGAGTTCCTCGTCCTCGTCGGCCCCTCCGGCTGTGGCAAGTCCACCAGCCTGCGCATGCTCGCCGGCCTCGAGGAGGTCAACGGCGGCAAGATCTGGATCGGCGACCGCGACGTCACCGACCTCTCACCCAAGGACCGCGACGTGGCGATGGTCTTCCAGAACTACGCGCTCTACCCGCACATGTCCGTCGCCGACAACATGGGCTTCGCGCTCAAGATCGCCGGGACCGACAAGGCCGAGATCCGCAAGCGCGTCGAGGAGGCCGCCAAGATCCTCGACCTCACCCAGTACCTCGACCGCAAGCCGAAGGCCCTCTCCGGTGGCCAGCGCCAGCGCGTCGCCATGGGTCGGGCGATCGTCCGCTCCCCGCAGGTCTTCCTCATGGACGAGCCGCTGTCGAACCTCGACGCCAAGCTCCGCGTCCAGACCCGCACCCAGATCGCCTCGCTGCAGCGTCGCCTCGGCGTCACCACCGTCTACGTCACCCACGACCAGGTCGAGGCCATGACGATGGGCGACCGTATCGCCCTGCTCAAGGACGGCCTGCTCCAGCAGTGCGCGACCCCGCGCGAGATGTACGACCGCCCGGCGAACCTCTTCGTCGCCGGCTTCATCGGCTCCCCGGCCATGAACCTCCTGAGCGTCCCGGTGACCGAGTCCGGCGTGAAGTTCGGCAACCACACCCTCGATGTCGCCCGCGGTGACGTCGCCGGTGCGGGCAGCCAGGTCATCGTCGGCGTCCGTCCCGAGGACGTCGAGGTCACCTCGAACCCCGACGGTCTCGAGCTCGTCGTCGACGTCGTCGAGGAACTCGGCGCGGACGCCTACATCTATGGCACGCCGACCGACAAGAGCATCGCCATCGAGGGCAGCGGCGACGACGCGCTCGCCAAGCCCTTCATCGCCCGCGTCGACGGCCGTCAGGTCCCGGAGAAGGGCTCCAAGGTCTTCGTCCACCCGAAGGCCGCGCACCTGCACGTCTTCAACAAGGAGACCGGCGAGCGCCTCACCCGCTGAGGTCGACACCGACTCCTTTGCACCACCCCTGAACGCCCTGGGGCCCGGGATGCCACCTCCCCGGGCCCCAGCGGCTTGTCCCGACCCTGAGGACGGCCCCGATGGCCCTGCAGATCACCTCGGCCGGCGTGGATCCCGCGCTGCTCGACCTGCCCTGGCGGCTGCCGCTCGAGGAGTGGCCCGAGGAGATCCTCGCCGCCCTCCCCCGCGGCATCTCACGTCACGTCGTGCGCTTCGTGCGGCTGTCCGGGCGAGTGGTCGCGATCAAGGAGATCAAGGCCGAGATCGCGTCCCGCGAGTACTACATGCTCCGCAACCTCCAGCGGCTCGAGCTTCCCACCGTGGTGCCGTATGCCGTGGTCGCGGGTCGCGAGGACGCCGAGGGCGAACCCTTGGACGCGTGCCTGATCACCGAGCACCTGCAGTTCTCGCTGCCCTATCGGGCGCTCTACAGCCAGAGCCTGCGCAAGGGCACCGCCGTCCGGCTCATCGACGCCCTCGCCGTGCTCCTCGTGCGGCTCCATCTCGCCGGCTTCTGGTGGGGTGACGTCTCGCTGTCGAACACGCTCTTCCGTCGCGATGCCGGCGCCTTCGCGGCATACCTCGTCGACGCGGAGACCGGAGAGCTCCACGAGAGTCTCTCCGCGGGCCAACGCGAACACGACCTCGACATCGCTCGGGTCAACATCGCCGGCGAGCTCATGGACCTCGAGGCGGGGGGCCTGCTCCAGGAGGACCGTGACCCGGTGGCCGTGAGCGAGCGGATCATGGTCCGCTACCACGAGCTCTGGAGCATCCTCACCAGTACCGAGGAGATCACTTTCGACGAGCGCTGGCGGGTGGAGGACCGGCTCCGGCGGCTCAACAAGTTGGGCTTCGACGTCGACGAGTTCGCGATGACGACCGACATCGGCGGCACGACTCTGACCATCCAGCCGAAGGTCGTCGATGCCGGGCACCACTCGCGGCGGCTGCTGCGCCTGACCGGCCTCGACGTCCGCGAGAATCAGGCCCGGCGTCTGCTCAACGACCTCGACGCCTACCGGGCCGCGCACGATCGCCAGGGCGACGACGAGGAGATCGTGGCCCACGACTGGCTGGAGCGGGTCTATCAGCCGCTCGTGCGGCGGATCCCGTCGTCGTTGCGCGCCAAGCTCGAGCCGGCGGAGGTCTTCCACGAGGTGCTCGAGCATCGGTGGTACATGGCCGAGCGAGCCAAGCATGACTTCACCATTCAGGAAGCGCTCGACGACTACCTGGCGCAGATCCTGCCGGGCAAGCCTGATGAGCAGTCGGTTGTCGGCATCGACACGGTCGAGATGCCGGTCACGGTGCTCGACGACTGACCTTCTACGATCGTCCTTGACGTCACCACTCTCGTCACCACACCAGCAAGGGGGACCCATGTCCGACACCTCATCCTCGTCGAGCGACTCCTCGTCGTTCGACCCGACCGCTCCGGCCGCTCCGGCCAGCGAGCCGGTCGCCTCGGCGCCCGAGCCGATCGCGCCGCCGACCTTCGATGCACCCGCGCCACCGGCGGCTGACGCCCCTCCGGCGCCCACCTACGGCGCCCCTGCACCACCGGCGCCGCCCGCCAACCCCTACGGCGGTTACACCGCCGCTCCGCCTGCCTCGGCACAGTACGGCGGACAGGTCGCGGTCGGCTCGTTGCGCTACGTCGAGCACCACTTCGGGCCGGTCACGAACTTCGGCGACCGCATCCTCCCGGCGCTCATCGACGGTGCCCTCAACCTCATCGGCCTCATCCCGATGATCATCGGCATCATCATGCTGGCCGTCTCGTCCGGTGGCGGCAGCTACGACGACTACGGCAACTACCAGTACGAGTCGGGCTCCGACGCCGGCATGGCGGTCGGGATGATCCTGCTCTTCGGGTCGTTCTTCCTGTTCATCGCCATCTGGCTCTGGAACCGCGTGTTCAAGATGGGCAAGACGGGCCAGAGCGTGGGCAAGAAGGTCATGGGCCAGATGCTCATCAACACCACGAGCGGCCAGCCGATCGGCGCCGGCCAGTCCTTCGTCCGTGAGGTCATCCACGGCCTGGCCAATCAGGTCGTCTACCTTTCCTACCTGTGGATGCTGTGGGACCCGAACCGCCAGACGCTCGGTGACATGGTCGCCAAGTCGACGGTGATCAAGGTCCCAAAGGCCTGACCCACCTCCCCCCACCCCCCGGGGAACACAACTCGCAGCGGACCACAGGTATACCTGTGGTCCGCTGCGAGTTCTGTCGGGGGGTGGAACACACCTCGCACGGCGACACACCTATACCTGTGGTCCGCTGCGAGTTCTGTCGGGGGGGCGGAACACACCTCGCACGGCGACACACCTATAGGTGTGGGCGGCTGCGAGTTCTGTCGGGGGGGTCAGGTGCCCGGGCCGAGGAACCCGAACCCGGGCACATTGCGCAGCACCCAGAAGGCCATGATCGCCCAGAAGAGGGCGTAGAGGCTCCAGGCCGGCGCGATGAGGCGGCGTGGCTCGCCCTTCCACAGCCTCATCACCCAACGGGCGAACGCCACGGCCAACACGGCATACGTGATGACGGCGAAAGGGTTGCGGTGCAACGCAAGCGGTAGGTCACCCTCGGTGAGCGCGTGCGTGGCACGCAGGGTGCCGCACCCAGGACAGTACGTACCGGTCAGCAGCAGCCACGGGCACGTCGGCCACCGCCCGGGAATCTCCGGATTGACCATGTGGGTGGACAACGCAAAGACGGCCGCGCCCACGAGGGACGCCGCGGGCAGAAACAATCGGCGCCCCCGACCCACGGCGGGGTCCGGGGGCGCCGATGTCGCGTGGAACTGGGTCACATGCCCGTCGACGTGCTGTTGGTGCTGACGACGCCGGCCACCATCAAGATGATGTAAAGGACCGTGGCGATGATGCCGAGCACGAGGGCGATGATGGCGAACTTCTTGGCCTTGGCGGACGCGTCGACCGCGCCCGCGTGATCACCCGAGGCCCACTTGCCGTTGACCTGCGCGGCGAAGACGACGGCGGGGATGCCGATCGGCCAGCAGCAGAGCAGGCCAAGGATGGCCAGCACCAGGTTGTTCGGCGGGGCAGCGCCCGTCGGACCGCCACCCATGGGCGGCGGGGCAGAGTAGCCACCGCCACCAGGCGGCGGGGGCGGCGGCGTCGAGCCGTATTCAGACATGTGTCCCTCCTGAGTCTCAGCGGGGCTTCGGATGGTCCCCCTGCACCGGCTCTCAACCGGCGGGCACGATCCTTGCACACACGCGGGGCCGGAGCATGCACGGCCTCCAGATTTCTCGCGGGGCGGACTTCCCGCGGGAGTGCCCTCAGCGACGCCGGCGCGCCACCTCGTAGAGCGTGACACCGGCAGCAATGCCCGCATTGAGCGACTCGACCGCCGAACTCATCGGGACCGAGACGATCTGGTCGCAGTTCTCACCGACGAGCTTGGAGAGCCCCTTGCCCTCGGACCCCACGACGATGACGAGCGGCTCCGAGGCCAATTCGAGGTCGGGCAACTCGACGTCGCCGTCCATGTCGAGACCGATGACGAAGAACCCGGCCTTCTTGAAATCCTTGAGCGCCTGGTTGAGATTGCTCACCTGCGCGACCGGAATGCGTGCTGCCGCACCGGCGCTCGTCTTCCACGCCGAGGCCGTCATGCCGACCGATCGACGCGCCGGCACGACCACACCGTGTCCCCCGAAAGCAGCGACGGACCGGATGATGGCGCCGAGGTTGCGCGGGTCGGTGATGCCGTCGAGGGCGACGACGAGCGGAATGCCCGGGGTCTGCGGGTCCACGAAATCACTCGGGTGCGCGTACTCATAGGGCGGCACCTGGATCGCGAGACCTTGGTGCACGGCGTCGTCCGTGAGTCGGTCGAGCTCGCCTCGAGGCGTTTCCAGGATGGGTATGCCGCGTTCCCCGGCGATCTTGAGGGCTTCCCGCACGCGGTCGTCGGCGTCGATCCGGCCGGCGACATACATCGTCGCCACCGGGATGTCGGCACGCAGTGCTTCGAGCACCGAGTTGCGCCCGGCGACCATCTCGCTGGAGGCCTTGGTGCGTCGCTGGGGGCGCTGCGGCCGGGACGAGCCGGACTTGGCGGCGGCCTTGGCGAACTTGTGCGCCTTGTGGTTGGGGCGGTCGCTGGCCTTGGGCGTGGGCCCCTTGCCCTCGAGCCCTCGGCGGCGCTGGCCGCCCGAGCCGACCGTGGCGCCCTTCTTGGAGCCGGTCTTGCGGACCGCGCCGCGGCGCTGGGAGTTGCCGGCCATCAGTTCTCACTCTTTCGGTTCAGGGACCAACGGGCACCAGCGGCCGTGTCCTCCACGGCAATTCCCGCCGCGGTCAGTTCGTCGCGAATGGCGTCCGCGGTCGCGTAGTCGCGGGCAGCGCGCGCCTTGGTGCGCGCGTGGATGCGCTCCTGGACCAGCGCATCGAGCGCGGTCATCGCGTCGGCGTTGCCGGGGTCGGCAGCACCCCACACGGGATCGAGCGGGTTGATCCCGAGCACGTCGGTCATGGCGACGACGACGCGAGCCAGCCCCGCAGCATCCTCGGTGTCGCCCTCGTCGAGCGCGGTGTTGCCGGCGCGGACGGTCTCGTGGATGACGGCAAGGGCGCCGGAGACGCCGAGGTCGTCGTCGAGGGACTCGGTGAAGTCCTCGGGCAGTTCCTCCTCCCCCGTCGGGAGCGCGGTCGTGAGGTCGGGAAGTGCGCGATGGAGGAAACCCTCGATGCGTTCGACGGCCGCGGCCGCCTCGGCGAGCGAGGTCTCCTGGTACTCGATCATCGAGCGGTAGTGCGCGGCGGTGAGGTAATAGCGGACGACGACCGGGCGGTGCTCGGCGAGGACGGTCGAGACCCGCAGGCTGTTGCCGAGCGACTTGCTCATCTTCTCGCCGCCCATGGTGACCCAGCCGTTGTGGAGCCAGTAGTTGGCGAAACCGATTCCGGCAGAGGTGGATTGGGCCAATTCGTTCTCGTGGTGGGGGAAGCGGAGGTCGACGCCACCACCATGGATGTCGAAGGTGTCGCCCAGGTACTTGCGGGCCATTGCCGAGCACTCCAGGTGCCAACCCGGTCGACCCGGCCCGAAGGGCGTCGGCCAGGACGCCGTGGCCGGTTCGTCGACCTTGTGCCCCTTCCACAAGGCGAAGTCGCGTGGGTCACGCTTGCCTCGCGGGTCGGCGTCCTCGGCCGCGGTCATGTCGTCGATCTTCTGCTTGGTCAGGGCGCCGTAGGTCGGCCACGAGCGCACGTCGAAGTAGACGTCACCGCTGCCGTCGGCCGCCGGATAGGCATGGCCCTTTTCGATGATCGTCTCCATCAAGGCGACCATCTCGGGGATGTGCCCTGTCGCCCGCGGCTCGTAGGTCGGAGGGAGCACCCCGAGGTCCGCCAACGCCTTGGCGGTCTCGACCTCGTTGCGGTAGCTCACGGCATACCAAGGCTCTCCACTCTCGGCGGACTTGGCGAGGATCTTGTCGTCGATGTCGGTGACATTGCGGATGAGGGTGACCTCGTAGCCGTGCCCGCGCGTCAGCCAGCGCCGCAGCACGTCGAAGGCGACGGCGAAGCGCACGTGCCCGAGGTGCGGCGGAGCCTGAGTGGTGAGCCCGCAGATGTAGATGCCGACCTTGCCCGGGGTCACGGGGACGAAGTCGCGCTGCTCGCCGGTGAGCGAGTCCTGGAGTCTGAGGGTCACCGGACAAGGTTACCGGCGGCTCAGGGTCACCACCGGGCTCCCTCAGGGTCCTCCCCGGTATGCCGCCGCGAGCGCCACCGCGAGGGTGGAGACATGCCCGACGACGCACCCGCGGCGGCCATTCCGCTCGCCCACCTGGGTGGTCGTGCTGATCGTGCCGATCACCCAAGTGGTGCTGGCGACCGCGCTCGACTGGGCACCGTGGGGTCCCGGCCCCGCGGCGAAGGCGGCCCTCCCGCTGGTGCCCCTGGCCGCCGTCATGGCCTCGCTGACGGCGCTCGGTGAGGAACTCGGCTGGCGCGGGTATCTCCAATCGGTCACGCAACGGTGGGGCTTCTGGCGGTCCGCGGCCGCCGTGTCAGGCGCCTTCACCGCGTTCCACGCGCCGCTGATGTGGCACTCCTGGGCCTCCGGCGCGATGCCGGGAGCGGTTGCCGTCGCGTCGACGCTGAACATCGCGGCGGGGTCCTTCGCGCTCAGCGCGCTGCGGGACCGAATAGGTACGGTCTGGCCGGCCGTATGGGGGCACGGTCTGCTCAACAGCGCCGTCGTGTGGCTGCACGGGAGTGCCGCCCAGGTGGACCGATTCGGCGCGGGGGCGTTCTGGATCTTCACCGCTGTCGGCTGGCTCGGGTGGTTCATCGTCGCGGCGGCGACTCGCCGGCATCCGGCATGGGCGTGAGGTGGGATCCACCGGCGTGAGGTGGGGGACCATGGCGTGACGCGCAGACCCCCGGGCTGTCGGTGCACTCCCCTAGCGTGGTGACCACCGATCGATGAGGCTCCAGGAGGCCAGCCATGGCACGCACCGACCGTCCCAAGACCGCTCTGCTCGTCGTCGACGTCCAGAAGGATGTCGTCGCCGCGGCCCCCAACCGCGACGAGGTGGTCGGCCGGATCGCCGGCCTCGTCGATCGGGCGAGGGAGGCAGGCACACCGGTCGTGTGGGTTCAGCACAACGACGGGGGGATGCCGCGGGGCTCCGACGGGTGGGCCCTGGTGGACGAGCTCAGTCCGGCCGACGGCGAGCCGATCGTCGACAAGCAGTTCGGGGACTCCTTCGAGGCGACCGACCTCGAGGATCGGCTGGGCGAGGGCGGGATCGGCAGCCTCATCGTGTGCGGCGCGCAGACCGATGCGTGCATTCGCTCGACCCTGCACGGTGGGCTCACGCGCGGCTACGACATGACGCTGGTCTCCGATGGTCACACGACCGAGGACATGCGCGAGTGGGGATCGCCCATCGGCGTCGAGGACGCGATCGCCTACACCAACCTCTATTGGTCGTTCACGCGGACGGCGGACGCCAGGGGTCAGGTGGTGGCGGCCGACGAGGTCGACTTCAGTGCACCGGGCGGCGTGGCGCAAGCTCCTGAGGGCGCCGAGGCAGCGGAGGACCCCGAGCGATGACCGAGTCCACACCGCCGTGGGAGCCGCCGAAGCACGGCACCGACACCGAGCAGGTCCTCGCGTCGATCGAGCGGATGCGCGCGACCTTCCGCTGGAAGGCCGATGGCCTCGACGCGCCGGCGCTGGCGCACCGCGTGGGCGCGTCCGCGCTGACCCTCGGTGGCCTGCTCAAGCACCTGGCGATCGTCGAGGACCACTACTTCACCAACCTGTTCGCGGGCGAGGGTTACCCCGCCGTGTGGGGCGAACTCGGCCACGACGAGTCGGAGGACTGGGAGTTCAGGACGGCGGCCGCTGACTCGCCCGAGGTGCTCTACGACCTCTACGACGAGGCGGTCGAGCGCTCCCGATCGGCGATCGCCAAGGTCCTGGTGGCCGGTGACCTCGACCAGCGCGTGGACATGGGCCGACCCGAGTGGCAGCCCAGTCTGCGGGCGGTGCTGTGCGGCCTGATCGAGGAGTATGGGCGGCACACCGGGCACGCCGATCTGATCCGTGAGGACATCGACGGTCGGGTCGGCGAGGACCCCCCGTCTCACTGGCGGACCCGGATCTTCCCGGCCGCCTGACCCATCGATCGGCGTCCTGTCCGGAGCGGTCGCCCACCTGCTCGTCACCGCCGGGGGAGGTATGTCAGGGAGATCTGGGGCGCCGGCGATCACCTCCAGCCAGCAGGGGATCTGACGCAGTGTCAGTGACCGCGGTCGAGCCACTCCTGCACGTGCGGCTTCTCCGCGCCGATGGAGGTGGCGTCGCCATGGCCCGTGAGCACGATCGTGCGGTCGTGCAAGGTCAGGAGGTCATCGCGGATCGAGTCGATGATCGTCGGGAAGTCCGAGAAGGACCGCCCCGTGGCCCCCGGACCGCCGTTGAAGAGGGTGTCGCCGGAGAAGAGCACATCAAGAGCCGGCACGTGGAAACAGCACGCACCCGGTGCGTGACCCGGCGTGTGGAGCACCCGCAACTCGACATCGCCCACGGCAAAGGTCTGACCGTCTGCCAGCTCCGCGTCGGGCGCGGCCTCCTGTGTCTGGTCCCACAGCACGCGGTCCGCCGGGTGGAGGTATGCCGCGGCACCGGTGTGCGACACCAGTTCCGGCACGGCGTTGATGTGGTCGTTGTGGCCATGGGTGCAGAGGATTCCCAGGACGTGCCGGTCGCCGACGACCGACAGGATCGTCACGGGTTCGTGCGCGGCATCGATGACGAAACACTCGTTGTCGTCACCGATGACCCAGACGTTGTTGTCAACCTCCCACGAGCCGCCGTCGAGCTCGAAGACCCCGGAGGTCACGACGCGTTCGATGCGGACACCACCCGGCGAGATGGGGAGGATGGGATGGGAGTGGGCCATGCGGCATACCTCTTCGTGAGTGGGGGTCAGTCCAGGACGACGACGGAGCGGAGCACATCTCCGTCGTGCATCTTGGCGAAGGCGGCCTCGACGTCACCGATGCCGATCTTCTCGGTGACGAAGGCACCGAGGTCGAAGCGGCCCTGCTTGTAGAGGTCGACGAGCATCGGGAAGTCGCGCGAGGGAAGGCAGTCGCCGTACCAGCTCGACTTCAGCGCGCCACCGCGGCCGAAGATCTCGATGAGCGGCAGGGTGATCTCCTTGTCGGGGGTCGGGACGCCCACGAGGACAACGGTGCCGGCGAGGTCGCGGGCAAAGAAGGCCTGCTCGTAGGTCTCCGGGCGGCCGACCGCCTCGACGACGACGTCGGCGCCGAAGCCGCTGGTGTATTCGCGGATCTTCTCCACGGCGTCCTCGGTCTTGGAGTTGATCGTGTGGGTGGCGCCGAAGTTCTTGGCCTGCTCGAGCTTCCGGTCGTCGACGTCGACCGCGATGATCGTCGTCGCGCCGGCGACCTTGCCACCCTGAATGGCGGCGTTGCCGACGCCGCCGCAGCCGATGACGGCGAGCGAGTCGCCCAGGCCGACACCACCGGTGTTCACGGAGGCACCGAACCCAGCCATGACGCCACAGCCGAGGAGACCTACGGCGGCGGCCTCGGCGTCCGGGTCGACCTTGGTGCACTGGCCGGCGGCGACGAGCGTCTTCTCGGCGAAGGCGCCGATGCCGAGCGCCGGCGACAGCTCGGTCCCGTCGGTGAGCGTCATCTTCTGCTTGGCGTTGTGGGTGTTGAAGCAGTACCACGGCTTGCCCTTGTTGCAGGCTCGGCAGTTCCCGCAGACCGCACGCCAGTTGAGGATGACGAAGTCGCCCGGCGCGACGTCGGTGACACCCTCACCCACCGCCTCGACGATCCCCGCGGCCTCGTGGCCCAGGAGGAAGGGGAAGTCGTCGTTGATGCCGCCCTCGCGGTAGTGCAGGTCGGTGTGGCACACCCCGCACGCTTCGACTTTGACGACCGCCTCACCCGGACCGGGATCGGGGACGACGATGTCAACGAGCTCGACGGGGGCGCCCTTGGCGCGGGCGATGACGGCTTTGACGGTCTGCGGCATATCCCCACCCCACCGCATCTGATCGCCGCAAGCAAGGGGTACGCCGTGTGCGCGTCCCGGTCATTCCCCGACACGCCCTCCCGGTGTCCCGCCCGCCCCGGTGTCCCATTCGCCCCCGGGCGCACCGCTCACCCCCGGGCGCACCGCTCACGCCCGGGGCGCACCGCTCACCCCCGGGAACACAACTCGCAGCGGACCACAGGTATACCTGTGGTCCGCTGCGAGTTGTGTTGCGGTGGGAGGTCCCGCGAGGGCCGGGGCACGCTGACCGGCCGTCCTGCGCGGCCGTCCTGCGCGACCGTCCGCGCGGCCGTCCTCAGCGGCCCTGGGCCGGTGCGCCGAGTGATACGACGAGCGCGGTCGCGATCGCCGCAACACCCTCGCCTCGACCGGTCAGCCCCAGGCCGTCGGTCGTCGTGCCGCTGACCGACACCGGCGCACCGGCCGCCTCCGACAGCGCCGCCTCGGCCTCGGCCCGTCGCGTGCCCACCTTCGGCCGGTTGCCCACGACTTGGACAGCAACGTTGCCGATCTCGAAGCCGGCCGCACGCACCAGCCGCGCCGCCTCGGCGAGCAGGGTGCACCCCGACGCGCCCGCAAACTCCGGCCGCGAGGTCCCGAAATGCGCACCGAGGTCGCCGATGCCCGCGGCGGTGAAGATCGCGTCGCAGGCGGCATGGGCGGCGACATCGGCATCCGAGTGCCCCTCGAGCCCGCGTTCCCCCGGCCACAGCAGCCCGGCGAGCCAGAGCTCGCGACCGGGGTCCGCGGCATACGCATGGACGTCGGTGCCGATCCCCACCCGCGGAAGCGCGCTCATGCCCCCGATCCAACCACGAGCTGGATCAGCCGCTGTTCGAGGCGCCGGACTCGAGGATCGCCAAGTCTCGCTCGGCGTACTGACGATGCGGGTACTCCTCATTGAGGACGATGCCGATCGCCTCCTTGACGGACAGCTCATAGCTCGGGGTCGGCCAGCCGTCGTCGTCCGGAGGGCTGAAGGGTTCGGCGAGCCGCTCGGGAGTCAGGCCCGAGATGACCCGGCGCACGTCCGCCTGCCGGCCTCGCCGCAAGTCGAGGATCTCCTCCAAGGAAGGTCGGGCATCGGCATCGTTGGGGAAGCCCTTGTCGTCGGGTGCTTCGTCCCAGGGCTTGTCGAGCCGGTGGTAGGGATCCGGCTCACCGTCAATGGCCCGCCGAATCCAGGCGGCGGTTGCGAAGTTCAGGTGACGAAGCGTCTCGATGAAGGACCACTCCCCGTCCACCCGCTCGTGCAGCAGGTCCTCATCAAGCCGCCGCGCTCGATCGACCGTCTCGTCCCACCGCGCCTCGAGCAGGCTCCACGCCGCGACGAAGCCGGCCGGGTCCTCGGGGCGCATCAACGCCCGCTCCGGTTCGCGCCGGTCCACCTCATCGGCGACGAACTGGGTCACGTCGACACCGTTGATGCGCAGTCCGTTGATGTCGCCGCTGATGTCAACGTCGTAGAGCTCGACACCGGTCATCTTCACCCGGTGCAGATCGGTGCCACGGATCGTCACGTCCGACAGCGACGCCGCCCGGAAGGTCGACCTCGAGAGGTCGGTCCAGTCGAAGGTCGAGCCGCTGAGGTCTTCCCTGCCGAAGTCAGCCATCAATCCACGCTAGCAGCCCAGCTCGCCACGAGGCGCTCCGCGCGCGCCAGATCCTCCGGAGTCGTCACCTTGAAGGCCAGCGGATCGCCGGCGACGACGCGCACGTGGTGACCGAGCGTCTCGACGAGCGCGGCGTCGTCGGTCGCCTGCAACCCCGACGAGTAGGCCGCACGCAGCACCGTCGCGTCGAAGCCCTGGGGCGTCTGGACCGCACGAAGGCCGGCCCGATCCGGTGTGCCGGTGATGGTCCCGTCGGCATCGACGGCCTTGATCGTGTCGACGACCGGTAGTCCGGGCACCGCACCCGACGCACCAGCAGCCACTGCCGCGACGACCCGGTCGAAGACCGCCACCGGGGTGAAGGCACGAGCAGCATCGTGGATGAGCACGATGTCGACCTCACCGACTTCGGCCAGGCCTGCACGCACCGAATCGGTGCGTTCGGCACCGCCGGGCACCACCACCGTGCCCTCCGGGACGGGCGCAACGTCTCCCAGCGCTGTGGCAGTGCCATGGCCCTCGGGAACCACGATGACCAGCCGCGCGAGGTGGGCGACCTGCGTGACGCGCTCCACGGCATACGAGAGAAGGGAGCGGCCGGCGACCTGCACGAAGGCCTTGGGCACGTCCGCACCCAATCGCGTCCCGGAACCGGCCGCGACGACGACGACGCCCACGCTGCGTGGGGCAGCGTGGGCGTCATTCACGAGCGTGAGTATGCCGGGTGGCCGGGCGTCAGGACGCGAGGACCTCGTCGAGGCGGATCTCGGCCTTCTCCTCGTCGGTCTTCTCGGCGAGCGCGAGCTCGGAGACGAGGATCTGACGAGCCTTGGCCAACATCCGCTTCTCACCGGCGGACAGGCCACGGTCCTTGTCGCGGCGCCACAAGTCGCGGACGACCTCGGCCACCTTGATGACATCGCCGGAAGCGAGCTTCTCGAGGTTGGCCTTGAAGCGGCGCGACCAGTTGGTCGGCTCCTCGGCATAGGGAGCGCGCAGAACCTCGAAGACTCGATCCAGGCCTTCCTTGCTGACGACGTCGCGGACACCCACGAGGTCGCAGTTCTCAGCAGGGACCTCGATCACCAGGTCGCCCTGGGCGACCTTGAGTTTGAGGTAGAGCTTCTCCTCGCCGCGGATGGTACGGGTGTTGATCTCCTCGATCCGAGCCGCCCCGTGATGCGGGTAGACGACCGTCTCGCCAACAGTGAAAACCATATGGTGTTTGCCCCTTTCGCGACCTCAAGGATAACACGACATGCCCGAGGGTCCGATTTCGTCGCGTCGACATTTGCGCAGGTCAGGGCGCCATTTCGTCACTGACGACGACGTCCGGGGGGCTTGACAAGATCGCGATTGTGGGGCACGCGCGCGATTCATCGTGCGCCGGTCGTGGCTCCCCGGTCGGCGCGGGGTGGGTGGGTTCAGCGACGGCCTGCGGGCGACCGCTACGCTGGCCCTCGTGATCACGAAGGCCTCCTCGCGCGTCATCGCCAGTCTCGCCCTTGTCGCGGCCCTGTCCACCAGCGCGTGCGCAGTCACGTCGCCGGTGCAGACCGACGAGCCCTATCAGCCCGCGGACGGGGTGAACCTCAACCTCGGCGAAGGCCTGGCCGTGCGCGGTCTCCTTGTCGTGGGCGGCGAGAAGAAGGACGAGGCGGGGCGCCTGTCGGGGCAGTTGCTCAACACCTCGAGCGACGACGTGTCGGTCACCTTCGGCACGGGCAGCACCGACCAGACGACGGCCACCGTCCCGGCGTACAGCTCGCTCAATCTGGCCGACGAGGAGTTGACCCTCGAATCGGTGCCGGCGGTCGCGGGCGACCTCGTGCCGTTGAGCATCTCCGCGTCGTCCACCGGCGACAACATCCTCCAGGTGCCGGTGCTCCCCGCGACCGGCTACTACGAGGACCTCACTCCGTAAGGCCTCACTCCTCAAGCACGACCCCCCCCCCGGGGAACTCAACTCGCAGCGGACCACAGGTATACCTGTGGTCCGCTGCGAGTTGAGTTCCGCGAGAGGGGCTTCCCGACAAGGTGTTCACCCGCCCGCCGGGGCCGCGGTCACTGCTCGAACTTGTAGCCCAATCCACGCACCGTCACGATGTGCCTGGGGTTGCCCGGGTCGGGCTCGATCTTGGCTCGCAACCGCTTGACGTGGACGTCGAGGGTCTTGGTGTCCCCGACATAATCCGAGCCCCACACGCGGTCGATGAGTTGGATGCGCGTGAGCACTCGGCCGGTGTTGCGCAACAGCATCTCGAGCAGCTCGAACTCCTTGAGCGGCAGCGAGATCTGGTTTCCCCCCACGCTGACGACATGCCGTTCGACGTCCATCCGGACCGGGCCCGCCTCGACCGTGGTCGGCAGCAGTTCCTCGGGCTCGGAGAGACGGCGCAGGACGGCCTTGATCCGCGCCAGCAACTCACGCGACGAGTAGGGCTTGGTCACGTAGTCGTCGGCGCCCAACTCGAGGCCCACGACCTTGTCGATCTCGCTGTCCTTGGCGGTGAGCATGATGACCGGCACGTTGGAGCGCGCGCGCAGGGCACGACAAACGTCCACGCCGGGAAGGCCCGGAAGCATCAGGTCGAGCAGCACCAGATCCGCACCATTGGCATCGAACTCGGTCAGGGCATCCGGGCCGGTCTCGGCGACCGCCACGTCGTAGCCCTCCTTGCGCAAGAGGTAGGACAGCGGGTCCGAGAAGGACACTTCGTCCTCGACGACGAGGATGCGGGTCATGCGCTCTGGGCTCCTTGGCTCATGGAATGAAAGGTGTCGTGGGTACGTGTGGGCGCCGGGACAGTCTTCTGGATGGCCCGGGGCAGCCGCATGGTGAACGTCGAGCCATGGCCCTCGTCGCTCCAGACGGTCACCTCCCCCCCGTGGTTGGTGCAGATGTGCTTGACGATGGCCAACCCCAGGCCGGTGCCGCCGGTGGCGCGCGATCGCGCGGCATCCACTCGGTAGAAGCGCTCGAAGATCCGCTGCTGCTCCCCGGCCGGTATGCCGTGGCCCTGGTCGGTCACGGTGATCTCGGCGAACTCGCCGGCGCGGCGCGAGGCCACCGCCACCTTGGTGTCCGAGTCCGAGTAGTTCACCGCATTGGAGACGAGGTTGGCGACGGCCGTCGTCAGCAGCTCCCGGTCCCCGAAGACGGTCAGTCCCGGCTCGGTGGCCGCCTCGATCACCACGCCGTGCGACTCCGCGGTCACGCGGACCCGGTCGACGGCCTCACCGATGACTGAGCCCAGGTCGACCGGCTCCGGTTCGTGGAGGGTGTCCTGCACCTGGAGCCGGGAGAGGTCGACGATCTCCTTGACCAGGCGGCCGAGTCGGTCGGACTCGACGCGGATGCGCTCGCCGAAGCGGGCCACGGCTTCCGGGTCGTCGCGGGCGTCGATGATCGCCTCGGAGAGCAACGAGATACCCCCGACCGGGGTCTTGAGCTCGTGCGAGACATTGGCGACGAAATCGCGGCGGATCTCCTCGACGCGCCGGGCCTGCGTGTGGTCCTCGGCCAGGACGAGCACATGGGCGCTCCCGAGCGGAGCCACCCTGGCCCGCATGATGATGCGTCCCAACCCGGTCGGCCCCTTGGGTAGCTCCAACTCGGCCTCGCGGATGTCGCCGTCGCGGCGCACCTGGCGCACCATCTTGCGCAACTCGTTGTGGACCAGGTCCCCGTGGCGGACCAGGCCATAGGCGACCGCCGAGGACGAGGTGTTGACGACGGCATCGGAGGCATCGAGCACGATGGCGATCGAGCGCAGCACCCCCAGCACGTCGACGACACCTCGGGGCAGCGCCGCCAGATCGGCCAGCGGGGGTGGCTGCTCGGTGCGAGCGCGCTCGGACATCCTCGTCGCGGCCACCGCGAGGGCGCCGAGGACGAGTCCGACGCCACCCCCGATCGTGGCGGCCAATGCGGGATCCACCAGGTCAGCGTAGACGGCCCCAGTGGGTCGAGTCGGCGACTGGAGGGACTCTCAGGCGTGACTCTTGGACCAACTGGACAGATGTTCACCTGTGGTCCCCTGAGCGTTCACGTCGGACTGCGACAGTGCGTCGGCGAGCACCCCCAGACAGGACGGATCGACATGCGCAAGGCCTTCCACGAGGAACTCGACCGAATCACCGAGGAACTCGTCGAGATGACCCGGCTGGCCGGTTCGGCCATCAGCCGCGCCACCACAGCCCTGCTCGACGCCGACGTGACCTTGGCCGAGTCGGTCATCGCCGCCGACATCGAGCTCGACACCCTGCGCGAGCACCTCGACGAGACCTCCATCGACCTGCTCGCCCGCCAGCAGCCGGTGGCGACCGACCTGCGGATGGTCGTGACCGCGATGCGCATGGCGTCCGACCTCGAGCGGATGGGCGACCTCGCCCGACATGTCGCCAAGGTGGCACGCCTGCGCTTCCCCAACTCGGCCGTGCCCGCGGAGTTCCGCGCGGTCATCGTCGACATGGGCCGGGTCGCCGAGGGCATCGTGCTCAAGGCCGGTGCCATCATCGCCGCCCGCGACGTCGATGCCGCCCGCTCCATCGAGCGCGACGACGACGCGATGGACGACCTGCACCGGCGCTTCTTCGAGCGGATTGCCGCGTCCGACTGGGCCCATGGCACGGAGGCTGCGGTCGACATGACCTTGATCTCGCGCTACTACGAGCGGTTCGCCGACCACGCCGTGTCGGTCGCGCACCGCGTGATCTACCTGGTGACCGGCACCTACGACGCCAACGCCGAGGCCAGCCACGAGGACGACGAGGACCACGTCCGTCCCGCCTGAGGCGATGTCTACGATGCGAGCGTGACCGAAAGCTCTCGTCGGTGAGCGACTGACCGGTGGACGAGGACGCCCGCGCCTTCGTGCTCCACCGGTGGGCCGAGACCGAGCGGCTCGCGATGGTCGCCCTGGGCGACCCGGTCGCCGGTCACGAGGTCGCCCTCGGCACGATGACTCGCGCGGTCCGACAGTGGCAGGAGCTGCAGGAGTCGGGCCTTCCGTCGCGTTGGGTGCGCCGTGACCTCATGGACGCCATGGCGCCCCAGGAGGCGCCACCTGACGAGTTGCCCGAGGGGGCAACCATGGCCCAGACGTGGTCCGCGTTGCCGCCGCGGACGACCGCGGCATACGTGTTGAGCGAGGTGGACCACTGGGACCCCGCCGAGGTCGCCGACGCCTTGGGTATGCCGGTGGCCACCGTCGGTGACCTCGTCGCCTCCACCCACGCGAGGTTGGCGCGCGCCCATGCCCGCGACCTGGGGAACGACCACGCCGGACCGACCTCCTTCCACGAGGCCCTCGCCGACCTCGTGGACGGTGCCGGTCGGCCCTCGACGCGGGCAGAGAGCGCGCTCGACGCGATCAGTGCCGCCTTGCGACGCTCACGCCGCCGCGGCTGGGCCATCGGTGGTGGTGCGTTGCTCACCACCGTGGCGGCCGGGATCGTCGCCTTCTCGGTGGCCACGTCGGCCGTGCCGACCCCCGGGCCCACACCCACCGTGGGGCGATCCACCTCGCCGTCGGCGAATTCGTCAGACGGAATCTTCGCCGGACCGGCCCGCGGCAATCTGGCGACCGACCCCACCCTGCTCGCCGAGGTCGCCCGACGCTTCCTCGGGACCCATCGGTTGGTGTTCGCCGACCAGACCGATGGGCGGGTGCGGGTCATCGCCGCTCCACAGGCCACGGCGCGCGACGCGATGCCGCTGGTCAAGCTCCTGACCGGCCCGGCGTCGGCACCGTCGGCCGAGCTCACCGAACTGGATGCGTGGTACTCGCCGGACCCCATCCGGGCGACCCTCGCGGTCGTCGATCCCTCCACCACCGATCGTCGCGTCATCGTGCTCACCGAGCCTGACGCCCGCGCGCTGGACATCTCGGCCACCGTGACGGTGAACGCGAAGGGTGAGGTGCACCGGGAATGGACGAGCCAGACGCTCCAGGACGGAGCGGGCCTGCTCGACCTCGGCGGGCCACGACCTGCGCTCCTGCTGCGGGTCGCGGGTCGACAGGTCGTGCCGGACCAAGCAACCGTCCTCGGGGAGGGGATGATCCCCTGCATCGGCTGTGACGTGCCCGTGAGCTCCGAAGGCCTCCTCGAGGCGACCCGACGTGATGCCGCAGGAGCGATGGGAGCGGATCCGAGCAACTTCACGCCCACCGTCGTCGCCGAGGTGACGGCTGCCCCCGAGCTCGCCACGGGCAACCCGGACGTGACCTCCCGGCTGCTCATCGCCCGCCACACCCTGGCCAACGGCGTGGTCCTCCAGTCGACCGGCGTGACCACGATGGTGTCGGGCCGTCAGGAATGGGCCTGGCTGAACCTCAACGAATGGATCCGCCCCGAGAACGTCCAGGCGCCCCTGTCGATCATCCTCTGGGGCTCGGACTCCGGCACCAGGACGCAGATCATCATCCTCGACGGATCACCGGTGCGGGCGATCTCGCTGGTGCAGTACGGCAAGGAGGGAGAACGGATCCCTGTCGAGCAGTCCACCGTCATGGACGTCCCGCCCACCGGCTCCGGGACCGTCCTGCTGCGCGCGTGGGCCGCCGACGGCACCCTCGTCAGCGAGCGACCGATCGACGACGGCAGCGGGTGGGACGGGTCGTGGGACCTCTACCACCCCGAGTAGCCCGGTGGCTGACCAGCGCTGGGTCCTCGGCGGACTCAGCGCCCCTGGTTCGCCACCGCTGCCGCGGCCGCCGCAGCCGCCTCGGGGTCGAGGTACTCGCCCGGCTTGGTCGGCATGAAGTCGTCATCCAACTCGTAGACCAACGGCATGCCGGTGGGGATGTTGAGGCCGGCGATGTCCTCGTCGCTGATGCCGTCGAGGTGCTTGACCAGAGCCCGCAGGCTGTTGCCGTGGGCGGTGACGAGCACGACCTTGCCGTCGCGCAGGTCGGCCTGGATGTCGTTCTCCCAGTAAGGCATCATCCGCGGGATCACGTCGGCGAGGCACTCGGTGAGCGGCACGTCGACCCCGGCATACCGAGGGTCGGAGGTCTGGTCGAACTCACTGCCGGCCTCGATCGGTGGCGGCGGGGTGTCGAAGCTGCGGCGCCAGAGCATGAACTGCTCATCGCCGTACTTGTCGCGCGTCGCGGCCTTGTCGAGACCCTGCAGGGCGCCGTAGTGCCGCTCGTTGAGCCGCCAGGACCGACGCACCGGGATCCAGTGCCGGTCGGCGGCGTCGAGGGCGAGGTTCGCGGTGGTGATGGCTCGCCTCAGCACCGAGGTGTGGACGACATCGGGCAGGATGCCGGCGTCCTTGAGGAGCTGGCCGCCGCGAGCCGCTTCGGCGCGGCCCTTGTCAGTGAGGTCGACATCGACCCAGCCGGTGAAGAGGTTCTTCTGGTTCCAGTCGGACTCGCCGTGACGCAGCAGGATGAGGGTGTGAGCCATACGGCCAGACTAGCGCCGGTCAGGTATGCCGCGAGGCCGGGTCCGCGGGCGCTCAGGCCTCACGTGGCGGGTCGCCCGGGCGCTCCAGCAGACCCCGGAAGGCCTCGAGGTTGCGCAGTGATTCGCCGCGGTCGACCCGCCACGCCCACTCCTTCTCCATCGAGGTGCGGAAACCCAGGGCCAGCAATTCGTTGAAGGGGCTGTCACTCGCGTCGAGGATGGCGCCGAGCAGGTGATCGAGGGCCTCGGGGGTGACCGCGGCGGCGGGAAGGCGCCCGGTGACGTAGACATCGCCGCTGGCATCCACGGCATACGCAATGCCGGGGAGGCGGAGGTTCTTGGCGAGCAGGAAACGGTGGACGCGGTCGTGATTCTCGTCCGGGTTGCGGACGACGAAGGCGCGGGCGATCAGCCAGGTCGGGCTGGTGACGAGCGAGACGACGGTGCGCAACTTCTTCTCACCGGGCAGCGTGACGACGACCTCACCCTCGCTCGCGCCCGCCTCCCACTCGAGGTCGCTGTCGGCGAGGAACTCGGCAATCACCGCATCAACGCTCATGGGATGACCGCCGAGGGGATGCCGACCAGCGCCTCGGACTCGTTGATCGAGGAGAAGCGCGGGCCGACGAGGGCTGCTTGATACACGGCTTGAAGCTTGTCGACCGTTGCATCCCAACCGAATTCACGCGCATGGATGGCGGCCCTGGCCCGCAGGTCGGTGGCAGCGCCTGGTTCGACGAGCAACGGCTCCAGGGCATCGGCCCAGGCCGCGACGTCACCGACCGGGAGCAGGAGACCGGCGTCACCGATCGCCACCGGGAGGCCGCCCACCTCAGAGGCGGCGACGAGCGCGCCGGTCGCCTGGGCCTCGACGGCGACCAACCCGAAGGACTCGCTGTGCGACGGGACGAGGACGGCATCGGACGCGCGATACCACTGGGTCAGGGTGACGCGATCGACCGGCGGGAGCAGACGGAGGGCATCACCGAGGCCGACCCCTGCGGCGAGTTCGCTCAGGCCCATCGGGTTACGCACTCCGACACCACTCGCCCCGCCGAGAACGGCCAAGGTGAGTCGTCCGCCCCACTCCGGGTGCCGACGCAAGAGTTCGCCGGCCACGCGCACCGCGTGGTCTGGGCCCTTCAGTGGCTGGATGCGCCCGACGAAGAGCAGGAGGATGTCGTCGGCGGAAACGCCGAGCGCTTCCCGAGCGGCCCCCTGATCGCCGGGTGTGAAGACGTCGAGGTCGACACCCGGCTCGGCGACCGCCACCCGGTGCGGGTCCGCTCCATAGAGGGTGACGAGTTCGCGGGCCTCCTGGGCAGTGTTGGCGACCAAGGCCGTGGCCGCCTCGACGACCTGCGCCTCGCCGATCTCACGCCCGCCGGGCTCGGGCACGTCGCCCGGCGCGAGGTGTTGGTTCTTGACCCGCGCCATCGTGTGCATCGTGTGCACGAGGGGGACGTTCCACCGGTCGGCGGCCAACCAGCCGACCTGCCCGGAGAGCCAGTAGTGCGAGTGGACGACGTCGTACCAGTCCTCCGGCTCCCTGGCCGCGACCCGCATCATGCCGGCCGCGAAGGCGCACAACTGACCGGGCAGGTCCTCCTTGGACAGGCCTTCGTAGGGCCCGGCCGCGATGTGCAGGACCCGCAGGCCCGGCTCGACCTCGACGACGGCGGCCTCGGCGGCGGTCGTGCGGCGGGTGAAGATGTCGACGGCGACCCCACGTCGGGCGAGTCGTCGGGCGGTCTCGATGACGTAGACGTTCATGCCACCGGCGTCACCGGTGCCGGGTTGAGCCAACGGCGAGGTGTGGACGCTCACCATGGCCACCCGACGCACCGGTGGTGGCGTAGCCGCCGCGTCCTGTCCCATGCCGGGATTCTGGCACGCGCCCCTCAGCGGCCTGCTGCCCGTGGGAGGCCGGTCACGCGCAACCGCACGGCCGGTGACCACACGTGCAGGTCGATCCGCCCATCGCCGCGCAGGTCGATGCCGCGCGCTGCGGAGGGCGGACCCAACCCCACGATCGTGCCCAGCACCCACTCGTAGGCCGCCTCCTCGCCAAGGCCCGGGGCAAACCACCAGGCCCTGAGCCGCAGGTTGCGCGCGGGAAGTGCCGGAGCGATCCCGGTCACCGCCGGCCGCCAGTCCACCGGCACCACAACGGCGTCCGCCCCGGGGACCGTCAGCAGGGTCTCGATCGTGTCGCCCACCAGGTGGACCTGCCACCGCAGCGGCAGGCTCACGCGGCGACCGTCCACCTCCCCCTCGACGACGCCGATCCAGACCGCCTCCTCCCGCGTCACGGCCAGATCGGTGAAATGACTGCGGTCGAGGACCGCATCGATCTCCTCCCGTGGGGAGGAGGTGGTGGCGCCCGACACCTGGCCGAGCAAGGCGACGACGGGCGAGCCACGAGTCACGGTGTCGAGCATCGGCAGATCGTCCTTGGCATAGCGGAAGCCGGACTGGTTGAGCCCGACGGTGTAGCCCCCACCGAGGGTGGCCGTGCCCGTCGCGGCCGGGTCGACAGTCAGTCGACTCGGTGTCACCGGGGTCATCCCGATGTCCTGGCGGAGCAGTGGCGGAACCCACGTCCACAGGCCGAGCGCCAGGGCTGCGGTCAGCGAGATCGCGAGCGCCACCATGCTGCGGCTCACGTCGCCGTCATGCCCCCTGATGCTCAACCACCTCACGACCGCCACCTTAGGCGGGACCTGGCCCTAGGCTCGTGGACGTGACGGGAGGCAAGCCGGTCGGCGTGATCACGCGCGGAACCACGAACCCGAATCGCTTGCGCCGCAACGATCGGTGGATCGCGGCCACTCTCGCGAGTGGCCTTCGTGCACCGATCGCCCCGCCGATCGTCGTCGATCTCGGCTACGGCGCATCCCCCGTCACGGTCCTCGAGCTCCATGACCGGCTGACCAGGGTTCGCCCGGACGTGCGAGTGGTCGGGATCGAGATCGACCCCGATCGGGTCGCCGCCGGGCGAGCGATCGAGCGACCCGGCGTGAGTTTCGCGCTCGGGGGTTTCGAGGTCCCGCTGCCCAACGACGAGCAACCCCTCGTCGTGCGGGCCTTCAATGTGCTCCGTCAGTATGCCGAGGGCGAGGTGCCCGCGGCCTGGTCACGGGTGGCGGCGCGGCTGGCGCCGGGCGGCGTCCTCATCGACGGCACCTGTGACGAGATCGGTCGCCTCGCCGCGTGGGTGACCGTCACGGCGGGAGGACCCCAGTCACTCACGCTGAGCTGGAAACTGGGTGGGCTGATCCGCCCGGGCGTGATCGCGGAGCGGCTGCCCAAGGCGCTCATCCACCGCAACGTGCCCGGCGAGCCGGTGCACCGCTTCCTCGCCGACCTCGATGCGGCGTGGGCTCGCCACGCCGGTCACACGGCATACGGTGCCCGACAACGGTTCCGGGCCACGGCAGCGGCGCTGCAGGACGCCGGCTGGCCCCTCCTGGCCGGCCCGGCGCGGTGGCGCTTGGGGGAGCTGACCGTCGACTGGTCAGCGGTCGCCCCCTTGGCTCACCACGGACCGTAGGGTCCGTCGCTGCGCCCCTTGCCCATGACCCGGTCCAGCGCCGGCTTGACGTCGGCGAGGTAGACACCCGCAGCGATGACCGCGAGCAGGCCGAGCATGCCGACGATCGACGTGAACGTGACGAAGCCGACCGCGAGGGCCACTCCCGTGACGGCGAGCCAGAAGCCCTTGGTCCGCTTGTCGGCGGCGGCGAAGGCATCCGGACGGCGGCGCAGGGCATCGACGAAGGCCCAGGCCTCGAGGCCGAGCGCCGCCACACCGAGGCCCATCGCGATGTAGGTCTGGAACTGGCCGATCACGTTCATGCCCCAAACCCTAGGCGAGAGCGCTGGAATGGGTCACTTGCGATAGAAGCCCGCCACATCGGCGATGAGGTCGGTCTGGCCCGCCGAGAAGGTGTAGAAGTCGACCTTGCCGTTGTCCCCCGTGCGGACGGTCACCAGGTTGGGGACGGTCTGCCAGGCGACGTAGTTCAGGCTCGACACCACCGGACGTGACGTGCCATCGGGGAAGATGGTGACGTGCCCGATCGCCGTCGGGTTGGCGACCGTGACGTTCATGACCGCGGCCGCCACGGCCGTGGGGGGTTGGCCGAGGCCGCCGGCCACGTCCAGCGCGATGGTCTCGTAGTTGTTGACGCGTCGGGCCAGCGGTGTGATGCCCAGTTTCGCGACCATGCCGGCGCCGTCGCGGGAGTCGAGGATCCGCTTGGGCGTCAAGGGCACGAAGGTGCCGGGTTGGGTGGCTTCCCCACCGACGTAGTAGCCGACGATGTCGGCGATGAGGTGCACCTTGCCGTTGACCGGGTCAGGGTCGGTGCCGACATAGAGGTTGACCTTCCCGGCATCCCCGACCTTGACGGTGACCAGGTTGGGCACGGCGGTCGTGCCCCGTGCGAAGTTGACGTTGGACGCCAGTGGCCGGGCGCTACCGTTGGGATAGGCGGTCACATACCCGGCTTCCGTGGGTGCCACGGCAGTCACGTTCAGGACGACGGCGGACGCGTCCTCCGGAACGACCACTGGTTCGCCGGTGGACGACGGGTGCGATCCGGTGACCTGGAGCGACACCTCGCGGCCGTGACCCACCGCTGCACCCGCGGTGACATCGCTGGCCACGCGGGTGTCCAGGACCCGGTTCGGCACGTTTGCCTGGAAGGAACCCGGGATGCTTGCGGCCCCTCCACCGGCGAAGTACCCGAGCACATCAGCGATGACGTGGACCGTCCCGGTGCTGCCGTTGTGAAGGGTGACGTTGCCGCCGGAACCGACACTGCTGATCACATGATTCGGCACGTCCTGGCGGGCCACGAAGTTGAGGTTGGAGGCGAGCGGGAGCGGGTTGCCCGCGGCATACACCGAGAGGTATCCCGGTTGGGTCGGCCCGGCGACGGTGACGTTGAGCGCCACAGCCGAGGCCGAGTCGGGCACGCCCCCGCGACCGGTGACCTTGAGGGTGACGTCGGCACCGGCCGGCACCGCGGTCGTCGTCGGCACGCCCGTGGCGAAGCGCGTGTCGAGCATGCGGCACGGGTTGAGCGCGTTGAACGTGCCCGCTGTGGTGTTGGATCCCGGCGGCGTCGAGGCCTGGCAGGACGCGGTGGACGTGGCCGAACCGCCCCACCTCTGGTTGAGGTAGGTGACCCGCTTGTTCACCCAGGACGCCAAGCGGTCGACTTCGCCGTTGAAGGTCGAGGCGTAGGTGCGGCTGCCATAGGGCAGGAGGGTCCGGTTGCCCAGGATGCCGGGCCAGCGAGAGAAGTTGGCCCCGGCGGAGCGGGTCAGGTAACTGCGATACTCCCCGATCTTGGAGGGGACGTTCTCGATCCGGGGACGCAGTTCGGGGTAGAGGGCCGTGGCGCGGGCATTGAACGCCGAACTCTTCAATAGCTGCGGGAACCAGTCGCTGCCCTTGCCGTCCGGTCGCCAGGTGACCACGTTGGCGACATAGTCGACCTCGGGGTTACCGCCGCGACCGTAGAGGGAGTCGTCGAAGTTGCCCATCGCGACATCGAAGTCCCACACCGGGCCGGCGAAGATCTTGCCGGTCGTGGCATCGCGATAGAACATCACGCTCGAGCGCGCGATCTCCTGGTTCTCGGTGAACTCGTAGACGAAGAACATCTTGACGAAGGAGTCCAGGTCGATCAGCCCGTTGATCGTCGCCCAGTTGGCGTTGGGGTCGGCGAGGGCCAGGTCCAGGGCATCGATCTTGGCGACGAAGTCGTCCCAACCGGCCTTGGTGTTGGCGTAGGCGGGGGTGAGCAGGTCGGCGGCGGTGTCCGGATTGCCGCCCTTGGCGTCCTTGAGGACGTAGTACCCGCCGGCGGAGTCCTTGCTCTTCAGTCGCGGGGTCTGGTGGAACACCGGGTCACCCGACCCGTAGTTGTAGTCCTGCTCGATCAGCACACCCTGGTTGGACTTGAGGTCGACGCGGGTCTTCTTGACCTCGACCTTCTCGGCGAGCAGGTAGTTGCCCCAGTTCTGCCCGTTGATCATCAGGTCGACCCAGCGGGACTCTCCGGTGAAGGCCATACCGAACTCTTCGGCGAGGTCGAGGGCGACCTTGTTGCGCATCAGCGAGGGGTCCGCCGTGTTGGCCAGGAGGACCCAGGCGCGGGCGGCGCCCATCCCCAGCAGGTTCTGGCTGTTGCCGTCGGCGAACTTGAGCTGATAGGGCTTCTTCTTGCTGGGGAGGGTCCAGGTGTAGTTGCCGCGGCCCTTGATCTCGGTCAGTCCGTCGGCGACGACGAGGTTGTTCTGGCTGTTGCCTGGGTCGGTCACCTCGACGTTGACCATGGCGGTCGTGTCGTGGTTGACATCGGCGTTCACCGCGGCGAAGGCCCCCGCGTCGACCGTCAACGCCAGCGTCGGCAGGTCGGACACCGCCACGCCAGCGCTGGCCGTGCTCGGTGCCCAACCAGCGATCGCCACCAGTGCCGCCGTGGCGACCCCCACCATTCCCCGACGCAGCGATCGCCCCACGACTCCCCCTCAGACAGAAAGCAGGCACCCGGTGGGGCCCGTGGCCGACGAAAGTAGCGTGTCAGAGGCGAAATGTCAGCCCTTTGGCCATATTGACCGCTCGGCGCTCTAGAAGCCGGTGGCGACAAGTGCCCCGACAGGCTGACCGTGCCCGAGCACAGGTGAGTGCTCGAGTTGGGCCAACGCCTCGGACTCGACGCCGATGGCTCGAAGGGCCGCGGCGAGGACCACCATGCGAGCGCGGCCACTGCCATCGGCGACCTTGACCGCGACACCCCGCCCGTCGGCCAGGCCGACCGCCACGACAGCCTCGGCGCCGTCCTTGGCCACCAGCCCGGGCGTCTTGGCGATCAGCGCCGTGACGTCCCGGTCGGTGCCGCCCAGGAACTCAGGCGCATTGCGGATCGCCGTCGCGATCCGCGCCTGCTCCGAGTCAGGTGCGCGGACCGGAGCGGCCGCGATCGAGCCGAAGGATCGGGCCAGGCCCGCGAGCGTGATCGCCATGACGGGAGCGCCGCAGCCGTCGACCGCCAGTGCGGTGACCGGCTCGGCAGCCACGTCCTCGACCGCCTCCCGAATCGCCACCTGGAGGGGGTGCGCCGGATCGCGATAGGTGGAGATGTCCCATCCGGCCACCACACAGGTGGAGAGCATCCCGGCGTGCTTGCCCGAGCAGTTCTGCGCGATCGACGAGGGGGGCAGCCCCTCCCTGATGAAGCGGTGCTGCTCGCTCTCCTTGAGCGGGTAGCTCGGCGTGTTCTGCAGGGCGCTCTCGTCGAGTCCGGCGCCGGCCAGAATACGGCGGACGCCGTCGAGGTGGAAGGGCTCCCCGGAGTGGCTGGCGCAGACCAGCGCCAGCAGGTCGTCGGGGAGGTCGAGCCCATGACGCACCATGGCCAGGGCCTGCATCGGCTTGTTCGACGAGCGCGGGAACATCGGGGTCTGAGCGTCCCCCCACGCGCGCTCGACCGACCCGTCCGGCCCGGTCACGACAACGCTCGCGTGATGCACCGACTCGACGAAGCCGTTGCGCACCAGTTCCGCCACGACAGGCGCCTCGGTGAGCACGGCGGGGGCAGGGGTGGAGATCTCGATCACCGGGCCACCCTATGGCGAGGGCGGCCCGCGGCATACCGCTGGGAACGCAACGCGAGGGTGGGCCGTGGTGGCCCACCCTCGCGGATGGTTCGGGACCGAAAGGGGGTGGTCCCGTATGCCGTGGGGCCGGGATCGCCGGCCCCACGGCGGTCAATCAGTCGCCGACCTTGGCAGCGGTCGTGGCAGCAGCCTTCTTGGTGGCGGTGGCCGTCTTGGTGGCGCTGGTGCGGGCACCCTTGGCGGCGGTCGTGGTCTTCGCGGCAGCCTTGCGCGTGGTGGTGCTGGTGCGCTTGGCAGCGGTGCGGGTGCGCTTGACGGCACCGGCGACCTCGGTCTCCGCGGTCTTCACCTCGTCCTGGACGGAGTCGATGATCGCCTCGGCGGCCTTGGCGGCCTCCTTGCGGGCGGTGGTGACGGTGGCCTTGGCGGACCGCTCGATGTCGTTGGCGGCCTTGGTCGCCGTGGTGACGGCGCCCTTGACCTGCGCGACGGTGGTCTCGGCCTGGGCCACGAGGTCCTTGGTCGCCTGCTGGTTGCGGACGCGCTCGACGAGCTTCTTGCCGCGGACCGCGAGGTCCTTGTACTGCGCGACGAGCTTGTCGGAGTTGGCCTTGCCCTGCGCGGCGGCCGTGGTCGGGAGCTCCTGGACCTGGGCGAAGGCCGCGAGGGCGCGGTCCTGAACCTTGGCCGGGGCGAGGTCGGCGACGAACTTGTCGAAGTCCGCGCGGAACTGCACGCGACGGGCATCCGCGGCAGCAGCGGCCTCGCGGGCCTTCTCGACCGTCAGGTCGGTGGCGCCGACGACGGCGTAGAACGGGCGAGCGTCGACATTCTTGGTGAACTCGGTGATGACCGACATGGTGTTTCTCTCCTTGTGAGGGTGGCTCAGCGGCCGGTGGGCTGCTGGGACGTCGTGGGGGTCTTCTTGGTGGTCTTCGTGCTGGTCCTGGTGGCCGGCTTGGGGTCCCGGTCCCCGACGAAACTGTCGTAGACGTCGAGGAGGGTGGCCTTCTGGCGGGCGCTGAGGGCGGGATCGTCCGCGATCGCCCGGCGCACGTCGTTGCGCGGCCGCTCGGTCACCGCCTCTTCGTCGAGGATTCCGGCCTTGACGTAGAGAGACTCCGCCGACACCTGCAGGCCCTTGGCGAGCTGCTGCAGGATCTCCGCGCTCGGGCGCTTGAGACCGCGCTCGATCTGCGAGAGGTAGGGGTTGGAGACGCCGGCGAGCTCGGAGAGCTGACGAAGGCTGAGCCGGGCGGATTGACGCTGCTCACGCAGGTAGTCCCCCAGGCTGCTGCCGAGGTCGTTCAGCGGGTTCGGGCTCATGCATTCATTATGCTTGCTCTAGTTAGCAGAATGCAAACCGGAGACAGCGTGAGCATCGCCACAGCCGTGGATGGGAACAACCGCGGCAGCTGGGAACAACGCCGGGAGGGGACTGGTCAGGCGGGGTCAGGGTCAGGGTCAGGGTCAGGGTCAGGGGGTTAGGCGGAGACGAACTCTCCGGCGCGACGGAGCGAGATGTCGTTGCAGGCTTCGCAGGTCTCCTCGGGGATGACTCCCAGGCGCATGAGGTGCCCGAAGACCCAGCAGCCAGCACAGAAGCCGGCGACCGACTCGAGCGTAGCGAAGACTAGGAGCACGGCAAGCAACACGGTGAAAAAGGTTGTCGCACCGGCGAATCCGGCGATCGTCGCGGAGACCGTGAAGGTCAGACCGATGGCCTGTGCGAAACGCTTGGGAGGACCGGGAACGAGGACGGCAGCACCCAGTCGCGGCGCGACGACGTGCACGGCCAGCCGACCCAGCGGACTGAAGCGCGGACCCGACGCCACCCGGAGGGCGAAGCCGACCGCCATGGCGAGCGCCACCCAGGCCGATTCGGTGACCAGGGCAGCAACAGCGAGGAGCACGACGCCGCCAGCGACCGCACGCGCGGCCTTCTCGTTGACCGGGTTCGGGAAGCTCAGCAGGCCAGACCGCGACATGACGCACGATTGTGCCCGCCCAAAGGGATGGCCATGCGACCGGTCTCAGCTGGCGGCCGGAACCTCGGCCGCCGGGGTGATGCCGAGCAGCGCCCGGGCTTCACCGGTCGTCAGCGGCGGGCGCTGGAGCAGCGTGGCGATCTCGGCCGCCCGGGTGACGAGTTCGGCGTTGTGCTGCACCACCTGCCCTCGAGCAAACACGATGTTGTCCTCCATGCCGACCCGGGCATGACCGCCGGCCGCGAGCGCCGCGGCGAGCACCGGGAGGTGGCCACGGCCGATGCCGGTCGCCGACCACGACGTCACCATCTCGGGCAGGGCGGCCAGACAGGCGTGCAGCGCCGCGGGAGTGCCGGGCAGGGCACCGGGCACCCCGAGCACGAAGTCGACGTGCACGGCGCCGCCGTGCGGCAGTCCGTGGCGGTCGACGAGACGCTCCAGGGCCCAGAGATGGCCGACCTCGAAGACCTCGAACTCCGGCACGATCTCGCGCTCCTGGGCCGCGACGTAGAGCTCGGACATGAAGGGCATCGGGTTGTTGAAGATGTCGTCACCGAAATTGACGGTGCCGCACGTCAGTGAGCACGAGTCCGGGGCGGCGTCGAGGACGGCCAGGCGCGCGGCATACCCGTCGTGGACCGAGCCCCCCGTCGAGAGTTGGACGACGAGGTCGGTGGCCTCGCGCACGCCGGCGACGGCCTCACGGAGCAGGCCGAGATCGAGGGTGGGTCGGTGCTCGGCGTCGCGGCGGTGAATGTGGATGAGCGCGGCGCCCGCTGCCTCGCACCGGACGGCAGTCTCGACGAGTTCCTCGGTGGTGGTCGGCAACTGCGGCAGGTCGCCCTTGAGGTGCTCGGCCCCGGTGGGGGCAACGGTGATGAGGGTGCCGGTCGACGGGCGCAGGGTCATGACTCCATGGTGCCAGACAAGGCAGACCGTGCGTGAAGATCCTTCGGTGCTCAGGCGCTCACGACGACGGTCTGTGCCGCAGCAACCCCGCCCGCGACAAGATCGACGTCAATCGGGGTGTTGCGCTTGATGACCGCCAGCCCGATCGGACCGTCCTCCCAGTGTCGCGCCACCGACGTCAGGCGCCCCACCTCACGGTCACCGGCCACGACCGGGGACCCGGCCTCCGGCAGCGCGTGCCCCGAGCCGTCGAGGTGTAGCAGGACGAGCCGACGTGGCGGTCGTCCGAGGTTGTGCACCCGAGCGATGGTCTCCTGACCGCGATAGCAGCCCTTGTGCAGGTGCACGGCCGAGCGCAACCAGTCCACCTCGTGCGCGATCGTGCGGTGATCGGTTTCGAACCCCAACCGCGGCTCCCACGCGTGGATGCGCAACGCCTCGGCGGCCCAGGTGCCGGCGAGCGGCCGGTCCCCGACCGTGGCGGCCAACTCACCGCGCGGGACGATGAGCTCGCGCCAGGCACGGTCGCCGCCCGGATGCTCTTCGATCGGGCCATAGGCCGCATACGGTTCCCGCCCGCGGGCGGGGGCAGGAACCAGGCCCTCCCCCGGCCACGGGTCGACCCAAGCCAGCGGCTCCGCGGGGACGGACTCGGCGCGAATCGGCTCGCCGAGCACGGCATACCGATCGCTGACATCCTCCACCGTCACGCGCAGCATGAACTGCATGGAGCGCAGCCACCCGATGAGCGTTGCCGCCGTGCCCGGCTCGACGGTGATCCACGTCGTCTCCCCGTCGTCGACGATGTGCAGGTCGTGCTCCACGTGACCCTTGGGCGTCAGCACCAGGCTCTGGCGGCTGGTCCGGGGCGGCAGGCCGGCCAGGTCCTGCGTCGTCATCGAGTGCAGCCAGGTCAGGCGGTCCGGCCCCGTGATCGTGACGACACCGCGGTGGGAGAGATCCACGCAGGCCAGGCCCTCGGCGAGCAGGCGCTGCTCACGCATCGGGTCGCCATAGTGCGCCGGGACACCGGCATCCACGCCGGAGCCGTCGACGGCTCCGGGGCGGGTGAGGTCGGTCATCCGTCCACTCTAGGCCGGGGCCGGTTGAGGCAGTCGGCAGGTGAGGCAGTGGGCAGGTGAGGCAGTGGGCATGCTCAGGTCGCCCCCAGAAATCCTGCCTACACTGCTGGGGTGTCCGACCTGATGCACGAATTGGCCGCTGACGCCGACGCCGAGACTCCCCCCGCCCGGGCCTCGCGTCGCCGCAGTGAGCGTTCGCGTGGCCGCCGGTGGGGGCTGCGCATCCTCGCAGTCTTCCTCGGGCTCGTCTTCCTCGTCGTTGCCCTGCTCGGCGGCTTCGCGCTCTTCCTGAACCACAAGGTCGACAGCAACGTCAAGCGCGAGGCACTCCTACCCTCCCAGGCCGGCGCGGCATCGCCGTCGACGCCCGAGGAACTCAGCGCCCAGGCCCTGATCGCGCAGAGCAAGGGCACGAACGTGCTGCTCGTCGGTTCGGACGCCCGCCCTGGGGACACCTTCAGCCGCTCCGACGTCATGGTTCTGGTCCACATCCCCGAGGACAAGTCCAAGGTCTATCTGATCCACTTCCCCCGAGACCTGTGGGTGAGCATCCCGGGTCACGGCCAGGCCAAGCTCAACGCCTCCTACGCCTTCGGGGGCGCGCCGCTGCTGGTGCAGTCGATGCAGAACCTCATCGGTGTCCGCATCGACCACGTGGTCAAGACCGACTTCAACGGTTTCGAGGCCATGACCGATGCGGTAGGTGGTGTCACCGTCTATGCGGAGGAGGCCAGCGGCGCCACGGGCAACGGGGGTGTCGACATCAAGCAGGGCTGGAACACACTCAACGGCAAGCAGGCACTGGTCTTCGTGCGCGAGCGTTACCAGCTCAGCGAGGGTGACATCTCCCGTGGAAAGCGCCAGATGGCCTTCGTCAAGGCCCTGCTCATGAAGACCATCTCCCCCGAGGTCATCACCAACCCGGGCAAGATCGCCCAGTTCACCGATGCCGCGACGAAGAACCTCATCGTCGACGAGACGATGACCACGGACTACATGCGCAGCGAGGCCTTCGCCCTGCGCAACGTCCGCGGCGGCGACGTCGTCTTCATCACCGCGCCCTTCACCGGTTTCGGGTGGTCCAGTGACGGACAGTCGATCGATGTCGTCGACCAACCGGGCATGCAGGCCCTCGGGGATGCGATCCGCCAGGACCGACTGGGCGATTACAACCGCACGTCCGTCATCCCCTGAGTGACCCTCGCGGCGCGTGGGTCATTCGACGCGCTTGAGCTCCGCGGAGACGTGCGACTGCAGCGGCTGGCCCATCGCCGCCATGTCCATGACCCACATCAGGTTGGAGTTGACCAGCCCGTAGAGCCGGTGGGCGGCGGTGTACTCCTTGGCCGCAGGGGACCGCATGACCCCGTCGGTGCGCACCTCGACCTTCGCGGGCTCGGCCTTCCCGGCATACATCTCGACGAACCCCGTCGGGTGGGCGAGCAGGAATTCGACGTTCGTGCCGTCCGGCTGAGCCTCCAGGGGGCGCCAGAAGCCGAGTTCGGTCGCCAGCGGCCGCACCTTCTGCCCGTCCTCGTCGAGCAGCCAGGTGTGACTGTGCCACTCCAAGAAGGGCCGGCCGTCGTGGGAACAGACGATCTCCTGCCCGAACTGCTTGGACTCGATCGTCGGATAGCCGACGACGCCGGCTCCCTCCCAACGGCCGATCAACCAGGCGAGGGGCGCGAGGGCGGGGGGCAGGTCGGTGTCAAGGGTGAAGACCACACCCCGATCGTATGCCGCGCGCTCACCTATGGTGGCTGCCATGGCTTCTCGACTGGTCGTCAAGGTCACCCACGGGCCCGAGGCCCTCGAGCGCCTCAACCAGGCCATCACCGTGGCGGCCACAGCGGTCGCGTCCGGTGTCGAGGTCTCGCTCTGGCTCACCGGGGATGCAGTGTGGCTGGCCGTGCCCGGCCGGGCCGAACAGTTGACCCTGCCGCACGCCGCCGCGCTGGCCGACCTGCGTGACGGCCTCCTCAAAGGCGCCTCGGTCACCGTGTGCGGTCAGTGCGCCGCGCGGCGTGAGCTGGCCCCCGAGGACCTCTTCGGGCAGGTGACCATCCGTGGTGCCGCAGCGTTCGTCGAGGAGGTCATGGCCGAGGGCACCCGGTCGTTGGTCTACTGACGGCAACTCCGCAGGATCAGTGCGGAGCGCGCGAGCAGACGCCCCCCGCCTCAGCGGACAGTCCGCCTCAGCGGGACAGGACGAGGGTGGCGACCTGGGTGAGGGCACCCACGGACAGCACGCTCGCGCAGGCCGCCGCGAGCACACCCGCGAGCGTGTGCGACGCGGGCTCGCCCGCGACAACCGTGCGCACGGCATACGACAGGGCACCGACGAACATGCCGAGCAGGAGCGCCACGCCCCACGTGAGACCGCCGAGGGCCGACGCTGCCCCGAGCGCCGCCAGAGCGCCCAGCACCATGGCGACCGGCACCAGCCAACTACGGTCGCGCAGACGGGTCGCGAGCGGGTCGGCGAGGGCGGCGGCGCCCACGGCAGCCATCGAGATGGTGATGAGTTCGGTGCCGTGGCGATGCAGCGCCGTGCCGACCAGTCCGGCCCCGATGCCGATGACGGCGACGGCCGTCGCCGTGGCGATGACCTCGAGGGTCAGGTCGGTCCGCCCGTCGCTGCGCAGCAATTGCAGGAGGAAGGTCACGACGATGCCGATCGCCAGGGCGACCGGCACCAGACGCAGGCGGGGATCGTCCTCGACCGTGACCACCGCTGCCGCCACGAGAAGGCCGGTGAGGACCACGACGAAGGAGAGCCGCCAACCGGAGGAGAGTGCGGCCACCTGTGGCCAGCCCCAGGCGATACCCGCGGCGGCCCAGACGAGCAGCCCCGCCACGAAGAGCGGTCCGGCGTGGACGGCAAGGACGGCCAGACCCGCGATCGCGAGGACGGCCAGGGCTCGCACGAGGACGAGGGGGCCGGACAGTTCCTCACGGGTGGTCGTGTAGCGATCGCGTCGTCGCTGGGCGCGGGTCAGCGACGGCTGCTCCACATCGGTCATCGTCGCATCATCCCCCGGCGAAGGGAGGAAGGACCTCCAGGGTGCTGCCGGCGTCGAGTTCGGCGTCGTCGCCGACCACAAGACCGTCCGCGAGCAGGCTGGACACCTCCAGGACGGGGGCGAGGTCGGGTTGCCAGGCGAGGAGCTCGGCACGGACGCGCTTGACCGTGCCGACCGGCATCGAGACCCGGTCGGTGCCTGCCGCGGCGCGCGCTCCCGCCCAGAATCGCACGGTCAGGGTTCCCGGGTCTCCCGGTCTCACCCCTACTCGCATCGCCTCGGTCATCGATGCCACCACCTATCCTTGAGGGCCATGGCCCGCGTCCTGCTCCTGACGAACTCCTTGGCGCCCAGCGCCGAGGTGCTTCCGGCGCTGGGACTGCTCGCGCACCATGTTCGCATCCTCCCGGCCGAGGCGAGCGCACTCGTCGATGCACCCGACGTCGACCTCATCATCGTGGACGCCCGTCGCGAGCTCGCGGTCGCCAAGTCCTTGTGCCGCGTCATCGATGCGACCGGGCGCATCTCACCCCTGCTCGCCGTCGTCACCGAGGGTGGCCTGACCGCGTTGAGCGCCGACTGGGGCATCGACGACGTGCTCGTCGACTCGGCCGGACCCGCGGAGGTCGAGGCCCGCTTCCGTCTGGCCGTCGGGCGCCACACCCAGGTCGACGAGATCGACGGCGGTGGCGCGATCACGGCCGGAGCGCTCACCATCGACGAAGGCACCTACACCGTGCGCCTGCGCGGCAAGGCACTCGACCTCACCTACAAGGAGTTCGAGCTGCTGAAGTACCTCGCGCAGCACCCCGGTCGGGTCTTCACCCGGGCCCAACTCCTCCAGGAGGTCTGGGGCTACGACTACTTCGGCGGGACGCGGACGGTGGATGTCCATGTGCGTCGGCTGCGTGCCAAGCTCGGGACCGAACACGAGACCCTCATCGGCACGGTCCGCAACGTCGGGTACCGCTTCGTGCCCGAGGACGAGGAAGCGGAGGTTGGCGCCTCATGACCGACATCGACGTCGCAGCCGTGCTCGCCCTCGCGCAGGCCGCGCGACGCAACGACGGGGTCGCACCCCTCTCCGAGGCCTTCCTGCTCGACCTGCGCTCGCCGCATCCGCGCAGCACGCACCTGACCGCGCAGATCGACGGGGAACTCGCCGGCTACGGCCAGGTCGATCCGGCCGGCGCCACCGAACTCGTCGTCCACCCCGACCACCGGCATGCCGGCGTCGCCCGAGACCTGTGGAAGCGGGCCCTGGCCGCCGGTGCCACCTCCCTCTGGGCCCATGGTGGCCTGCCCGCGTCGGCCGCCTTTGCGAGCGGGCTGGGCCTGACCGCCGTGCGAGAACTGCATCGGATGGAGCGCCCGCTCGGCGAGGCAGACCTGACCGAGCCCGAGTTCCCGTCCGGCTTCACTCACCGAATCTTCGCGCCCGGGGTCGACGACCAGGCGTGGGTGGCCCTCAACGCCGCTGCCTTCGCCGGGCATCCCGAGCAGGGCCGGCTGACCCTGTCGGACCTCCACGAGCGGATGGCCGAGCCGTGGTTCGACGCCGAAGGGTTCTTCCTCGTCGAGGACGCCACCGACGCGGCCGCCGGCCCGATTGCCTTCCACTGGACCAAGGTGCCGCGCGACGGCTCGGGGAAGGGCGAGGTCTACGTCGTCGGGGTGCACCCGGCATACCAGGGACGGGGGTTGGCCCGCCCGCTCACCCGCCTCGGGACACACCACCTGGCGAGCCTCGGTCTGCGCACCGTGGAGCTCTACGTCGACGGCGCCAACAGTTCGGCTCTGGCGACCTACCGGGGTGAGGGCTTCACCAGCGCCGCCGTCGACGTCATGTATGCCGCGGCGCCACCGCACGAGTGACCAAGGGCCCGACGCCTGCAACACTGGCGACCATGTCCAGCCAGCACGCCACCCAGGCACCTCTCGACGGGACGACCGGGGCGACCGATCGAGCCGCCGAGGCCGCAGCCGACGCGATCGTCCCCGAGATCTCGCTCGTCAGCGCCTCCGCCGCCCCGACGCGAGCGGCCCGAGGTGCTGACGGCCGGTTCATGCGCGTCGTGGGCGCCGCCCCGGAGACCGTGGAGGACGGGCTCCCGAGCGACCGCTTCCTCGACCGCGAGATCTCGTGGCTGCAGTTCAACGAGCGCGTCCTGCAATTGGCTGCCGACCCCACCATGCCGCTGCTTGAGCGGGCGCGATACCTGGCGATCTTCACCAGCAATCTCGACGAGTTCTTCATGGTCCGCGTCGCTGGTCTCAAGCGTCGGATCGCGACCGGCATCGCCGTGCGGAGCGCTTCTGGCCTGGAGCCACGCGAGGTGCTCGACCAGATCAGCTTCGTCGCGCACGAGCTCCTCGACATGCAGGCCAGGGTCTTCCACGAGCAGGTCCGCCCGGCGCTCGCCGAGGAAGGGATCACGGTCGTGCGGTGGGACGAGCTCGCCGAGGAGGAGCAGGGGCGACTCGGGGAGATCTTCGGGCGTCAGATCTTCCCGGTGCTGACTCCCCTGGCCGTCGACCCGGCCCACCCCTTCCCCTACATCTCGGGCCTGTCGCTCAACCTCGCCGTCATCCTCGTCAACCCCAAGACCGGCAAAGAGCACTTCGCCCGGGTCAAGGTGCCACCACTGCTCCCCCGCTTGCTGCGCGTGGACGCGGGCACGGATGCGGCGGCCGAGATCTGGAATGCGCGCTTCGTGCCCCTCGAGGACGTGATCGCGGCCCACCTGGGTGAGCTCTTCCCGGGGATGGAGGTGCGGGAGCACTTCACCTTCCGGGTCACCCGCAACGAGGACGTCGAGGTCGAGGAGGACGACGCCGAGAACCTCCTCACCGCACTCGAGAAGGAGCTCACGAGAAGGCGGTTCGGGCCGCCCGTGCGGTTGGAGGTCGATGACCAGATCGACGACCACGTCCTGGACCTGCTGGTCCGTGAACTCGGGGTCAGCACCAGCGAGGTCTATCGGCTCGACGCCCCTCTGGACCTGCGCGCCCTCAACCTCATCGCGGATCTCGAGCGCTCGGACCTGCACTTCCCCGCCTTCGTGGCGCGGACCAATGCCGACCTCGCCCCCACCGAGAGCGCCAAGGCGCGCGACCTCTTCGCCAGCATCCGCAAGCAGGACGTTCTGCTCCAGCACCCCTATGACTCGTTCTCGACGTCCGTCCAGGCCTTCATCGAGCAAGCGGCCGCAGATCCGCGCGTGCTCGCGATCAAGCAGACCCTCTATCGCACGAGCGGCGACAGCCCGATCATCGACGCCCTCATCGATGCCGCCGAGGCCGGCAAGCAGGTGTTGGCCGTCGTGGAGATCAAGGCGCGCTTCGATGAGCAGAACAACATCTCCTGGGCGCGCAAACTGGAACGCGCCGGGGTGCACGTCGTCTACGGCATCGTCGGCCTGAAGACCCACTGCAAGCTGGCACTCGTCGTGCGTCAGGAGGAGGAGGGCCTGCGGCGCTATTGCCACGTCGGCACCGGCAACTACAACCCCAAGACGGCCCGCCTCTATGAGGACTTCGGCCTGCTCACCGACGACGAGCAGGTGGGCGCGGACCTCTCCCGCTTGTTCAACCAGCTGTCCGGCCTGGCGCCGCGCAGCAAGTTCAAGCGGCTGCTCGTCGCCCCGCGCTCCGTGCGGCAGGGTCTGATCGATCGCATCGAGGCGCAGGTCGAGGCCGAGCGCCGGTCGCCCGGCGCGGGTTACGTCGGGATGAAGGTGAACTCGATCGTCGACGAGGCCATGATCGACGCCCTCTACCGGGCCTCCCAGGCCGGAGTGCAGGTCGACCTGTGGGTGCGCGGCACCTGCGCCCTGCGGCCGGGGGTGGCGGGCCTGTCCGACCACATCACGGTGCACTCGGTGCTGGGCCGCTTCCTCGAGCACTCGCGCATCTTCCTCTTCGGGCGCGGCGAGGACACCGAGGCCTGGATCGGCAGCGCCGACATGATGCACCGCAACCTCGATCGACGGGTCGAGGCGTTGGTGCGCCTCGAGGACGCGGGCCAGATCGAGCAACTGGCGGCCACGATGGCGATGGGCATGAGCGGCACCTACTCGCACTTCGTCCTCGGGGGTGACGGGCGCTGGACACGGCGCCACGTCGACGACGAGGGCAGCCCGCTGCCGGACCTGCAGAGCGCTCTCATCGAGTTCCACGCCAAGCGTCGGCGCAAGGCGCGCCGTCGGTGATCGGGGCGAACTGATGCCCTCCGCCATTCCCGCGGCCGGCACGATCCCGTGGCGCCTGCGCGACGGGCGGCTCGAAGTTGCCCTCGTCCACCGACCGCGCTACGGCGACTGGTCATGGCCCAAGGGCAAGGTGGATCCCGGTGAGGAGTGGCCGGTGGCCGCGGTGCGCGAGACGCGGGAGGAGACCGGTCTGACCGCACATCTGGGCATCCCGCTGCCGGACGCCACCTACACGGTCATGTCGCGCACCGGCACACCGGACGAGAAGCGGGTCCGCTATTGGGCAGCGACCGTCACGGGCTCCGCCGCTCGGCTGGCGCACGAGGTCGACGAAGTGGCCTGGCTCGGTGTCGGCGAGGCGCACCACCGCCTCGACTACGCCCGCGACCGGGAGCAGTTGCTCGCGGTGACGCAGTCCCACGAGCACGGTGTGCTGCGGACCTGGCCACTGATCGTCGTGCGACATGCCAAGGCCGTCGCTCGTGCGGACTACGAGGGCGCCGATGACCAGCGACGACCGTTGGACGAGCGCGGTCGGGCCCGGGCCCGGGCCCTGATTCCGGTGCTCGCGGCATACGGCATCCGGCGGTTGGTGAGTTCGCCCTCGGTGCGTTGCGCCGACACCTTGGCCCCGTATGCCGCGGCCGCTCGGCTGCGGCTCCGGCCCAAGGAGGGCCTGTCGGAGGAGGGGTTCGCGACTCGACCGGAGGCTGCCTCCAGGCAGGTGGCCCGCTTGCTCGAGCGGGGGAACCCCGCCGCCATCTGCTCCCACGGGCCGGTACTGCCCGGGATCCTCACCACCTTGGCGACGCGGGTCACTCCTGACCTGACCGGTCGCGACGAGGTGGTGGCACTGCTCGAGGAGGCCGCCGCGGACAAAATGGTCAAGGGCGAGGCCCTCGTCTGCCATGTCGTGGGCACCGGGGCGCAGGCCGGCATCGTGGCCGCGGAGCGGCACCTGCCCTGACCTGAGCGGCACCGCACCCACCCAACGTCCGGCGCGTGGACGGCATACCAACCATCGCGGCGGACGCAAGGGTTGGACGCTGCCCTTGACCACCCGGACAGCCAAAATCCGGGCAGCGTTCATGCCACGTTCACCCGGCGCGGACCGATGCGTCACTCACCATCCCTAGCGTCAACGCAGTCGGACGACGCAGTCCGTCGCCTTCGGACACACCGTCCGTCCCTGACCCTTCCGTCTCCAACCCTTGAGGTAGCACTGTGAAGACCACCCGTCTGGCCCAGCTGGCCAGCCTTGCCGTCGTCGGTTCGATGGCCCTGGCCGCGTGCGGCTCCGACAACACCACCGGCAGCACCAGCGCGGAGGGCTCGAGCTCGTCCGCCTCTGCCAGCGAGAGCGCCGCCACCGAGTGCTTCAGCGGCACCCTCAACGCCGAGGGCTCCTCCGCCCAGAAGAACGCCATCGAGGAGGCCATCGCGTCCTACGGCGAGGCCTGCAAGGACGCCAAGCTCAACTACAACCCGACCGGTTCCGGCGCGGGCATCAAGCAGTTCATCGCGGGCCAGGTCGACTTCGCAGGCTCCGACTCGGCGCTCAAGACCGAGGGCAAGGATGGCGCCCAGTCCGAGGCAGTCGCGGCCGAGGCCTTCTGTGGCTCCCCCGCCTGGAACCTTCCGATGGTCACCGGCCCGATCGCGATCGCCTTCAACGTCAAGGGCGTCGACAAGCTGACGATCACCCCCGCCGTGGCCGCCGACATCTTCTCCGGCAAGATCACGACCTGGACCGACGCCAAGATCGCCGAGATCAACAAGGGCGTCACGCTGCCCGCGACCGCCATCAAGGTCTTCTTCCGCTCCGACGAGTCGGGCACGACCGAGAACTTCACCAAGTACCTCAAGGCCGCAGCCCCCGAGGGCTGGACCGCCGACGCCTCCAAGAAGTGGACCGGTGCCGGCGAGGGCAAGGAGAAGTCGGCCGGTGTCGCCGAGGGCGTGAAGTCCACCGACGGTGGCGTCACCTACGTCGAGTGGAGCTACGCCAAGGACAACAAGCTCGGGATCGCCTCGGTCGACAACGGCGCCGGCGCCGTCGAGCTGACCGGTGAGTCGGTCGGCAAGGCCGTTGCCGTCGCCGAGCAGGCCGGCACGGGCAACGACCTCGCGCTCAAGCTCGACTACGCCACCAAGGAGGCCGGGGCCTACCCGATCATCCTGGTGACCTACGAGATCGTCTGCAGCAAGAACAAGGACGCCGAGAAGGGCAAGAACATCAAGGCCTTCCTCAAGCACTTCGCCTCCACCGATGTGCAGAAGGGCCTCGAGGAGATCGGCTACGCGCCGCTCCCCAAGGAGGTCGAGGACAAGGTCCTGACCGCGATCGACGCGCTGTCCTGATCACCGCTTGACGAACCACGAGGGGGTGGGGCCGCGACCCGGCCCCACCCCCTCTCCCTTCGAGAGAAACGAAGCACCGCGTGTCGACGTCCATCACCGGTCACTCAGCGATCGACGACCTCCCGGACCCCGAGGGGCATGGCCCCCACGAGGGTGACCGCGCGAGCACGAGCCGCTGGGGCGATCGCCTCTTCGGTGGGGCGGCCAAGGCCTCGGGCTTGTTCGTCGTCCTGCTCGTCACCCTGGTCGGGCTCTTCCTGATCGTCCAGGCCGTGCCCTCGCTGCTCAACAACGAGGCGAACTTCCTGACCTCGACCGAGTGGGTCCCTTCCGGGGCCGAGCCGCGCTTCGGCATTGCCGCCCTGCTCTGGGCGACCGTGATCACCTCGGTCATCGCCATGCTGATCGCGGTCCCACTCGGGGTCGCTGTGGCACTCTTCATCACTGAGTACGCACCCTCGTGGCTGTCCAAGCCGGCCGCCGTGATCATCGACCTCCTCGCCGCCGTGCCGTCGATCGTCTTCGGCTTCTGGGGCCTGACCATCGCCGGCCAGTATTTCCAACCGGTCCAGGACTTCCTCGCCGGCACCTTCGGGTTCATCCCGTTCTTCAAGGACAGCGGCTTCAGCGCCAAGTCCACTCTGGCCTTCGCAGGAATCATCCTGGCCTTCATGATCCTGCCGATCATCACCGCCATCTCCCGCGAGGTCTTCAACCAGGTGCCCACCCCGCACAAGGAGGGCGCCCTGGCGCTGGGCGCCACCAAGTGGGAGATGATCCGCACTGCGGTCCTGCCCTTCGGCAAGCCCGGCGTCATCAGCGGCGCCATGCTCGGCCTGGGCCGCGCGCTCGGCGAGACCCTCGCCGTCATGATCCTGCTCTCGACGCTCAACCCGTCGGCACCGTGGTCCTTCTCGATCTTCAACGGTGGCGAGACCTTCGCCTCCAAGATCGCCCTCAACGCCGGTGAGTTCGACAGCCCGCAGAAGACCGGCGCCTACATCGCCGCCGGCCTCGTGCTCTTCATCCTCACCTTCATCGTCAACTCGATCGCCCGCGTGGTCATCAACCGCAGGAAGGCCTTCTCGGAATGAGCACCGTGACCCACGTGGGCGAGGAGTCCACCCGCGCCAAGGCCGTCACCCTCCCGGACATGGGTGGCAAGTCCAGCGGTCGGGCGATCAAGGACCAGGCCGCCCGGATCGTCATGTGGTCCGCCTTCGTCATCGCCTGTGTCCCGCTCGTCTGGATCCTCGTCAGCACCCTCCTCAAGGGCGGCCACATGCTCGCCTCGGTGGACTGGTGGACGCTGTCCCAGAACGGCATCACCGCCCGACGCGAGGGTGGCGGCGCCGCGCACGCCATCCAGGGGACGTTGATCCAGGGCGCCGTCACGGCCCTCATGTCGGTGCCGATCGGTGTCCTGACCGCGATCTATCTCGTCGAGTACGGTCGTGGCCGCTTCGCCAAGGCGGTCTCGTTCATGGTCGACATCCTCACCGGTGTCCCCTCGATCGTCGCCGCCCTCTTCATCTATGCCCTGTGGGTGACCACCTTCGGCTTCCAGCGCGTGCCCTTCGCGGTGACTCTGGCTCTCGTGCTGCTCATGATCCCGACGATCGTGCGTTCCACCGAGGAGATGCTCAAGCTCGTGCCGAACGAGCTGCGTGAGGCGTCCTACGCCCTGGGTGTGCCCAAGTGGAAGACCATCGTCAGCATCGTGCTGCCGACAGCCTTCTCCGGAATTGTCACCGGCATCCTGCTCGGTCTCGCCCGCGTCATGGGTGAGACCGCACCGCTGATCATCCTTGGCCCCTACACCAAGTCCATGGCGAGCAACCTGTTCGACGGCCTCATGGGAACCCTGCCCACGATGATCAACCAGGACCGCACCGAAGCCCTGCAGCCGGCGGTCGACCGGGTCTGGGGCGCCGCCCTCACCCTCATCCTCATCGTCTTCGTCCTCAACCTGCTGGGCCGCTTCCTCGGCCGCTTCAGCAAGGTGAGCTGACCCCCTTCCCGCGACCCCACGGCATACGAAAGAAACGACAGACACATGGCCAAGCGCATTGACGTCAAGGACCTCGACATCTTCTACGGCGACTTCAAGGCCGTCGAGGGCGTCTCGATGACCGTGGAGCCCCGCTCGGTGACGGCCTTCATCGGCCCGTCCGGGTGTGGCAAGTCCACGGTGCTACGGACGCTCAACCGGATGCATGAGGTGATCCCCGGCGGACGGGTGGACGGCAAGGTTCTCCTCGACGACCAGGACCTCTACGCGAGGACCATGGACCCGGTCGACGTGCGCCGCACCGTCGGCATGGTCTTCCAGCGGCCCAACCCGTTCCCGACGATGTCGATCAAGGACAACGTCGCCGCGGGCCTGAAGCTCAACGGCGTCAAGAACAAGAAGCGCCTCGACGAGGTCGTGGAGAAGTCGCTCAAGGGTGCCAACCTCTGGAACGAGGTCAAGGACCGCCTCGACAAGCCCGGCGCCGGCCTCTCCGGTGGCCAGCAGCAGCGCCTGTGCATCGCCCGCGCCATCGCGGTCGAGCCGCAGGTGCTGCTCATGGATGAGCCGTGCTCTGCGCTCGACCCGATCTCGACGCTGGCCATCGAGGACCTGATCAACGAGCTGAAGAGCCAGTTCACGATCGTCATCGTCACGCACAACATGCAGCAGGCGGCTCGCGTCTCGGACCAGACCGCCTTCTTCAACCTCAAGGCCACCGGCCAGCCGGGCCGCCTGGTCGAGGTCGGGGACACGCAGAAGATCTTCAGCAACCCCGACGAGCAGGCGACCGAGGACTACATCAGCGGTCGCTTCGGCTGATCGGTTCTCGTTGGTCCTGGTTGGAACTGGACGGCCCTGGTCGGGACCCGTCAGGCGAGGGCGAAGAGCCACGCCGAGGCGGCGGCCGCCAGGGCCGCGCCGGGGAGGGTGAGCAGCCACGCCGTGAGAATGTCCCGACCGACGTCCCAGCGCACCGCGCGTGAGTTGGTCGCCGTCCCCACTCCGATGATCCCCGACGTGATCGTGTAGGTCGTCGAGATCGGGGCCCGCAGAGCGGTGGCGATCGCGAGCGTGATGGCGGCAGCCGTCTCCGCGGCGAACCCCTGCGGCGGGGTGAGAGGGACGATCCGGGAGCCCAGGGTGCGCATGATCCGCCACCCACCGGCATACGTGCCGATCGACATGGCCAGCCCACTGAGCCCGACCACCCAGAGCGGGATGTCGGTGCCCTGGGAGGGGCGGTTGCCGGAGGCCATCAGAGCCAGGACGACCACGCCGGAGACCTTGGCCGCATCCTGCATGCCGTGCCCGAAGGCCATGGCGGCCGCCGAGACCGTCTGCGCCGAGCGGAAGCCGCGAGCGGACGAGGGCCGATCGCGATGACGGAAGATCCACGCGATCGCCGTCATCAGGGTCCAGCCGAGAGCAAGCCCGAGCAACGGGGACAGCAGCATCGGCGCGATGACGAGCTCGACGACCGGGGTCCAGCGCACATCGGCACCGGTGGCGACAGCAGCGCCGACGAGGCCACCGATCAGGGCATGCGACGAGGAGGACGGCAGGCCGCGCCACCAGGTGACCAAATTCCATCCGATGGCACCGACGAGGGCTCCGGCGACCGGGGCGAGACCCAGTCCCTCCGGCTCGAGGATCCCCTCCCCAACGGTCTCTGCCACCCGGGTGCCGAAGAAGGCGCCGACGAGGTTGGCGGCAGCGCCGAGGGCGAGCGCGATGCGTGGCGTCAGGGCACGCGTCGAGACGGAGGTGGCGATCGCGTTGGCCGCGTCGTGGAACCCGTTGGTGTAACCGAAGATCAGTGCCAGTGCCACGACGAGCACGAGGGGGAGGTCCACCGCTCAGGACTCCTTGACCGCGATGCCCTCGATCGTGTCGGCCACCGTCTCGAAGGCGTTGATGGCTGCCTCCAGGGCCTCGACGACGAGCAGCAGGCGCAGGGCCGTGATCGGGTCGGTGGCGTACTCCTCGAGGATCTCGACGGTGAGTTTGCGATGGGCCTTGTCGCCCATGTTCTCGAGGCGGTTGATCTCGATCCAGAAGTCGGCGAGGGACTCAGGAGAGCGCAGCCGGGGCATCGCCTCGACCGTCAGTTCGCTCATCCTCAGGATCGTGTCGACCTGGCGGCCGACCCGCGGCGGGAAGGTGGAGAGACGGTGCAGGCGGACCAGGTCGGCGGCGAGCTCGATCTGGTCGAGGCAGTTGTCCAGAGCGCGTGCGAGGGTGATCAGATCGGCCCGGTCGAAGGGCGTGAGGAAGGCAGCGGTGGCAGATCGGATGACCTCGTGAGTGGCCGCGTCACCAGCACCTTCGAGGTCGGCGATGGCCTTGGCGACCGCTTTGCGTTCGGCGTCGGAGGTGGCTCCGAGGAGGGCAGGGAGCTCACGGGCGGCCGCGAGCGTGTGCGCGGCCGTGCGACCGAGCAGGCCGTAGAAGGCCTCGTCACGTGGCACACGACGGAACACGAGGTGAACTCTTTCGCACGAGGACAGAACGCGACCAAGGCTACGGCCTGTGTGGCGTCCGTCGTCACGTCGGGTGGGGACTGGGCTCGTCTGCAGAATCCGGCGCGTCCGCGTCCGGATCGTCGGTGAGCCCGAGGGCGGCATCGAGCGCTTGGGCATCGAGCGGCTCGTGCGATTGCGCCGCGGCGGCCACCACGGCCCCGACCAGGTCGATCTCCATGGCCCGCTCCGGATCGTCGAGGTCGTGAGTGCCCATGAGCCACCGTAGGTGCACGCGTGTCCGGGATGGTGCCGAACGTGGACATGGCGTGGAAAATGGTCAGTGTGGGCCATCGCGACGTGGCCCACGAGGGACCAGCAGAAGGCGGGTGCCGGACCGGGAGCGCCTCACGGCGCGTGGCCGCTCGTAGCGGCTGATTTTGGGACCCGGGGCTGCCGCGGCCCGGCACCCACGCACGAGGCTAACCCGGAACCGTGCCTCTAGTCCAAGGCACCGGCGCGCCACAGGGCCGCAGCGGCGAGCAGATCCGACCCGGTGGTCTGGATAGCGGCGGCGTGCGCGGTGAGCTTGGAGGCCTGTGCTTCGTCCGCCTGATCAGTGTCATTGGCCACCTCGGCGCGACCTGCGGCCAGGACCATGCAGAAGGCGGCCGCTCGTTCGAGTGCGACCGCGAGGTCTCCGTCGAAGACGCCGGAGAGGATGCTGTCGATGGTGCGCACGAGCTCATCGGGAGTGGGCGGCTCGGCAATGCCTGCCACGGCGTGGGCGACGTCGGTGAAACGGATGCCCGCGGCATACTCCATCGAGGACTGAACCGGGTTGCGCCGCACCATCTCTCGCAACGCATAGAGGCGCCAGAGGGCACCGGGCAGGCTGCGTCCCGGCCGACCCGACCAGAGTTCGGCGACCGTGTCGAGGCCGAGGTCGTCGACGAGGGTGACGAGGCGGGCCGTGACCTCGGGGTCATGCGCGGCCCGACCGGCGCCCAGGAGCACCGCGGCGCTCTGGTGGGCGATCTCGGTGAGTTCGGCGGGTCCGGGGCTCGTGCCCCCGTGCGCCTCCAGGTCCTCGGGCCCGAAGGACAAGGGGCGCCTGGGCACATTGCGTCCTTCCTGAGTCATCGGGCCAGTTTCGCAGGTGATCGCCATCGACAGCACGCAGGTCGGACAGGCAATCGCCCGCGCCCGGCTGGCGCTCGACACCTGGCCACCCGCTGGTGTGCCTCGGGTATGCCGCCGCGCTGGGCCGCTGCCGGTCCGGACGCCCGGGCCGTTAACCTTGGGGCCGCGACTGGCGCCGCTCACTGCGCGGCTGCCGGTCGGGGGCCTCTAGCTCAATGGCAGAGCTGCGGACTTTTAATCCGTAGGTTGTGGGTTCGAGTCCCACGGGGCCCACCACGCATCACCGCAGTTCAGACGGCCTCTCATTCGAGAAATGAGACGTCCCATGTGTATCCCCTCTGCTCGGTTGGTGCAGTTAGCGGTGCAATTGAGAGACTCACCGCGCCGTCAAGACAGTTTGGGGAACCTTCCGGTTCAGAGGGTCTCGGCAAGTCGCAGGGACGATCTGGCACAGCTCCCTGCGACCACCAGCGGCCCGCCCACGGCGTTAGGCGGCGTGACCGAGATGACCACCGCCGAGGTTCGTTCGATCGCAGTGCGCATCGAAGCGCAGCTGCAGTCGATCGCCGAACACGAGGCGGCCATCCGCATGGATCTGGAGGCCTTGGCGTCGCTGTCCTCACCCGCGGCTGACGACCATCTATTGGACGTTTCCGCAGCCGCGCAATGGCTCGGCGTGTCCAGGGCAACCATGTTTCGACTGCTGCGCTCGGACAACCAACTCCGCCATGTAAAAGTCGGCAAGCGCACCTTGTTCCGCCCCGATGACCTGCGCAGCTACGCGGCGCGTCAGGTCGCTTCATGAGCCGGACCCGGTCCGCCAATGGCCGGTCCTCGATCTACCGGGACTCCACTGGGACCTGGCACGGATGGGTCACCATGGGCCGCGACGAGGACGGCAAGCCGGTGCGCAGGCACGTGCGCGGTCGTACCAGAGGCGCCGTGACCGAGCGCGTGACGGCCTTGGAGAACGAGCGTGCAAACAGTTCTGGGCTCGCGGCAGCGAATGGTCGGCAAACCTTCGGGGACTGGCTCGACGAATGGCTCGTGCACATCAAGCGAAGCCGCAAACCCAAGACGTTCACCACATACGAGGCCCTCATCCGCACCCACTGCCAGCAATTGAGAGACGTCAAGCTGCACGAGGTCACCGTGCGCCAGATCGATGACCTGCTCGACCGTGTCGCGATCACCGTTAGTCCCACCACGGCCGGCAACCTGCACCGCACCCTGCGCGCCGCCTTCTCCATCGCCGTACGCCGCGGACTCATCTCCGCAAATCCGTGTCGGTATGCCACCGTCCCGCGCGTGTTGCACACGGAGGTCCAGCCACTCACCATTCAGGAGGTGCACCGCTTGCTGGCAGTCGCGACCGACGACCGCAACGCAGCCCGGTGGTCGGTCGCGCTCGCGCTGGGGCTGCGCCAAGGCGAGGCCCTGGCACTTAAGTGGGACGACATAGACCTCGAGACCGGCACTCTCGCCGTCCGCCGCCAGCTTCAGCGGCAGCCGTGGGAACACGGTTGCACGGCGGTCGAGCCCCAACATAGGCCCGCGCTGTGCCCGCGCCGCCACTCAGGAGGCCTGCGGTTCGACGACACCAAGACCGGGGCCGGACGCCGGGTTCTGGCTATCCCTCCACAGATGGTCCCCCAACTGCTCAGCCACCGCCGCGCGCAGGCTGCGGAGCGTCTCAACGTTGGGTCCGCGTGGCAAGACTTCGACCTCGTCTTTCCCCGGCCCGACGGCTCTCCTACCGACCCGCGCAGCGATCACCGGGCCTGGAAGACACACCTTGCGCGTGCTGGCATCCGAGACGCCCGACTGCACTGTCAACGGCGGTCGAAAGTGAACCCCTTTGCGACGGTTGAAAATGAACCCCGTGCTGGTTGTCATGGTCGGTCCTCGGTCGGGTTGGGTATCCGGCCGAGGTCGTGGTTCTTGAGTCGGTAGGAGTCGCCCTTGAGGGCGATGACGTCGGCGTGGTGGACCAGGCGGTCGATCATGGCGGCGGCGACGGTGTCGTCGCCGAAGACCTCGCCCCAGCGGCCGAACTCCTTGTTGGAGGTGACGATGAGCGAGGCGCGTTCGTAGCGGGCGGACACGAGTTGGAAGAAGAGGTTGGCTGCTTCGTGCTCGAAGGGGATGTAGCCGACTTCGTCGATGACCAGCAGCGGGTAGCGGCCGAGCTTGCGCAACTCTTCTTGCAGGCGCCCGGCGGTGTGGTGTTCGGCGAGCCGGTCGACCCATTCGGCGGCCGTCGCGAACAGGACGCGGTGCCCGGCCTGGCAGGCGCGGATGGCGATCCCGGTGGCCAGGTGGGTCTTGCCGGTGCCGGGTGGGCCGAGGAACACCACGTTCTGCTTGCCGGCGATGAAGTCCAGGGTGCCCAGGTGGGCGATCAGGTCGCGTTTGAGTCCTCGGGCGTGGTCGAAGTCGAACTCTTCCAGGGACTTGCGCGCGGGGAACCGGGCGGCGCGGATCCTTCCTTCACCGCCGTGGGACTCCCGCGCGGACACCTCGCGTTGCAGGCAGGCGGCCAGGAACTCCTCGTGGGTCCAGGACTCGGCGCGGGCCCGGTCGGCCAACCTTGGGATCGCCTCGCGCAGCGTGGGTGCCTTCAGCGCCCGGGTCAGGAACGCCAGCTCCCCGCTCACATCCCGCCCGGCCTTGGCCATGGTTGTCGCGGTGCCGGTGCTGCTGCGGGCGGCCATCAGGCCACCTCGGTGTCGTTGACCGCGAAGGCCCGGTCGTACACCGACAGGTCGCGACGCTCGACCAACACGCCCGTGGTGCCCGAGTGGCCGGCCAGCTCGGCGTCCTCACGGGCGGCGGCCGCGTGGTGGGCCAGCCGGTGCGCGGCCTGACGATGCGCCGGGTCGGTGATCGTCTGATGCCGGGCCCAGCACCGCTGGTGACGCCCCACCACGGTCCCGGCGCAGGTGATCGTGACGTGGGTCAGGTCGGCCACCACGTCGACGAACCGGCCCACCACGGTGGGGTCGACCGAGTAGTCGTTGGACGCGACCCGCACGTAGTAGTCCCGCGGCAGCCGCACCCGGTTGGTCCACCCGAGCGACGGCGGTGAAGGTGGCAGGCCGATCATCGCGTCCCGGTCGGCCGCCCACCGCGCGATCGGTGCGCAGCCGATCCGGCGCGAGTGCCGGGCGTTCGCCCTGGCCAGCCAGTCGTCGAGCTGGGTGTTGAAGTCCTGCGGTCCGGTGAACTCCCGCCCGGGCAGGAACGAGGTCTCGAAGTAGCCGTTGTTCCGCTCGGTCAGCCCCTTGGCCTCGGGATCGCGGGGCCGGCACAGGTGCACCCCGATACCCAGGCTGCCGCGGAAGTTCTCGAACTCGGTCGTCAGGGTCGGCTTGCCACGCCGCCAGCAGCCGACCGCGCCCTCGTTGTCCCACACCAGCTGCCGCGGCGCCGCACCCATGGCCTGCAGCAGCTGCCAGTGCCCGGCGATCAGGTCCGGCGCGGTCCGCGACGGGATCATCACCGCCCACCGCATCCGCGAGTACCCCGTGGTCATCACCAGCACGGGCGGCGACCCCGCCTGGCCGGCCCCCAACGGCAGCAGCGCGGGCGGGAACCACAGGTCGCATTGCACCCGATGACCCGGGTCGTACTCGGTGCGCGACGCCGGGTCCGGCGGCAGGTAGTACGGCCGCAACACCCGAACCCGGTCCTTGAGGATCGTCAACCCGTGTGGCCACTCCAGCCGCTCGGCGATGACCGTCGCCGGCATCGTCGGGGTCCGTGCCAACAGCTCACGGATCCGTGGCTCGACCGCATCAACAGCCGACCCCTTCGGCGGCCGCGAGTACGTCGGTGGACCGTCACTGGCCAACGCCCGACGCACCGCGTTCCTCGAGACATTCAGTTCACGCGAGATCGCCTTGATCGCCATACCCTCCGACCGGTGCAGCCGACGGATCTCAGCCCAGTCCTCCACTGTCATCACCCTCCACAGGGTCACGCAGGGGGTTCACTTTCAACCGCCGTTCAGGGGTCACTCTTCACCCGCCGTCGACACTTGCGGCCATGGTTGGGCCTCTTCTGGGGCCCGAGGTTTGCGCGGGCCAGTTCCCCGCTTTGCGCACGAGTGGGGCGAGGACGCGCGTTTCCGCTGGTCAGAGCCTGATTTACTGCTCAAGCACAGAATGCAGCCGACCAGATTCGAACGCCTGACCTTCTGATCCGTAGCAATCCACGCGAGGTCACCTGGAGCGTCTAATAGCGACCCGTATGTTGCCTGTAGGCCGCATCGCCGCACGTCAGGGCGTTAAGTGCGCGTCTAGTCGCCTAGGAACGAGTGTTGTCGGATCGTTACCTTGTTCACTCGAAGCCATGTTCTCGGGCCCATTTTTGGGCCCCCACCCTCATGACCTCCCGTCCCCCTTCCCACTCGTGGGGCCCCGTGTTGTCGACCAGGATGGTTGCTGACCCGCTGACCCGCTGACCCCGGAACTCCGAGTCCACCTGTGGCTCACCGGCCCTACGGTCCACCCGAACAGGCAGGCGACCTGCGCACCTGCGGCCCGCACCCGCTCAACGACGGTCGGCCAGTTTCTGGCAACCGTCGAGGTATAGCACGGTGACGTCTCATATCCTCATCTCGCTCGTTTGCGGTCCGACGATCCACACGGCCTCGTCGGCAGGTGGTCAGAGCCAGCCGAGGCCTTGGGCGATGAGCAGGAGCCCGAAGATTACGAAGGCTGTGGTGGCGCCGTACCGGATGCCTCGTTCGGGCAGGCGGCGGCCGACGATGGCGCCGAGTCCGATGGCGAGGGCGTCGGCGGCGACCATGCCAAGGGTGCTGCCGATCCAGGTGCCGACCCAGTCTTCCTTGGCGGCCAGAGTGATGGTGGCCAGCATGGTCTTGTCGCCGAGTTCGGAGAGGAAGAAGGCGACACCAACGGCCAAAATCGCGGCCCCCTTTGCCTTGATGGCCTTCTCGGCTTCGGCGTCGGACAACTTGTCGCCGCGCAAGGTCCAGGCGGCGAACGCGAGAAACGCGAGGCCGGCGACGATGTTGATGATCCATTGGGTGTCGGCGAACTGGGTGCCGACTAGTCTCCCGATGCCGACAGAGGCGAGGTGGGCGATGGCGGTGGCGGCGGTGATGCCGAGCAGTACCTGTCGTACGGTGTATCGGGTGGCGAAGGTGAGGGCCATCAGCTGGGACTTGTCGCCGAGCTCGGCGACGAAGATGACGGCTGTGCTGAGAAGGAATGCGTACATGCGGGTGGTCTCCTGACCGCGCTGGGCCGAGGAGATTCACACGTGGACGTCCCTCGACCAGGCACGTCCGTCTGTTGGGTCGTGGGACTGGTCGAAAGTCTCGTCCGCCACCCGTGGTGGCTCACCGAGCCGGGCCCGAGGGCCAGCGTGTCGACACGGTGGATTGGGGACTACTCCCTTTCGTAACCTAGTTTACAGGCCAGCTGAGGCCCACGAGACCAGGGTCGCCATTGACAGGCCCGCACCCGCTGAGGGCACAGCTTCGTTTGAGGTCCCCAGGCCTGCGAGCTATTGGTTACAGCGCTGCGGGCTTCATCGGTTGAGCTCGGCAGGGGCGTACAACGGGTGTCAGCTCCATGACAACCGCAGACCGCGCACCCCCCGGGTTGGTCAGCCAGATCATGTCCGGGCTGCGCCACTCCCTGTTGGTCGATCCCATCCATCAGTCGCGTCAACATCACGCGCTGCAGTGAGCCGACGACCATGATGAGTAGCCCGATGATGGGTGGAAGCGGGAAATCCAGGGCACCACTGCGGACTGGCACAGCAGGCGGTCGTGCCGGCCGCGTGAGACTCATCCCCGACACGTCAAGACGCGATTTCGCCCAGGACATAGATAGCGAGGAAGCCGAGGAAGAACATGGCGCCGAGCAGGGTCGTCTCCTCCTGCTCGTGCGCCTCGACGAGCAGTTCCTCCACGGCGAGGTACAGCAGTGCTGCTGCGCCGAATGCCAGGACTGCAGCCAGCACCGGCTTGGTGGCGTCGCCGAGCAGAGCGGCCCCGCCGACGGCCCCAACCGCCGTCGACAGCCCGACGACGGAGCAGGTGACCGCGGCCCGGGTCCGACTCAGCCCGGAATCGACCAGCTCTGCTGCCAAGGACAAACCGAGGAACAGGATCTCGATCGTCAACGCGATCGTGAGGATAAGGCCCTGTGTAGCACCCAGGGTGGCTCCGAGCCCGACCAGCAGCCCATCCAGGACCAGGTCGATGGCCACCGTGGCCAGCAACGCCACAGGCACCCCCACCGCGGCGGTCCGCGTGGCGGCCCCGAGCGCTGCCTGTCGCGATGCCCGCGCCTTTTCGCGGTTGCGGCTGTATGCGCTGAGGGCGAGCAGGACGCCGACGCCGGAGGCGAACCCGGCAACCGCCCAGGAAAGGTTCCCCTCCTCCCGCAGTCCTGGCAGTACCTCTCCGACCAGGGCCGCCATGACGACCCCGGCTGCGAAGTGCTGGATGCCGCTGGTCAGGCGCGGCCCGGGGCGGCGCAGTACAGCGGCGACGGACCCAGCGATAGCTGCGCTGACAGGGAAGGCGACAAGTACGGCGGCCTGTCCGACCGGGCTCATGAAAGTCTCCTTGGCGGGTGAGCCTGCGCCAGCGGCTGGTTGCGCTTCGTTCGGCTAGCGCGGCGGCGGGGTGATGGGAGGGGCTTGGTGGCGCTCATCTTGCCGGGTCTTGGGGCACGCTGCGCCTTACTGCTCGTCCCGGCTCAGAATGTGTGCCAGCCATGCCGCTGCAGTTACGAGAACGGCGGGGAAGAGGAGGGTGCTGGCGCTGAGAGCTCCCTGCACCCCCATGACGACCAGTACGGCAAGGATGGCCAGTCCCAGGAGCGGGAGTGCACGGCCGCGTCGAGAGCGTCGCCGCGGGGAACCTCCCTCCGGCAGTGTCGGTGGCACGCCGGGGCCGGCCCGGTCCTGGGATTTCATCCCGTTCGTGCTCGGGGCCTGGAGGGCAGGACGATGGTGAACTCGGACCCCTTGCCGGGGCCGTCGCTGCGGGCGATGAGCTGTCCTCCGTGCGCTTCGGTGATGGCCTTGCTGATCGTCAGTCCGATGCCGGCGCCGCCGTGGTCACGGTCGCGTGCGGTGTCGCCGCGGAAGAAGCGTTCGAAAAGGTGCGGTATCGCGTCTGCGGGGATTCCCTCGCCGTTGTCCTCGACGGTCAGGGCGACGGAGTCTGTGTCTGCCATTGCGCTGAGTTGGACGGTCCCGCCTGGCGCGGTGTGCCGTAGCGCGTTCGTGAGCAGGTTGGACAGCACCTGCGCCATCCGCTGGCCGTCCACGCTCACGACGTACCCGTCCCCCCTGCCCGGGTCGGTGAGGAGGTTCACTCCTTTGCGGGCATACCTGTCCCGGAAGGCAGCAGTCGCGCTCCAGATGAGGTCCGATACCGCCGCGTCGTGTAGTTCCAGCGGCATTCGGCCCTCCTCCGCCCGGGAGACGTCGTCGATGTCTTCGATGAGGCGGATCAGGCGGCCGGCCTGGTCGCGCATCACCGATGCGGTGTCCTCATCCCATTCCACGACCCCGTCTTCCAGGCCCTCCAGGTACCCCTCGATTGTGGTGACTGGGGTGCGCATCTCGTGCGCTAGGTCGGACAGGAGCCGGCGGCGGGTGTCCTCGACGCTGTCGAGCCGGTCGGCCATCTGGTTGAAGGCGAAGGCGAGCTGGTCGAACTCGGCACCGATGCCGGAGGCGGACACGTGCACGTGCCGGCCTTGGGCAACGTCACCTGCCGCCTTTGCCAGCGCGGTCAGGGGGCCCTGGATGCGGCGAGTGAGGTACACACTGACGGCCAAGGCGATCAGTAGAGCGGTGACGAGGGCCACGGCGAGGGCGATGAAGTTCGCAGACGCGAACGCATCCTCGATGTGGTCGAGTTCGGGCGACTGAGTGGTGTGGCCGGCCTGTTGCAGGTGCTGGTGGAAGAGCGGCGGCCCAACCAGGATGGCGACCCCCCAGCAGATGACCAATCCGGCCACGAGCACGATCGCCTGCGTCACCAGGAGCCTGGTGACCAGCCCGCGCCGGGTGAGCATGGGCAGTGGGGACCTCATCCCCCGTTACCCATCCGGTAGCCGACGCCCCGCACCGTGCGCACGTACCGCGGCGAGGTGGGGTCGTCTCCGAGCTTGCGTCGCAGGTGGCCGACGTGCACGTCGACGAGTCGTTCGTCACCGCTCCAGGCGGATCCCCACACGTCTTCGATGAGCTGGGCTCGGCTAAAGGCAAGTTTGGGCCGTGCCGACAGGACGCCGAGGATGTCGAACTCGGTCGGTGTGAGCTCCACCGGTGCGCCGGCGACGTGCACTTCGCGGCCGGCCGCGTCGATCACCAAGTCGCCGAACACCCGCGGTGGCTCCTCCGTGACGGCGTGTGCGACAGTACCGGCGCGCGGTCGGCGGAGCATGGCCTGGACGCGGGCGATGAGTTCGCGGGGGCTGAACGGCTTGGTGACGTAGTCGTCGGCCCCCACCGACAGACCCACGAGCTTGTCGACTTCGTCGTCGCGTGCGGTGAGCATGACGATGTAGCAGTCGGAGAAGGTGCGCACCCGCCGGCACACCTCGACGCCATCCATCCCAGGAAGGCCGAGGTCGAGGATGATGAGGTCCGGCTCTGCTTCTCGCGCGGCCTCGACGGCGTCGGTGCCCGTGTGGCACACCTGGGCGGCCATACCGGCCTTCGTCAGATACCCGGCGATGAGACGGGCAAGCGCGCGCTCGTCATCGACAACGAGCACCCGTGCGACAGGGGCCGGGGTGGGTCGGGCGGGCACAAACGCAGTGGTCACCATCCCAGTCTCGGGGCAACCGCGCGTCTCAAAGGTCGTCAGGCATGCATCCCCGAAGCATCTTCGTCATATCTTCATCGTTTCTCGGCAGTTTCACGGCAGGGCTGTCGGACTGTTGCAGCACGGACGGGCAGAACCCCTTCAACGCCCCTGTCCGTCCCAGGCGCGGCCAGGGCACTCCGACGGAGATCTTGGCCGCGCCGCCCAGCCAGTCAAGCCACAAAGCGTCAAGCCACAGAGCAAGGAGCCCAAGTGTCGCCGTCCGGCAGAGCGAGCAAGCAGGCCCGCGATTCCGCCCGTGACAAGGTGGCGCAGGTGCGCAAGGAGCAGAAGCGCCGCCAGCGGCGACAGAGCCTCGCGATCTGGAGTGCGGCGGCCACTGCCGTGGTCCTCGTGGCCGCCATCGTCACGTACTCAATCGTGCGCGAGCAGCAGAACAAGCCGAGCCTGGACGCCGTCTCCACGTTTACGGTGGAGCAGGGCCACACCGATAAGCCGGTCACGTACGCGCAAACCCCTCCGGCTGGTGGAGAGCACGCTCCCGTCTGGCTGAACTGCGGGACATACGACAAGCCGGTTCCCAATGAGAACGCCGTCCACTCCATGGAGCACGGGGCCGTCTGGGTCACCTACCGCCCGGACCTGCCCGCGCCGCAGGTCGCGCAGCTTCGCAAGGCGATTCCGGACACGTATGCCGTGCTGTCCCCGTTCGAGGGCCTGAAGGCTCCCGTGGTCGCCTCCGCCTGGGGTCGGCAACTGCCGCTGAGCGGGGTCAACGACCCGCGACTGGCCGAGTTCATCCGCGAGTTCCGCCAAGGCCCTGCGACCCCCGAGCAGGGGGCCACCTGCACCGGCGGGACCGACGGGACGACCCCCGCGCCGGGCGCGGGCTCGTGACGCGCCCACTCCCGCACGCCAAAGCGGCTGGCTCGGGTCCCGACGCAGAGATCGGGGCCGACTTGCCAGCAGATGCCGTTCAGACGCGCCCTCAGGGTCGCGGTCGCGGTGCACGCCTGGAGGTGGTCATCATAGCCGTCATCCTCGCCGTCGCAGCGCTGTTCACCACTGGCCTTTTCGGCTACGGCCTCGCTGGCCGCAGCTCCCACCCCGGGGAAGGCAGCCCCGAGGCCGGCTTCGCTCGCGACATGCAAACCCATCACGGGCAAGCCGTCCAGATGGCCCTGATCATCCGCGACAAGACCTCTGACCCGACGCTTCGCACGGTCGCGTACGACATCATCACCAGCCAGCAGCAGCAGTCCGGGCAGATGTTCGCCTGGCTGACGCTGTGGGGCCTGCCGCAAACGGGGTCAGCGCCCGCCATGGCGTGGATGTCCTCCGGTGGCCACGCCATGAGCGGTATGACCGCCAGCTCATCCTCCACGACGTCAGACAACGCGTCGGCCATGCCCGGCGCTGCCTCTAGCATGCCGGGCATGGCCAGCGCCGACGACCTCAAGCGCCTGGACACGACCAACGGTGTGGAGGCCGAGCGCCTGTTCCTGCAGTTAATGATCGCCCACCACCGGGGCGGCGTGCAGATGGCTCAGGCAATCCTTGGGCGCACGAACCGCCCCGAGGTTGTAACGCTCGCCCAGGCCATCAAGTCGGCACAGGCAGCCGAAATCGAGCAGATGGAGACCCTGCTGCAAGCCAGGGCGTCCAAGTGACCCACTTCAGGAGGCGGTTGCTCGCGGTCCCGGTAACGGCAGCCGCTGCCCTCGTCGGCTTCGCTCAGCCGGTCGCCGCGCACTCCGAACTCACCTCGTCCACCCCCGCCGCGAACGCCGTGCTGACCACCGCTCCGTCAACCGTGCGCGCAGTGTTCTCGGACGTGATCGAACCGAACTTCTCCAAGGCAACCCTGTCGGTGGACAACAGCTCCCCCCGGGCGCTGCGGGTCGCCGTCGACGGTGCCCAGCTCACGGCGACCGTCCCGGAAGGCAGCAGGCGTCCGGGCGCTTGGAAGGTCGCGTTCCGCGTCGTGTCCATCGACGGTCACCCGATCTCGGGGACCATCGCCTTCACCGTTCGCCCGGCCTCAGCCTCGACCAGCGCGACGTCAACACCGACCCGGACGGCGCCCGCGCCCAGCACGGGTTCCAGCCCGACCGCGACTGCTACGACGACTACGCGGGCATCGGGGCACCAGGACAAGGACCCGCTCGCGCCTCGGCGCCGGCTCATCTACTGGGTCGAAGGCATCGTCGGCGCGATGCTGCTGCTAGCCGCCGGGCTGTACTGGGCCAGGGACCGCAGCTGATGGCGCCCTCGCCTCCGCATCCGACCCCGATCCCGGCCTCCACGGCACCGACCGGCAAGGCCCATCGGGTGCCACGCATCGGCCTGCTGATCCTCGTACTCCCCCCGTTCGTCAGCGTGGTTGCGTTGCCAGTGGCCGGGGCTATCCCGCAGAGCTTTCCCGGTCTGCCGGACCCGGGTGCGACGACCCGCTTCGGGTTGCCGGTCGTGCGTGGTGTGCGCGACGCGAGTGCCGCAGCCACCGTCGGCGTGCTGGTGATGGCCGCGACCGTGCTGCCACCGGCCAGGCGTGACCGTAGGGACCTGGTCGACGGAACGCGCGCCCTGGCACTGAGATACGCGGGAATGTTTGGCGTGGTGTGGGCGGTGAGCAGCGTGCTGATGCTGGCCTTGACGTACTCCGACCTCGCTGGTGTCCCGGTGGCGACAAGCAGCACCTGGCGGGCGGTGCACTCGTTCGTGTCCGACTTCGATCTGGGCCGGTCGTTGGCCGTCAGCGCCGTACTCGTCATCGTTGCTGCCGGTCTGGCCGTGAGCGCCCAACGAATCGCGACGGCCGGCTGGGCCTTGGTGGTCAGCATCGTTGCCCTGTTTCCACTTGCGTTGACCGGCCATGCAGCAGGAGCCCCCAACCACAGCCTCGCCGTCGACGCCCAGGCGGCGCATCTGGTCGGAGTGACCGTCTGGGTGGGTGGCCTCATGGCGCTGCTGCTGCTGCGCAAGCACCTTGGGTCCTCGCTGGCCACCACTGCGAAGCGTTACTCGACCCTGGCGGGGTGGGCCTACCTGGTCGTGGCCATCTCCGGTGTCGGAGCCGCTGTGGCGCGGCTGGACAGCCTCGAGGCGCTGCGCAGCCCGCACGGGACGATTCTGGCCGCGAAGGCGTTGCTGTTCACCGCGCTGGGTGCGGCTGGCTGGACGCACCGTCGCTGGCTTCTGCCACAGCTGGCCGGCCCGGACGCCGGTCGGACTTTCGCTCGGCTGGTGGTGGGCGAGGTCGTCGCCATGTCGGTGGCGCTGGGACTGGCCGCCGCCCTGTCCGCCACACCCCCACCGTCTGACGCATCTCGCGAGGAGAGCACCGCCGAGTCCTTGCTGGGCTACCCGATGCCACCGGCGTTGGGCACGGGCCTGCACTGGCTGACCCAGTGGCGGCTCGACAGCATCTGGGTACCGGTGTCTGTTGCCGGGCTGGCCTGGTACCTGCTGGCGGTGCGGCGGCTGAAGGCCCGCGGTGACGCCTGGCCGACGGGACGGACCGCGGCCTGGGCTGCCGGGTGCGCGGTGATGGTCGTCGCGACCAGCGCAAGCCCCGGCGTGTACGGGCGGGTCCTGTTCAGCGTGCACATGGTCCAGCACATGACGATTGCGATGACTGTTCCCGTCCTGCTGGTGTTCGGTGCCCCGGTGACGCTCGCGCTGCGCACCCTGGCATCGCGCCCGGATGGCAGCCGCGGACCGCGCGAATGGTTGCTGGCCATTGTCCACTCCCGCCCGTTGGCGGTGCTGGGCCACCCACTGGTCGCCGCCGGCGGCTTCGTTGCGTCGATGGTCACGTTCTACTACAGCCCATTGCTCGAACTGGCATTGCGCACCCACACCGGACACGTGCTGATGACACTGCACTTCCTGCTGACCGGGTACCTGCTCGCCTCAGCCCTCGTCGGTGTCGACCCCGGGCCGGCGCGGCCACCGTACGTGTTCCGCATGCTCCTGCTCATGGCCACGTTCGGGTTCCATGCCCTGTTCGCGGTTGCGATGATGGGCAGCACCACCATCTTGGCGCAAGATTGGTTCGGCACGTTGGGACGACCGTGGGGGAACTCCTTGGCCAGGGAGCAGTATCTCGGCGGTGCGCTGGGCTGGGCGATTGGCGACTACCCCGTCGCGATGATGACGATCGCGATGGCCCTGGGCTGGATCCGCTCCGACAAGCGCGAGGCACGCAGGTACGACCGGCAAGCAGACCGCGACGGCGACGCAGCACTGGCCGCCTACAACGAGCACCTCCAGCATCTCCACACCAGGCACTCGGGGCCCCTCACCACGCGAACCGCCCAAGGAGGACGAACTGGGCACGGCTCTGAATCCGTGGCGAAGGAAGAGCCGCAGAGCGATGCCTGACTTTTTCAAGTACGTCGCCGCCCTGATTCCCTCAACCGGCGTCGGGTTCCTCTTCTACCTGGTGGTTCGCGCCATGCTCGAAGGCGACCGCCGCGAACGGCTGGCGTTGGCGAAATGGGACGCCGCCCATCCCAAGCCCACCACCGGTGGCCACGAGCCCGCGCTGCCTGACGGGCACGGCCAAGCCGGCCGACAGGATGGCGACCAGAGCGGCCCTGGAGCAGACCCCGGCGGTGCTGATCAGGACCACGAGACTGAGCTCCTTCCCCTGGCGGTCGAAGCCCAGCGCGACGACACCGCGCCCGAATCGTGAGAGGCCCGCGCCCCCGACTGGGGGCGGCACCGCGACGTCCCGGGCTGGCGATCGCCCGCGTCGGCGCGGCGGCAGGGGCCGGTATCGCGCTCGACACCGCCTTCCCCCGGGTGGGCTGGTGGCCCATGGCCCCGCTGGCCCTAGCGGCCCTGTTCCTCCTGCTGCGCGACCAACGACCAACCGCAGGGTTCCTCGTGGGCGCCGTGTTCGGGCTCGGGTTCTTCGTCCCGCACCTAGCCTGGTCAGGGATCTACGTCGGGCCGATGCCATGGTTGGCCCTGGCCGGTCTACAGGCCAGCTACGTCGCGGCCTTCGGTGCCCTCGCCGCGGTCACTGGTCGATCCAAGATGGGCGCCACCGGTCAGATGATCGCCTGCGCCCCGCTATGGGTGGCGCAGGAAGCCGCCCGCGCCCGGACACCCTTCGGCGGGTTCCCCTGGGGACGGGTCGCGTTCTCCCAGGCGGACAGCCCAGCCCTGGGGTGGGCGTGGCTCGGAGGGGCCCCTGCGGTAACGTTCGCGGTCGCGACCGCAGGTGCCTTGCTCGCCGCCTGCGCTGTGCGTCTGCACCGAGACCGAACCGCCGGTTTGCGGATCCGCCCGGCAACCGTCGCGGCGGCCGGCACCTATGCGGCGGTCGCCGTCGCCGTCATGGCTGGTGGGCTGGTTCTGCCCAGCGGCGCGAGCCCAACCCTCTCCGCAGCGTCCACGGTGAGGGTGACGGCAGTGCAAGGGAACGTGGCACGCCCCGGCCTCGACTTCAATGCCGAACGACGGCAGGTCCTCGGCAACCACATCAACGGCACAATGCGCGCCGCTGCCGAGGTCCGGGCGGGACGCACCCCGGCCCCAGATCTGGTGCTGTGGCCTGAGAACTCCAGCGACATCGACCCCACCCGCGACCCCCAGGCGGCGCGAGATATCACCGCCGCCGCCGCTGCCATCGGCGCGCCGGTGGTCGTCGGTGCCGTGCTGGCGGAACCGAGCCCGAACGTCTCCAACGCCACCCTGGTCTGGTCACCTCAGGGGGTAGTGCCGAACCGGTACGTCAAGCACCGCCCCGTGCCATTCGCCGAGTACGTGCCGTACCGGTCCTTCTTCCGCGCCCTGACCGACAAGGTCGACCTCGTCCGCACCGACTTCACCGCGGGCAGCGGACCGAGCACCGTCGATGCCGGCCCGGTCCGGCTTGGTGTCGCGATCTGTTTCGAGGTTGCCTTCGACGACCAGCTGCGGTCCGCGGTCCGGCAGGGCGCGAACCTACTGTTCGTCCCGACCAACAACGCCACCTTCGGACGCACCGACGAAAGCGTCCAGCAACTGGCCATGTCCCGGCTGCGGGCGGTCGAGCTGGGCCGGTCCGTCGCGCACGTGTCCACCGTCGGAGTCAGCGCCCTCATCCGGCCCGACGGCACGATCCAGACCAGCGGCGGACACTTCACCGCCGAGACACTGACCGCGGCACTTCCGGTCAGCACCACATTGACGCCAGCCGCGCGTGCGGGCGCGTGGCCCGAGGCCATCATCGCTGGCGCAGCCTTCGCCTTCCCCGCGATCATGGCCCTGCGCCGCCGCCAGGGTCGCCGGCAGCCACCGCGGTGACCGGCTGCAGTCAGTCCCCGCCTGCAGGGGGAGCTCACTAACGTCGATGATGAGCACACGACACACAGCGCGAGGGCGTACCCGGGCGAGCATCCCGGCGGCCGGGCAGCACGCTGTGGTGCCGCGGCAACCCAAGGCATCCCCCGCACGCTTACGGCATGACGACAGCGGCCAACTGCGAAGTGCCAAAGGTGAAGGGTGGCGCCAAGGCGCGTCCAAAACCGACCCGTGGACCAGTCGTTCCCCGCGTGTAGGGTCGACTGACCACGTGCAAGGGCGGCCGCGTGCCCCGGCCAACTATCCGGGCCCGTTGCCCGCATGGGTCAGGTGCTTGCCTTCAAGACCCAGCAACAGCGCCGCTGCTACGAGGACCAGAGCCGAGCCAGCACGGTCCACAGCACCGGTGGCGCGTAGTGCGCCCAGCGCACCCAGCACCACCGCAACGGCGGCAAGACCAAGCAGGTGGCCGTGGACATTCAGCCAGCCAACCAAGACACGGCGGTGAACGAGCCGGAACACCTCACCGGTCAAAACCGCGGTGGCGGGGACCCACAGATGGCCCAGCGGGTGAGGCCTCAAACCACCGGTGGCGAGCCTGCTGCTCAGCGCGAACACTGGAATCGCAAGAACCAAGAGGGCAGTCCATCCGTCACCTGGTCGGCACCGGTTGCACCCGCTCGGACCGTCGCCCTCAGATGGGGTTGGTGTGCTCTTCATGACTCTCGGGCTCGCACTGGATGGTCGCGTGCGTGACGTGGTATTCCTCGGCCAGCAGTGCGGTAACCCGGTCAAGCACCGCATGCAACTCGGCGCCGTCGGCAAGAACGACGTGGCCCGTGGCGCTCTCCATGCCCGATGTCACGGTCCAGATGTGCAGGTCGTGCACATCCGCAACGCCCGGCAGGCTCATGATGCGGGCCCGGACCTGCTCGACGTCCATCCCCGGTGGGGCGACCTCCATCAGGATGCGCACAGCCTGGGCGGTCAGCCTATACGTCCGCGGCAGGATGAACAGCCCGATCCCGGCGCCGATCAGCGGGTCGGCGTAGCGCCACCCAGTGGTGTAGATGATGATGGCCGCGACGATCACCCCAACCGAGCCGAGCATGTCGGAGAACACCTCCAGGTAGGCGCCTTTGAGGTTCAAGCTCTCCTTCGACCCGGCGGTCAGCAGCCGGAAGCTGATCAGGTTCACGATTAGGCCAACCGTGGCCACGGCAAGCATCGGTAGCCCGGGCACAGCCGGTGGGGAGGCCAGCCGCTGCCACGCCTCGTAGAGCACGTACCCAGCCACCCCGAAGAGCAGGATCCCGTTGGCCAACGCGGCCAGCACCTCCAGCCGGTACGTCCCGTAGGTCCGTTGAGAGGTGGCCTCCCGCTGCGCCAGGGTGATGGCCGCCACCGCCATCCCGAGCCCGAGGACATCGGTGCCCATGTGCGCCGCGTCCGACAGCAACGCCAACGACCCGGTCACCAGCCCGGTGACGAGTTCGACCACCATGTACAGCGCGGTCAGCCCAAAGGCGATCAGCAGCGGCTTACGGTGCCTGGCGCCAGCGCTGGCCGCCGAGGCGTGCGCGTGGTCATGCCCCATCAGACCGACCGCCCGGTCGGCGCCGGCTCGTGACCCAGGTGCTCCCGCGTCACGTCCAGCAGCAGCCGAATGTGGCTGTCGGCCAACCGGTAGCGCATCATCCGCCCATCACGCCTATTGGTCACCACCCCCGCGGTGCGCAGCAGGCGCAATGCGTGGGACAGGGCCGACTGGGACATATCAACCATCTCGGCCAGGTCGCACACGCAGATCTCCCCGGCCTCCAACAGCGCGAAAAGCACCCTGACCCGGTTCGGATCCGACAACAGTCCGAACACGTCGGCGATGCCGGTGGCCTCCAGCGGCGAGACCAGCAGCGGCCGGGTGGCGCTGACCCGGCCGTCATCGATCCGCGTAGCGGTACACGCGTCCAGTCCGACCACCCGGGCGGCGTCAGCCACGGCAAACTCCTCCTCATCCGATTACATTCTCATGTGTACAGTAGTACAGGTATGGCCTAAACGGCGACACGACCCACATCAAGGAGAACCGATGGCCACCGAGTTGGTCTGCCCCAAGTGCCACGGCACCATGCGCAGCTACGAACGCAACACCGTAACCGTGGACCAGTGCGTCGACTGCCGCGGCATCTTCCTCGACCGCGGCGAGCTCGACCAGCTGCTGGATGCCGAAGCCGCCTACAACCAGACGGCCCAACCACCGTCGGCTGCCCCCTCCGCGGCCCCGGCCGGCTACCCGGCCGGCTACCCGGCCCAGGATCCGCGGCAGCGCGGGCATCACGGCGGGTGGGACCAGGGCGGACACCACAAACGGCGCAAGGGGTTCCTCGGCGAACTATTCGACTGAGGGCCTCGAGCCTGGTTGGCAGCAGGTGTCATCCCACGGGTTCGGCGCCGCGGTCTGGCGCCGCACCATCGGATGTCCGGTTCCATCCATGCCTGCAGCCGCGGGCGGATGCGACTGCGCGATCACGTGGGCATGGGCCCAAGTCACCGTGGGCAGCTCTACGACCGTGCCCCGGTGTGCCGGGCGAGGTCGTGGACCTTGCCGGCTGACAGGGGAACCTCTCACTGAGAGAACAGGAGGGTCAGCCCCCCAACGGTGTACAGCACCATGAGCATCAGCAGAGGCACCTGACCAACGACGGCCACCCGCCGATCAAGGATCGTCACCGCCCGCTCATGCGCGAGCACGACGCCGAGCAGGTGGCCGGTGACGATCGCTACCACTTGGATGTTGGCCACGAGCCCCGGGGCGATGAGCGCGGCTGCGGGCTCCAGGTGGGCTGTCCCGAGCCAGTTGGCTCCGATTCCCAGTGGATCGGTCATCTTGGCCAGCCCGTTGGTCCCCTCGAAAACCCACAGGGACCAGTAGTGCGCGATCAGATAGCCGGCTGCGATGGGGATGAGCGAGGGCGCGAACGCGGTCGCCATCCCGCGCGCCGGCACCCGGGCGAGCATGGCGGAGAACGCCCCAGCCACGTACAAGGAACCGGCAACGGCTAGACACATGCTGAGCATCGCCGCCGTCTGCCACACCTGCCCGGGCAGACTCGAGGACTGCACGAAGGTGTACCACCACGTCTGCCGGGAGAACCCGTCGTACGCCGTGGTGCCGAGCATGACAGAGGTCACCGCCAGTAGCCCCGGTTGCGGGCCCAAGGCGTTGGGGCCTTGTAGCGGGGTGCGCAGCACCCACTGCCCGTCGGCTCGGCGACCCAGTGGACTGAGCGTCCCGTACAGGGCCGACCAGGCCGCGAAGGGATCCCCCACCCGCAGGTAGTCGCGGCCGAAGACGAGGCAGAGCACTAGGCTGATCAGGACGAAACCCAGGATGGCCACCCGCAGCACCGGCAGTGTCGCGTTGTCCCCGGCGATGAGCTCGAGCCAGACGAAGGCCAGCAGCCCGGCCGCGGCGGGCCCGTAGCCGAGACGGTACCGGGCCAACGTGAAGTCCTCGGAGACTCGGGCAACACGAAGCACCCCCCGGTGCAGCCACCTGATCGGGTTGATGAGCAGCCAGATCGGGCCGAAGACCATGGAGCCAAAGGCTAGGCCGACCCAGAGCCAGACGTAGGCGACGTGAGGGACAGGGCTGTTCGCGTTGTCCTTGCCCGCGACGAGCGCGAGCAAAGTCCAGCCCGTGACGACCAGCGAGAGACCGACAAACAAGGCCCGCACCGTCCTGGAGTCCAGCACGCGGGCTACCGGGACCGGCAGCGGGCGGCCCCGCTCGTTGCCGAAGCGCGGGCTCTTCCACAGCGCGCCAAGGGCGGCGAAGGAGATCAACAGGGCGAGCGCGGCCCCGAGCAGCAACAGGTTGAAGGGCAGCGGGAGGTCCTGACGAGAGCCCACCCCATGAGCGGGCATGACGGCGGGCCGCAGGGCGGTCAGCCCAAGCGGCGCGGTCACCGGACGGCGACCCGGAAGAGACGAAGGGCCGGCTCGTGGGTCTCCACGTCGAAGACGCCCGTTGCCGACCCCCGCAGGACCACGGTCGCAGGCTTGCCGGCGACGAGTTCCGCCACGACGTCGAAGCCGTGGGCGTGCAGCTGGTCGTCGTGGTCGCTGGTCACCGTGACGGTCAGGGATTCACCCACGGCCAGCTCGATGGTCGCCGGGGACGGTGAGACCTTCCTGCCCGTGATCCTGACGGCGATGCTCAATCCGGTCGGCGCAGCAGTCGCCACCTCACGGCTCGAGGTGGGAGCTGTGCCGGTGGGTGGTCCCCCGCCCGTGGTCGAAGTGGCCGCCGACGTGGTCTGCAGAACGGGTGGTGGCCGGGTCGTGCTCGTGACCGTCCGACCCCAGTCGTGACCACAGGCGCTGAGGCCGATCGCGATCTCAGCCACCACGGCACCCCACATCCAGATCCTTGGCGACAGCGACTCCAACACGCCGGGAAGTGTAGCCAGCCGACCAGTGAGGTCCTGCCGGGCCTGTCCGGGTCTGCGCGCAGGCCCTGGCAAATGCGAATCAACCCCGCGGAGTCGGCGCAAGCCTTTGCCTTTGGGATGTCCCAGTTCCGGGTCACATCCCCGAGTAGGAGTGCATGCCGACGAAGTACATGTTGACGATGGTGTAGTTGATGATGATGCAGCCGTACCCGGCCAGTGCGATGAGGTTGGCCGACCGAGTGGTCCACCCGGAGGTGGCTCGTGCGTGCAGGTATGCCGCGTACACCACCCAGATGATGAACGTCCACACCTCCTTGGGGTCCCACTGCCAGTACGCGCCCCACGCCTTCTGCGCCCAGATGGCGCCGGCGATCAGTGTGAACGTCCACAGCGGGAAGGCGGCGACGTGCAGCCCGTGTCCAAGGCGGTCGAGCGTGTCAGCATCCGGGAGCGCGTTCATGAACCGCCCACGCCGCACGAGGTTGCGCTCCCGGCGGGACTGCGCCAGTTGCAGGACGGTGACTGCTGCCGCGAGAGTGAACAGGGCCACAGACACGATGGCGATGCTGACGTGGATTACCAGCCAGAACGAGCGCAGCGATGGCAGCAGCGGGCTGGCCTCGGTGTAGAAGACCGTCACGGCCAGCCCCAGCATGAGCACGACCGGCGCAACCACGAAGGTCCCGAGCCAGCGCATGTCGCGACGCAGGCTCAGGCCCAGATAGGCCACGGTGACCGCGGCGGACCCGGTCAGGGAGAACTCGAACATGTTTCCCCACGGCACCCGGGACACCGCCACGCCGCGGAGGATGGCCGCAGCAACGATGAGCGAGGCCCCCAGCCAGGTCAGGGCGATGGCGATGCCGGCCGCCTGACGCGACCCCTGAAGGGCCTCGCCGACCACGGTCTCGGACGGGGCCGCCCCAGGGTCCGCGCCCGCTCCGGGCTGGGTAGCAGACCCGCCCGCTGGGACCGGGACTCGGGCGGCAGTAGCGGGTGTCAGCTGCCGCGCGGCCGAGCGTGCAAGATCGACGACGAAGCCGACCATGGCTGCCGCCAGCACCAGAATGGCTGAGTACGCAGCGATGTTGGCGTACTGGGCCAGCAGCGGGTTAACGGTCATCGGGTTCTCCGTGGTGGTAGGGCCAGGACGGGTGTTCGGCTCGTCGAACGGGCGGGCGTTTGCAACGAGGTGGTCATTCTCTTGGGTGCCCCAAGCCGGCTTGGCTCGGCGGTTCGGGCCCTGCTTTGGCCAGGCCAAGGGTCTTGCGCAGGTGGGCGACAACCCGGTCGAGCTCGGACGCCAACCCCGGGTCGACCCCCTTGCTGATACCGGCCAGGACGACCTTGGTGCGCAGGCGGGAGTCGGCTCCCTGCCCGAAGGCGGGACCGGCTGCGCTTGCGGGTCGGGCGCTGTTAGAGGCGTGCTCATCGACGGCACCCACGGTCAGGGGCTCAAGGCGGGCGAAGACACGGCGGCGGCGGATTGTCAGGGACAGGACCAGCCCGCCGAGTGCGCTCAGAGCACCGACCAACGCGAGGCCCTTGCCGGGGTCGTACCGCACGGACAGGCCCGCGAACCGTTCGACGCCTTCCAACGTGATGCTGCCCCGCCCGCCGGGCAGGGTGACCGTCTTGCCGGGCGTCAGCCACAGCCGCAGCGGCTGCCCGTCGGGGCTGCGCACCTGAGTCATGCCTGCGGTGTTCAGCGAGTACACGGACTGCGGTCGGCCCCCGGGGAACATCTCACCCTCGAACATGGTCAGAACCAGAGCGGGCGCTCGGGTGTCCGGGAAGACCGACACCGGTCCGGCGGTCGGGTCGATGGTCGCCGTCGGCAAGAACATACCGGTGAAACCCAGCTGTTTCGGCGCCGCGGCGCTCACCTTGATGGCGCCGACCGAGCGGTAGTTGTTGTCCTGCGGCAGGAACGGGGTCGGTTCCCGGTACAGGATGTTGCCCTGCTTGTCGCGGACGGTGACGACGGGGGCGTACCCATTGCCAAGCAGGAACACCGACGTGCCGGACAGTGACAACGGGTGGTTAACGGTCAGGCGTTGGCGCACCGGCGCCGCTGCGGGCCCGGTCGTCGTGGTCGTGTCGGCGATGAAGTCGCGCGGCGCGCCGAACTGGGCGCCGGACGCCTGGTCCTCGAAGGTGACGTCCATGGAGTCGACACGGACGGAGAATGGCGGCAGTGCGCCGGTGTCGACGAACGGTCCGGGGCTGAGGGTGCCGTACCCGGACGCGGTGCTCGCGAAAGTCTGCCCGGCCGGCACGATGACGTCCCCACGCCACCCCCACAGGTAGCGTGCGCCGACCGCCGCGATGACGACGATGAGGGCGGTGTGGAACAGCAGGTTCCCCGTCTCACGCAGCTGGCCGCGCTGCGCGCTGACCGCGCCACCGTCACCGTCAGCGGCTCGGCGCAGCCGGTAGCGACGGCGTCGCAAGACGCCCCGCAGCGCTGCGGCAACCTCCTCGGGCCCCGCTTCGACGATGACTTCGGTGTGTACAGGCAGCCTGGTCAGCCGTGCCGGGGTGCGCGGCGGCCCGGTGCGCATCGCCTCCCAGTGGGCGCGGCTGCGGGGCACCACGCAGCCGACCAGCGACACCAGCAGCAGCAGGTACACGGACGCGAACCACGGGGAGGCGTACACGTCGAACAGGGACAGCCGGTCCAGCCCCGGGCCGATGGTGGTGTGACGGGCGAGGTAGTCGGTCACCCTGCCGGCGTCGATGTTGCGCTGCGGCAGGACCGAACCGGGGATGGCGGCCACGGCAAGCAGCAGCAACAGCAGCAGTGCGGTGCGCATGCTGGTCAGCTGCCGCCACGCCCACCGCGCCCACCCGACCGGGCCAAGCCTGGGTTGGGTGATGGGCGGCTCGTCCCTTGCGTCGGCGGCCCGAGTTTGGGCCTGCGTGGTGGCCACTACGGTCCTCACAGCGCCGTGCTGAAGGAGGTGACCATGCGTGCCTGCAGGATGGCGACCAGGGTGTCCCAAGCGCCCGAGGCCATCAGTGCGCCGGTGAGCAGCAGCACCGCACCGCCGGTGCGGTGCATGGCGACCCGGTGTCGGCGCAATGCGGCCGCCACCCGGTTCGCACCGGTCGCACCGGCGGCCAGCGCGAGCAGCGGCAGACCCAGGCCCGCGCAGTACGCGGCAGCGAGGACCACCCCACGGCTGGTCGCGGCCGTGTCCGCGGTCGTCGTGGCCAGAGCCATCACCGCCCCAAGCGTGGGTCCGCTGCACGGCGCCCACCCGATACCGAACACGACGCCCAGCATCGGCGAGGACGCCAGTCCCGGCCGTGGTTTCCATCTCGGTCTCCAGCCGCCCTGCGGTCCGACTCCGAGGAACATCAGCGCGAGGGCGATGACTGCGATTCCTCCCACCCGCATCAGGGCGGATCGGTGCTCAGCGAGCAGGGCGCCGACGGTGGAGAACAGCACGGCCCCGGCGATATACACCGCGCTGAAGCCGAGGGTGAACAGGGCCGCGCCGGCCACGGCCGTACGACGGCGTACCGCACCGGCCGGGTGGGCGTTCGCGTCGCTCAGGTGCGCCAGGAAGCCGGGGACGAGCGGGAGCATGCACGGTGACGCGAACGCGACCAGCCCGGCGAGGAGGCTGACGGCGATCGCGGCCGGCATCGCCCCACCCAGCACGGTCGGGATTGGGTCCAGCCCGGTCATTCCGGGTGTCACCGGGTCGCGCTCTGGCGGTGCTCGAGCAGCGCGTCATGGATCAGCCCGGTCAGCGTGGACTCGCTCAACGGTCCCAGCACCCGCGACGCGAGCCGCCCCTGAGAGTCCAACACCAAGGTGGTGGGAACGGTCGGCGCCTGCCCCTTGAGGCCGAGCAGCGGTTTACCGCCGTCGAAGGCCAGCGACGGGTAGGTGATGCCCCGCGACCGCACGAACGCGTTCGCGGACTCTGGGCTCTCCTTGACGTCCAAACCCATAAAGGTCACCGGTGACTTGTCCAGCTGCGTCTTGGCGTACACCTTCTGGAGCACTGGTGCCTCTTTCACGCACGGCCCGCACCAGGAACCCCACACGTTCAGGACCAGCACGGTGCCGCGGGCCTGCACCGAGGACCACGCCTTACCGTCCAACGTCGTCCCGGTCACCACCAGCGGGGCGCGCCTCTTGTTCTGGGCGATCTGCTGCACGGTGCCGTCCCCGGACACGTACCCCTTGCGGTCACCGGACCTCGCCTGGGCCGCGACCGAGTTCGGGTCGCTGCTGCACCCAGCAAGCAGCGCGGCTGCCGCCGCAACGCCAGCCACCACCAACCGTGCGCGCCTAGAGTCGAACACCACGCGCCGCCAGCCATGAGTAGCCATCCACAGCGGCACCACGGGGTAGGACCTGCAGGTGCAGGTGCGGCCCTGTGGAGCGGCCCGTGCTGCCCACCTCGCCGACCTTGTCACCAGGGCTGACCTGCTGCCCGACGGCCACCGCGATGGAGGACATGTGCGCGTAGTACGACACCGTCCCGTCCCAGTGGCGCACCTCAACCTTGTTGCCGTAGGCGCCCTGGACGCCGGCGTAGATGACTGTCCCCGAGCTGATTGCCCCGATCCGGGCACCAGTCGCCGCCGCCAGGTCCAGCCCTTGGTGTTGGCGGCCCCACCGCGGCCCGAAACCGGACGTGAGCGTGTACCCGGCCAGCGGTGCCACCCACGAACGCGCGCGGCGCAGCGCCGCAGCCGCCTCTTGCTTGGCCTTCAGGGCGGCTCGCGACCGCGACCGCGACGCGCGCGCCGCCTGCGCGGTCTGCCGTTCCCGGCGAACCGCATCCTGCTTCTCCATTTGCGCTTCGTCCACCTGGGCGGCCATGGTCAACCTGGCGGGAGCGACCGCGGGTTTGGCAAGCGACGGGGACGCCGCGACGGGCCCGCTGGCTGCCGTCACCGCCACGATGACGGCACCGACGGCGCAGCTGGTGACACCGCCCCCCAGGACCGCGCCCGTCGCGCGGGCTGTACGGCGCCGGGCTCGGTGACGTCCGGTTCGGTGTCGTCCGGTGTAGGGCGGTCCAGGCACAGGAAGTTCTCCTCGCCGCACGTCAGGGCAGTCCAGTACTCACAGGAGGTCCCTGACAGCGGCGGTGGGTCGAGGGGGCAGCTCTTGCCGTGACGGTACGGCAGGCGTCAGCATCTCCCACCCATGTCAGGAACCTGCGCGAGTTTCGTGAAGTTTCGATGAAGGCACGCAACGACGAGGGCCGTCCAGGTCACGCCTCACCCCCGCCGCCACCCGGCGAGGGTCCGACTCGTCGCGCGTTGCACACGACTGTCGGCACGAGCGCAGGTCCGCTTCAAGCCGCAGGGCGATTCCCGGGGACCCATACCTGCTCCGGGCTTAGGTGGGCCTTCCCGTCGCCACCGCCAAGAAGGTGGTATGGGCTGCGACGAGTACCCTTCGGCGCCGAGTGAGTGGACGGGGCGTCCCCGTTCGGGGCCGGCTGCGAGGTCCCTGCTGTGCTTGGCCAGAGAACCCTACCGGCGCGGCGCCTGCTGGAGGTGGTCGCCCCGGCCGCGGCGCCTCGCGTCAGGACGTACAGTTTGATGCGGTCCGGACCCGGACTGCGGTTCGAACCCCACGCGCGTCGGCTTCAAGGAGGTCACGTCATGAGCGGCTGGCCCACCCGCCCCCTTCCCTATGCGGCGCGCCGCTCTGTGATCGCCGGGACGCTGGGCGCCGCCGCCCTTGCCCTCATCGGCTGCACCCGCGACCCGTCCGAAGGCACCGCCGCACTGGCGGCGAATGCCTCCGCGGCTCCGAGGCTGCCCAGCGAGCACGTGCATGGCGTTGGCCGCGACACCGCCGACGGACTGGTGTACCTGGCCACTCACTCCGGCCTGTACCGGTACGACCGGCCCAACGACCCGACGAGTGTCGGTCCGGTAATAGACTTGATGGGGTTCACCATCCACGGACCCGGTCACTTCTATGCTTCCGGTCACCCCGCCGCTGGGGTCAAGCTTCCCGAGCCGGCCGGTCTTATTGAGAGCCGGGATGCCGGCCAAACGTGGAAGGTTCTTTCCCGCGGTGGACAGTCCGACTTCCACGCGCTCTCCGCGCGAAACGGGGTTCTCGCCGCATTTGACGGCACACTGCGGATCAGTCAGGACGGCACCACCTGGCTGACCGCGACCATCGACGCAGCGCCCCGGGACCTCGCCCTGTCTCCCGACGGCGCAACGCTGGTCGCCACCACCGAGAAGGGGCCACTGGTCAGCACCGACCTCGCCCGCTCCTGGCAGCCGATAACCGGGGCGCCCATGCTGCTGCTCGCCGCCTGGGCCAACGCCACCACCGTGGTCGGGGCCACGCCGACCGGGCAGGTCACGCTCAGCCGGGATCGAGGCCGCAGCTGGACCAACGTTGGCACGGCGGTCGGACAGCCGCAGGCGTTGAGCGCAACCGCGACCGGCAAGGAGCTCGAGGTGCTCGTGGTCACCGACCGTGCCATTCTGGCCTCAGCCGGCGGCGCCTTCACAACGCCCGCCTGAGGACAACAACACCACCTGCTCGACTACGGCGCCACGCCGGGGCACGGCCCCTCCATCGCCGTCCATTCGTAGCGGTGCGTTCGGTCAGGAGTTTCCTCTCTGCGGGCGGGGGAGGTGCACGGACACCCTGGCAGGGCATAAAGTCCGGCCCTCCAGACCGCGAACGGCGGCCCACTTGAACTTGGACCTGCCTCGAGGGTTCAGCGTACGGGCATTCGGAGCTCGACTACTCCGGTACGTGGATTGCCGGGGTCCGAGCTGGCCGCCGTGGGAGTGGTCGCCGACACGGTCCGTTACCACGGGTGGGCGGGCCTTCTTCCCGGGCCCGCACGCCCTCCGTTTACCGGTCCTTTGACGAGGCCGCGCTGGACCGCACCCAGTTCATTCTGGGTTGCCCAACGGCTCGGGCTTGGGCTGAGCGACGTCCGCGACCTGCTGACCCTCGCGACACCGACCTGCGCCCGCGTGAGCCAGCTGAGCAGTTTCTTCGGCGCCGCATGGCCCCAGCTGGACGCGTAGTTGACTAGGCGCGCGAATCTGCGCACCGATATGGCGAGCATGCGTGCGGCCTTGTCGATATCGTACGGTCCGCCCCCACCCGGGAAGCTGTTGCCCACCGGTGAAGGAGGTGACCCATGCTGAGAGGGTCTTGGCGTGCTGCCTCGACGACCCGCGCGTCCGCCCGACGAGTGCGGCCGCGGCTGCTGAAGAGGTGGGAGTGAGCGCGGCTGCCCTCGACAGCCACTGTGGCCTGCTCTCACCGGCGGGTGGGCGGTCTCGGGTTTGCCTGCTGACCGCGGGCGGGCCACCGCCCGCGTCGCCCTTCCGAATGCGCCCGCAAGGTTCAGACCCAAACCCGCACGAGGGCCGCCGGACAAGGCGGGACCGGGTCAGCGGCTGTGCACGTTCGCGAGCCGTACGCCGCTGGCCGGCATGGTGGGCATCCGCCGAAGGTTCACAGTCAGGTCCTGAGCCGGCAGCTCCCATTCGGCGCGGGACAGGGCGGTTGCGGTGACCGCGATGAGCCCAAGCGCGATGTCCTCACCGGGGCACCGGTGCCCTACGGCCACCTCACCTCCGCCCTGCGGCACCAACGCGTCGGGGTCGTGGGTCTGCCCGGGCAGGAACCGTTCCGGGAGGAACCTCGGCGCGTCCGGCCAGGCCCGCGGGTCCAGGTTCGTGCCGTACACGTCCAGCAGCAGCCGCGTCCCGGCATTGAGTTGGTGTCCGCGCCAGGTGAGATCCTCGCGCGTCAAGGCGCCGAGCATGGGCACGAACGGGCTGACCCGGCGCACCTCCTGGGCGAATGCCATCGCCAGCGCCCCCGGCATGCCGGCGCCGGTCCCTGCGGTGTCCTCGACCGCCAGGCGTTCGCGCCACCGGGGGTGCTGGTGCAGGGCCAGGGCGGTGAACGCGGCGAACCGGGCCACCGCCACGGTGGGGCGCAGCAGGTTCTGCAGCTCCACAGCCGCCGTGTGCACCGGCAGCAGCTCACCGTGGACGTCTCGCCACCCGGCGACCGTGGCCAGCGGGCTGTCACGGTCGGCCTCGGGAACTCCCGTGCGGGCCTGGCTGATGAGCCGGGTGGCCCACGTGTCGCTGCGGTGGCGAGCCCGGCGGGCCTTCAGGTGCGCCGGGCCGAGCACCCCGAAGCCGTCGACGATGGTGGCCAGGTCCCGGGCAACCGCCTGAGCCTGCGTGGGTGTGGCGGGCACCCCAGCCCATCCCAGGACGCTACGACCGAACACGTGCACCGCGCCGTCGTACACGCTCCCGGCACCGTCCCGCTCCCACTCGGCCAGCTGGTCGCGCCAGGCGTCGTCAACTGATGCGACGAGCCGGTGCACGGCGGCGGCGTCGATGATGGTCACGAACATCGCCTTGCGCTGCAGATGCTCGGCGTCGTCGAGGCCATGAACGGCCCCTTGGCCGAAGAGGACGCTCGCGACCACCCCGGGTAGGGCGCCGTGCCGGCGCACCACGGCCGTGTCGGTGAAGAACCGGACCGCATCCGGGCCGCGCACCAGCAGCGCGGGCCGGCCCAGGAGCCGCATTCGGATGGCGTCGGGGTCCGCGTCGTCGGGAAGCCGGTCGCGCAGGCGGCCGGCGAACAGGTACCCGTCACGCAGCAGCGCGGGCGCCTGGTCGGGGAGGTGCATGGCGTGGCCTCCTGAAGTCCGGTCGCCGCCGGGTTGGGTGCCCTGGCGGGGCCGAGGACGTGCCCGGCGGCCGGGCTGTTTGCATCGCCCAGTCTTGGAGGTGCGGCGGCGGTCCGCATCCGAAAACCGGCCGACCGCGGCAAATCTTCGCAGGACCTTCATCGTTCCTGCATGGTCGCGTAGCAATCGGCGCATTCTCTGGTGCCAGCATGGGCCGATGAGCCGTAACGCTGGGGGCCGCCCAACGGTGTCACCCCCGGGCGCTGCTGGCCGCCGTCGCGGTGTTGTTCCTGCTCGCACAGCTGCTTGTGGTGACCGAGGTGCCGCTGGGTTGGGACGAGTCCATCTACGCCAGCCAAACGGACCCCTCACGTCCGGCGCTGGCGTTCACGGCACCGCGGGCGCGCGGCATGCCGTGGCTTGCCGCCCCAGTGCAGGCGCTGACCGGGTCCACGTCGGTGTTACGTGGCTGGTTCGCGCTGCTGTCCTCACTGAGCCTGTATGCCGCGTTCGCCATGTGGCGGCGCACCCTGCCCGGCTACACCGCCCCGGTGGCGGCGGCCGGGTTCGCCGGGCTATGGACGGCGGTGTTCTACGGACCCGCCCTCATGCCCAACATGCTCGTTGCCCTGGCCGGCGTGTACACGACCGGCGCGCTGGTGGCCGCGGCAGGCGGCGACCGGGCTCGGGTGGCGTGGGCCGGTGCTGCGGCGGTGGCCGCCGCGACCGTGATCCGTCCCGGGGACGTGGTCCCGCTGGTCGCGGCTCTGGGCACCGCCGTCCTGGTGCACCGGGCATGGCGGGTCCGGGCCGTCCGCCTGCTGACCCCGGTCCTCGCCGGTGCATCGGTCGGTGCGCTGCCGTGGCTCGTGGAGGCCCAGCTGCGCTACGACGGCGTGCTGGCGCGGGTCCGGCGGGCCTTGGCGACCCAGTCGACCGGTCAACGGTTCGTTCCCGACTACCAGCTGCGGGCCGTCGACGGCCCCCTGCTGTGCCGACCGTGTTCGCGCGTCACCCAGCCGATACCCCCGCTCGCGCTGCTCATGTGGGCCGTCGGCGGGGCGCTGGTGGTAATGGCCGTGGTCCTGGCCGTCCGGAGACTGGTGCGACCCCCGGCCGCGGTGCTGCTGGCCGCGTTCGCGGGCGCCGTGCAGGCCGTGCCACACCTGTTCCTGGTCGGGTACGCGGCGCCACGGTTCCTGCTGCCCGCGTACGCGTTGCTGGTGCTGCCAGCGGCCTCAGCGATGCGGTGGCTGCTGGCACCGCGCGGCACCGTGCGCGCGGTCCCGGCGGCCGCGGCCGCGGTGCTGCTGGTGGGTCACCTCGTCGTACAGTCCCATTGGCTGCGGCAGGTGACGGCCGCGCAGGAGCAGGGCCGGCAGCGGTGGACCCAGGTCGCCGCCGAGCAGCGTGCACGGCGTCTCCCCGCCGTGCACGCTGCTCGGCGCCCAGTCCGCCCCCGTGGCCTACGTGGCCCGCTGCGACAACGTCCGGCTGGGCCGCCCCGGAGATGAACGGTTCACTCGCGCAGACCTGGCGGTGCGGCTACGGACCCAGCATGTCGCGGTCGTGCTGCGCCCCTCCGAGAAGGTTCCCGACTACGCACAAGCCTGGGCGATCGTGCCGAGGGGGCACCTGCCAGCGGGGTGGCGCGCGCGCGTCGCCCCGCGCCCGCCGGAGTGAGTTGTTCGGGCAGGCGCTGGGGCGGTGACCGGTCCGAGCCTGGACCCGGCGGGCATGCTCGTCCTGTCCCTCGTCAGCGCGGTCCCCGTGTGGCAGGGGTGGCCACCGGTCGCGAAGGTTGACGATCACAGCCGTCACTCGTCACGAGCCAGGGATGGTCCCCGGCCCGTGACGTCAGCCCACGCGCGGCGACACCAGCTGCCAGCGCCCCCAACAGCCAGCCACCGACCGCGTCCGAGGGCCAGTGGTATCCCAGCAGCAGGGTGCATACGCCCACGGTGACGGCACCGGTCAAACCGACCAGCCAGGACCTCCGGGGCCTCCCGTGCCTCCGGGGCCCCGGCCGCCCTGAACCACTGCCGCGCAGCAAGGCGACGCCGAGCAGCATGGCAAACGTGGCGGCGGCCGCGTGCCCGGACGGGAAGGAGGACCCACCCGCCAGCACCGCGTTCACCCCGGACGCCGGCGCGGTGCGGCCGGTGAGCGCCTTGAGCGCCCACACCACCGCCTCCAGCCCGGCCATCGACACCCCCGCCACCAGCACGGGGCGGAGCGAGCGTTGCACCCAGCCTTGGAACGCCGCCAGCAGGGCCAGCACTGACCCGGCGAGCCAGAACTGGCCGCCCATCACCAGGATGCGGGCCACGACGTGCGAGGCCCCGCCATCATCCAGGCTCGTGAACCATGACAGGGCGGTTGCGTCGCCTTGCAGCGTCGCCCCCGACGCGACTGCACCGGTCAGCAGGAGAAGGGCCACCCCCAGCAGCAACGGCCCCCGCCGTCCCCGCGTCTGCCGACCCGGGGACGGGCCGGGAGCCCGTCCCGCCGATGGTGCCGCAGTCTGCGCAGCGGAATGGCTGGGCGGTGCGGAGTTCTTGGTTGGTCGTGGTGGTTTCAGCATGGGCGGTCAGCTGGCGGGGGTGAGGACGCCGGTGCCGATGAGGGCGAGCAGGCCGACACCAGCGAGGATGTGGTACGCCACGAATGGGGTGAACCGGTGGGTGGCGATGTAGCGCAGGAACCAGGCAATGACCGCGTAGCCGACCCCGAAAGCAACGAGGGTGGCCAGCAGGGTCGGCCCCCAGGCAGGGGTGGGGCCCTGCCCGATCTTGGTCAGCTCCAGACCGCCGGAGGCCAGCACGGCAGGGATGGCGAGCAGGAACGCGTACCTGGCCGCTGCTTGGCGGGTGTAGCCGAGCATCAGGCCGGCGCTGATGGTGCCGCCGGAGCGGGACACCCCGGGCACCAGGGCCATCGCCTGGGCGAATCCGAACAGGACCGCGTGGCTCGCCGTCAGGGTATCCAGCGGGCGCCGGTTGGCCGCCATCCGGTCCGCGACGCCGAGCACGACACCGAACACGATGAGGGTGGCCGCGACCAGGCGTAGGTCCCGCAGCGCGGTCTCGATCTGGTCCTGGAACGCGAAGCCGAGCACCGCGATGGGCACCGTCCCGACGATGACGTACCAACCAAGCCGGGCGGCAGGGTCCGCCCGCAGCGCCGGGGTCCGCAGGGACCGCGTCCAGGTGCGCAGGATGCCGGCGATGTCGCGGCGGAAGTACAGCAGCACCGCGGACTCGGTGCCGAGCTGGGTGACGGCGGTGAAGGCGGCCCCGGGGTCGGGCCACCCGGCCAGGGCTGCCACGACCCGCAGGTGCGCCGTCGAGGAGATGGGCAGGAACTCGGTCAGGCCCTGCACCACTCCCAGGACAACGGCGGCCAGCCAGCTCATCGCGCACCGCCGGCACGGTTCCCGGAACGATCGGGCTTATCTGGCTTGCGCGCGGGGCGCAGCCCGGTTCGAAGGACACGCACCAAGTGATGGCGCCGCACCACCAGTAGACCCACACCCAGGACCAGGTACACCGCGGCGATGCCCAGCCGGACCGTCCCGGCGAGGTCGGCCGGCGCTGTCCACGCCGCGACGAACTGTGCGGTGAACAGGCCAAGCAGCGACCACGCCCCGGTCCGGGTCAGGCGGCCGGTGATGACCAGGGCGACCGCGAACGCGGACTGGGCCGCCGTCAGCAGCAGCTCCTCGCGTTGCACCGGGTCGATCGGCAGCCCGGCCAGCGACCCCGCGGACACGGCGAACACCAGAGGAAGGATGCCCACCAGCAGTGTCCACTGGTTGATCTTGGAGGAGATCAACGCGCCGAGCGCCGCCGCGGACTGCAGCTTGAGCGCGAGCAGCAGCACGGCAATGAACTCCGGTGTCTCCGACGCCAGCGGCGCCACCCACTGCACCAGCAGGAACTGGCTGACGTGCAGCTGCTCCCCGGTCGCGACCAGGCTCTGCGCGAACGGCTCGGCGACCGCCAGGATGACCGCGGCGGCGACGGCCAGCATGCCGACCGTGATGACGCGCCGGGTCCGGGCCGGCATCTGCGCGACCGCGGCCGCCGGACCAAACAGCTCCGACTCCTCCTCGCCCTCTTCGTTCCCACCTTCGCGCCCGGAGTCCTCGTCGACCTCCCGAGGGTCGTTGTCACCGTCGCCGCTGGCGGAGTCCGGCTCGTGCTCCACAGCCCGCACCCGCCACAGGTACGCACCGAAGATGGCGAACAAGATGACCGCGTCGACGATGGTCAGCGTGGAGCGCAGCGGCAACGTCAGCGCGTACGCGCTGGCCACGGCCAGGTAGGCCAGCTCGACCACCTGAACCCGCTGCAGCTGCACCGCGTCACCACCACCCACCTCGCTCTCGGCGTGGGCCGCACCGTCTCCACCGCTGGCGTTGCGCCGTGCCCGTCGGGCAGCGGCAAGGGCGGCCAGCGCTACCACGGACCAGCCAACCCCGATGAGCAGCCGGTTCGCGCCGGTCATGTTGGCCAGGGCGAGCGGGGCGTACCGGTCCGGGTCCTGCCCGGCGAGCCAGGCGAACACGACGTCGACGGCGTACTCGGGCAGGACCGCGATGAGCGCGAGCAGCGCCAGGGCCAGCCCTTGGCCGATGTCGATCTCGGCGAGCTCGGTGCCCCAGGTCAGCAGGAACGCGGCCCCGACGACCGCGGCGGCGAAAAGGGCGGCGGCGACCGCTGGCGAGACGCTCGCGCCGCCCAGGCGCAGCCACAGTCCGGGCAGCGCGGCCAGCAGCGGCAGGCCCAGCCCGGCCGCCGTGGGCAGGCCGCGCCGACGGGCTGCTGTGCCGGTCGGTGTGCCTGGCGGGAGGCCTGGCGAGCTTGCCCAGCTCACCTCCGCGCCTCGTGCTTTCCTGCCCTGGCCTCGTGCTTACCTGCCGTGCGGGAGCCGCCTATGGAGGACAGGACGAGCAGGACGGCGCCGGTCACGATGGCCATGTCGGCAAGGTTGAACGTCGGCCACCACCCGCTGTGCAGGTAGTCGGTCACCACTCCGTCGCCGGCCCGGTCGGTCAGGTTCGCGACCGCGCCGCCGAGCACCGCCGCGAACGCGGCCAGCCGTAGCCGTGACGCGGTCGGCGCACCCGCCCACACCAGCACCGCCACCCCCACAGTGACCAGCGCGGTGCCGGCGATGACGGCAGCCGCCGGCGCCCCGGCAGCGACGGAGAACGCCACCCCCGGGTTGTACGCCAGCCGCAGGTCCACCGCTCCGGCCTCGAACCCGCCCGCCGGTAGGCCGCTCTGCGCCCACGCCTTCAGGCTCAGGTCCACTGTCGCGACCGCGGCCGCGACGACCAGCACCACAGCCCGACGGGCTACGGGGCGCCGCCCCTCGTGCCAGACGGTGTCGGTCTCGGTGGCGGTCTGGGGGGCGCTCACCGGCCGCTCACGACGGAGGGTGCGGGCACCGTTGCGGGCGCACCGGTCAGCGGTAGGGCCTTGGCGCGGCCGGCGCGCACGCCGTTGGCGATGATGACGACCTCCGCGAGCTCGTGGACGAGGACGACGGCGGCCAGACCGAGCACGCCGAACAGGGCCAGCGGCATCAGCGCCGTGATGATGACCAAGGACAGTCCGATGTTCTGCAGCATGATGCGCCGGGCCCGGCGGGCGTGGTCAAGGGCCTGTGGCAGGTGGCGCAGGTCCTCACCCATCAGGGCGACGTCCGCGGTCTCGATGGCCACGTCGGTGCCCATCGCGCCCATGGCGATGCCCAGGTCGGCGGTCGCCAGCGCGGGCGCGTCGTTGACGCCGTCGCCGACCATGGCGGTGGGCCGCTGCTGCCGCAGTCGGGCGACGATGGCTGCCTTGTCCTCGGGGCGCAGCTCGGCGTGCACCTGCTCGATCCCGGCCTGGGCGGCGAGGGCGGCCGCGGTGGCGTGGTTGTCCCCGGTCAGCATGACGACCTCGTACCCGGAGCGGCGGAGCCCGGCGACCACCTCGGCAGCCTCAGGGCGCAGCTCGTCACGCACCGCGACGGCGCCGATGACGGTGCCGGCGTGCTCGACCAGGACCGCGGTCGCGCCCCCGGTCTGCATCCGCACGATGTCGGCGGCGAGCGGGCCAGGCTCGAGCCAGCCGGGGCGGCCCAGCCGTGCCGGCCGCCCGTCAACGGTGCCGGTCAGCCCGGCACCGGTGACCGCCTGCACGTCCTGGGCGTCACCGACGGTGGTGACCGCGGCCAGGATGGCCCGGGCGAGGGGGTGCTCGCTGCGGGCCTCGAGCGCCGCCGCGACGGCCAGGACCTCGTCCCGGGTGGCGTCGCCGGTAGTGGCGACCTCCACGACCTGGGGCCGGTTCGCGGTCAGGGTGCCGGTCTTGTCCAGGGCGATGACGCGGACCGCGCCGAGCGCCTCCAGTGCGGCACCGCCCTTGACCAGGACGCCCAGGCGGCTGGCAGCACCGACCGCGGCGACGACGGTGACCGGCACCGAGATGGCCAGGGCGCACGGGGACGCTGCGACCAGGACGACCAGGGCCCGTTCGATCCAGGTGGCCGGGTCCCCCAGCAGGCTGCCGACGACCGCGATGAGGGCAGCCACGACCAGCACGCCGGGCACCAGCGGTTTGGCGATGCGGTCCGCGAGGCGCTGGCTTGTGCCCTTGCGGGACTGCTCGGCTTCGACGATGCGCACGATTCGGGCCAGGGAGTTGTCGGCTGCGGTCGTGGTCACCTCGACCTCCAACGCCCCGGTGCCGTTGATGGATCCGGCGAACACGTCCTGTCCGGGACGGGCCTCCACGGGCACGGACTCACCGGTGATGGCCGAGACGTCCAGGGCGGTCGTTCCGGCGCGGATGACGCCGTCGGTCGCGACCCGCTCACCGGGCCGGACCAGCATCAGGTCACCCACGCGTAGGTCCGCCGGCGCCACGACCACCTGTGTGCCGTCGCGCAGCACCGTCGCCTCGTCCGGCACCAGGGACAGCAGCGCGCGCAGCCCCCGGCGGGTGCGAGCCAGGGAGTACTCCTCCAGGCCTTCGCTGATCGAGTACAGGAACGCGAGCATCGCTGCCTCGCCGACCTCGCCGAGCAGGACGGCACCGATGGCGGCGATCGTCATCAGGGTGCCGACCCCGATCTTGCGCTTGGCCAGGCGCCGCAACGTCGACGGCACGAACGTCCAAGCGCCCACCAGCAGCGCCGCCCACAGCAGCACCTGCCCGAGCAGGTCAGGGCCACCGGCCCAGCCGGTGGCGTACCCGCCGAGCAGGAGCAGGCCGGCGACGGCTGCGGCGCGCAGCTCGCTGACGTCAACGAGGCGCTCGGCCTCGTGCTCGGTCTCCTCGCCCTCGCTGCGGGGCTCGTCGCAGCCGCATGCGTCACTCACTGGCTGCCTCCGTGGCTGCGTCGCCCAGCGTTGCCGTGCCGTAGTTCGGGCACAGGCTCACCTTCGAACCCGTTGCTGCGAGCAGCGCCTCGGCCGCCCGCAGCAGGTCGAGCAGCTCGGGGCGGGTCAGGGAGTAAAACATCTGCCGCGCCTCTGGCCGGCCCTGCACCAGGCCGCAGTCGCGCAGGCACGCCACGTGGGCCGACACCGTGGACTGCGCCAGCCCGAGCTGGGTGGTCAGGTCCACGATGCGGGCCTCCCCGTCGGCCAAGCGCCGGACCACCGCGAGACGGGTCGGGTCGGCCAAGCCGTGGAACAGGGCGGCCGCCCCGCCAAGCTCGGACCGATGGTCTGGTTCAGTAGACTTCGTTATCGCCATATCCCGATGATAGCGTCGGGAGCGCGTGGTTCGTCAAATGGTGAGTCACGCAGGCGTGGCTCGCCGCGTCAAGGGGAGACGTCATGGCAGCTCGCAGTCGGGGTTGAAGGACGAGGTGTCCCTCGAGCTCAGCTACGCGTCGGCGACGGTTGCGCGGCGCCTCGAAGGCAAAGCGCGGTCACGTTGAACGCGAGCCCGACTGGTACCTCGCGACGACCATCGCAAGATCCGTTGAGCTGATGGCCGATGATGCCGACCCGCAGCAGCCCCCTTGGGTCCAGTCGTCGCTGCCGAAGGTGTGGGTGGCAAACAGGCCGAGGCTCCATCCGCGAACGTGTGCCAGTCGTAGATGCGCCAGGGAGGGCGCCGCTCCCTAGCCGGGGCCACGGGAGACTCGATGTCGCAGGGGAACCCGGGCATGATCCGGATGTGCGAGCTGATGATGAGGGGCAGTGCCGGTTCAGGCGACCAGTAGCCACTAGCCGCGATCCATCAGCGCGGCTGTCGCCGGGCGCCCTGAGGCGATGACGGGCAGGACCATCGGCAGATCAGGATGGTCGCGGCGACAGCAATAGCGGGCAGGTGGACTCGATGAACAGCCAGGCGTTCAGTGCCCTCTGCGAATGTGCTCGGATAGGACCAGTAGCGACTGCGACTGCGACAAGCAGTCCGGGCGAGACCGGTCTGAGCCGCCGTGTCGTCACGGACCTCGTGGCTGTCGGCGGCGCTCCAAAACTGGACAGTTTCGGCGCTTGAAAAGTGAACGGTTGTCGCGAGTCTAGGACTCGTCCTGGCTGGTGATGGTGCGGATGCTTGGCAGGCTGTCGATGCCGCGTCCGCGTAGGCGGTAGCTGGCGCCTTTGAGGGTCAGGACGTCGGCGTGGTGGACGATGCGGTCGATCATCGCGGCGGCGACGGCTTGGTCGCCGAAGACGCCGCCCCAGCTGGAGAAGGGCAGGTTGCTGGTGAGGATCAGGGAGGCGTGTTCGTAGCGGGAGGAGACGAGCTGGAAGAACAGGTTCGCTGCGTCTTGCTCGAAGGGCAGGTAGCCGACCTCGTCGACGATGATCAGCCCGTAGCGTCGTAGCCGGGCGAGCTCTTGGGGTAGCCGGCCGGCGCGGTGGGCGTCGGTCAGGCGGGTGACCCAGTCGGTCGCGGTGGCGAACAGCACGCGGTGTCCTGCTCGGGCGGCGGTGACGCCGAGGGCGGTGGCCAGGATGCTTCTATGTCGTGTCAAGCGGTCATTGGCAGGCTGCCGGTGACCGCGGCGGCGTGGGTGTTCATGAGGCGGAAGACCTCCCGGGCGATGGCTCTCTTGAGGCAGCGTTTGATCTCTCGGGGGGATTTGCCCTCGGCTTGCCGTCGGGCTGCGTAGGCCTTGGTGGGCTCGTGGATGCGGAGCCTGCTCAGGGCAACGGTGTGCAGGGCCCGGTTGAGTTGGCGGTCGCCGGAGCGGTTGAGCCGGTGGCGAGTCACGGTGCCGCTGCTGGCGGGGATGGGCGCCGCGCCGGCGAGAGAGGCGAAGGCCGCTTCAGAGCGGATCCGGCCAGCGTGTGACCAGGAGATGAGGAACTGGGCTGCCGTGATCGTGCCGACACCTGGCTGGGCGAGCAGGACCGGACAGATGGCCACGACGAGCTGCTCGAGTTCGGTTTCGTATTCGGCGGCCTCGGCCTCCAACGCGAGGGCTCGACGGGCGGTGCCGCGGATGGCCCGGATGGTTGCGCGATGCTCGATCGAGTGTTGCGGCAGGGTTCGGAGCCGGGCGCAGCGCTGGAGTTGCTGATCGGTGGTGCCGCGGCGAAGCTGATCGCGCAACGACTGGGGAGCATTCACGATCAAAGCCTTGAGTTGGCCGATTGCCTTCGTGCGAGCGACCACGGCACCTTGACGAGCAGCGGTCAGTACCCGCAGGGCCTCGCGGTCACCGCGGGCCCGCGGTGCGGCCAGGTGTTCCCTGCTGAGGGCTTCGCGGGCGGCGCGGACCGCGTCCAGGTCATCGGACTTTGCACCGTCGCGACGCGCCGGACGGGCGGGTCGATCGATCTCGACCACCCATTCGCCGTGCTCGAGCAGCGATGTGGTGAGCCCGGCGCCGTAACTTCCCGTGCCCTCGATGGCCCACACCCGGCGCTCGGGTGCCTGCTGGTCAGCGAACGAGCGGAGCCGGCGGTAGCCGAACGCGTCTGTGGCGACGGTGATCTGATCGATCACGCCTCCCGTCCTGGCGTCAACAACGGCGGCGGTGTGCGTGTCGCGGTGGGTGTCGACACCGACGACGAAGTCGACGACACCTGCGAGCATGGAGCCCATGGTGCTTCCTTCCCGTGAAGTGGAGTGCCTGAACTGGTCGGCACCGGCCTGGGAGAGGTCACCAAGCGGCAGGACTGTGATGAGGCACGACCACCTCGGCGGCCGGCCAAGCTTCTGATCAGGCCAACGATGGTGGGCCAGGCCGGTGCCGGCGACCACGACGACAGATCCACAGCAAAGACACCACCCGCAGGCGGGTCAGTGGGTTGTTTCGGGTCAGCCGTGGTCACCAGCACCGACACTGTCACTCCGGTACCGAGAGGACCAAGGGTCCTCCAAACCGAGTCTCACAGTGGGTCTTGCCGGTGCCGGGTGGGCCGAGGAGGACGACGTTGCGGGCCTCGGTCAAGAACCCGCCCGAGGCCAAGGCCCCGATTTGTTGGCGTGCTGCGGGTTGGGCGTCGAAGTCGAAGTCCTCGATCGTCTTGACCGCGCCGAACCCGGCGGCGCGGATCCGTAGGTGGGCGCCGGAGGCGTTGCGGGCGGAGACCTCGCGTTCGAGGGCGGCGGCGAGGTAATCCTCGTGTGTCCATCCGGCGTCACGGGCCTGGTCGGCCAACCGGGCAGCGGCCTCGGTGATCCGGGGTGCCTTCAGCGCGGTCGCGAGGTAGGTGATCTGCTTGACCGACTCGGTGCTCGCAGTGGCCTTCGCGGTGTGCTTCGCGGTGCTCATCAGCTGATCCCCTCGGCGTCGATGGCCAGCCCGAATGCGCGGTCGTAGTCAGCCAGGTCTCGGGCGAGATCGTCACGGTCGCCGACCGCAGCGCGAGGCTGTTGGTACTGCTTGCGCAGCCAGGCAGCCGTCTCCACGTGTGCCGGATCCGTGATGGTCGTGCCCCGGGCCCAGACGCGGATGTGTTCGGTCACCACGCGGCCCTCGCAGCGGACCCGGACCCGGTCCAGGTCAGCGGACACATCAACGATCCGGCCGATCAGAGTCGGGTCGACGGAGTAGTCGTTGGTGTCCAGGCGGACGTAGTAGTCGCGACCCAACCGGATCCGGTTGCGCCAGCCCAGGTGCAACGGGATCGGGGGAAGGGGCAACATCGCGGCCCGGTCGGCCTCGATCAGGGCGACTGGTGCGGACTTGAGGGTGCGCACGACCCGGCCGTTGGCCTTCGTGAGCCAGTCGGTGAACTGGTCGTTGAAGTCGCCCGGTGACTTGAACGTCCGGCCGGGCATGAAGGAGGTCTCGAACCAGCCGTTGCGGCGCTCCACCACGCCCTTGGACTCCGGATCCCTCGGTGGCAGCAGCACCAGCCGGGTCGCGAGGGTGCCCATGAACGTGGCCACGCCCTCGGCGCGGCGGTGACCGCGCCCGATGCCGGGTTCGTTGTCCCAGATCAGCCGCCGTGGGACCCGACCCAGCTGCTGGATCAGCTCCCACGAGCCCAGCAACAGGTCCTCGGTCTTCCGGGTCGGGATCATCCGCCCGACCATGAACCGTGAGTACGCGGCCGTGATCACCAGCACCGGCAACAACTTGGTCGTGCCGTCCTCGAGCGGGATCCGTCGTGGTGGGAACCACAGATCGCACTGCGCGGCGTCGCCAGCCGCCCAGGTGATCCGGTCGGCCGGATCGATCGGACGGTGCTCGGGCCGCAGCCGCTTCACGTTCTCGCTGAACCACCGGATCGACCCGGTCCACCCGACCCGCTCGGCGAGCACCGTGGCCGGCATGTCCGGGGTGTCCTTCAAAAGCGCCTGCACCCTCGGCTCGAAGACCGCGAACGACGTCGCCATTGGAGTCCGCTCATAGCGCGGCGGCGCCTGCGAGTTCACCGCCTTGATCACCGTGGTCCGCGAGATCCCCAACTGCCGGGCGATCTCTGCCTTCGGCACCCCGTCGGCAGCAAGCCTCCTGATCAGCGCCCAGTCCTCCAAAGTGATCACTCTCCAATCGTTGAGTGTTCACTTTTCACCGCCGAAACTGTTCAGTTTTCGAGCGCCGTCGACAGGGGACCGCTGCTCGCGAAAAGTACGCGAAGGAGACCCAGGTTCGACCTTGGCGGCCAGGCGCCGCCTCCGAACTTGTCGCTCGCCGGAAGAACTTGCAGTTCTGGTATAACCAGCTCCTCGCCCAGCGGACCTGCGAGCTCGTCACGGATGCAAGAGGTAGTCGGCGCTACACAGAGTTCACCGAGGTGGTCGTCGCCTGCAGGCAAGACGACAGCGCCAAGGCGGTGGTTCGCACCGTGGCGGACCAGCTCGCGGAGGGCCATGAGGGCACCCTTCGCTTCTGTGCCATCGATGACGTCGTCGACGCAGTCGCCGGTCATGAGGACTGGAAGCGAGATTTCCGCGAGCGATACACAGACTTCGCACCCATTCAGCAGCATCTCGCCGCTAGCTCCCCACTAAGTGCGGAATAGGTGCGTCCAACCGCCGCCCGTCGACCACACTCACGGTTGCGGGCGTGCCTGGGGTGATCCCTTGGGTGCGCAGGCTGCACATGGCTAACAGTCGAAGCGGAGATCATCCTCGGCTGGTGCAACATCGGCGTTCCAGACGCGGGCGTAGGCGTGCTCGACGAGGGGCCAGAGCTGCGTGGTCCCGTCATCGACGGACGTGATCTTCGCGGCGAGATCGCCGAAGGCGACGAACTCGTGGGGGATGACGCGGCCCGAGGCGTCGCGGCGTCCTTGTGGATCCGGGAACCGGACAGCGACGACCTTGCCCATCTGGTGCCAAACAGCAGGGTGGTCGAGGGCTCCGGCGAAGGCTCGCTCGTAGTCCGGTAAGGGATCCTCCCGGCCGGCGTCGAGCAGGAACCGAAAGCCCCACGTGTGCCCGCGCGTAGCCCAGATCAACTGAGTCGGGCGCTTTGGGTGGGGACTCACTTCTGTGTCCGGAGCACCTTGTCGCGAACGCCTTGGTCGAGGTCGAGCTTGAACTGGGTCAGCATCGCTCGCAGGTGGTCGTTGTGGGCGCGGGCGTCCTCGTTCATCTTCTTGAGTGTGGGTCCAGCCACGGCCACGGCGGCGGCGAGCTTCGGCAGCACCTTGGCAACGAAGTCGGCTCGTTTGTCGGTCTTGGCGAACTTCTTGATGAGCTCGTCAAGTTTCACGTACTTCGCCCCGGTCAGCGCGGCGGCGATCACCTCGGCGCCGTCGGCGAGCGAGTCCACGACCTTCCGCGGAATCGTCATCCGCTGCTCCCACAGGACCCGGCGCTCCAGTGGCAGGAGTGACGCGATGGGGAGGATCAGGTCGAGCCCGATGCGCTGCTTGACGTCGATGTCAACTGGCTGCGGGTCACCTGGCTTGAGCTGGAACTTCGCGGACGAAAGGAGGATGAAGTCCTCCCCGATCGAGAGTGCCTCCGGAGTCTCGATGAGCTCGGCGACAGCACTGCGGAGCCGTTCGATGTCCTCGGAGGCCTTCAGTATGACGAGGTCGCGGAAGGTGCTGACGTCCCAGTCGGGGAACAAGTCCGCCTTGGACAGAGCCAGAATCCAGATTCTTGGGAACTCGACCAATGGCCCGTTCTCCGCGAGGAGGTCGTCCTTGAGTCGCATGAGGTTCTGACGGAAGTTGCCCAGTAGTGACTTCAGGTAGCGCTCCTCTTCGTCCGCGTAGTCGAGCAACTTCTGACCGTCGACAAGGAGGAGCGCGACGTCAGAGCGGAGCAGTGAGAGGAACGTGTCGGAACGTCGGTTTCGCTCTTCGGGGCTGCTCGGGTCGTCCGTGAACCACTCGCCGGGGTAGTCGTGCCAGGCGAGGCGCAACTCATCGAACGGTCGCTTCTTGCCTTCGGGTTCATCGCCGGCCTTGAGCTTGACGGAGAACTCGTAGGTGGTGTTGGCGAACCGCGTCTGAATCGGGACGGTCGCGCTGTCGCGCATGCCGAGGTAGTTCTGGTAGAGCCGATGTCCCTGGCCGGTCTGACGAGCGACCAGGTCCCACAGGTCGTTGACGTAGGACCCTTCCTGCGTTGGGCCGTAGAACGAGGAGACCAACACCGTCTTGCCCGATCCGGCTTCACCGAAGACTGCGATGTTCTGTTCTCGAACGCGGGGGTACTTCGCCATGCACCGAACCTATCCCGGACCTCCAACGGTTCGACGGCGTACCCGTCGAATCAACGGGGAGAACTCGACGAACCCATACCTGTCAACAATCGGTGGTGCAGCGGGCAGTAGCCACTTCCCCGCCAACTGACGGAATGCGGGAGTTCCGCCCAAGGGCGCCGGGATGAGTCCCCGGGCGGGGTTGAGTGCAGCCAGACCACGTCCCAGCGCGCGTCGCTTCTCGCTCCCAGCACCGCCGCGGCATACGCACTGGGATGAGAAATGGGAGGGTGCCGACCCGAGATACGGCGCGGCACACGAACTGGGATGAGAAATGGGAGGGTGCCGACCTAGATACGTCGCGTCAGCGCAGCAGGGTGCCGATCTTGAACTCCGGCAACTTCTCCTGGGCCTCCTTGGTCGCCGCGTGGCGCGAGTTGAACCCTGCCGAGCCGTCGGTGCCGCAGATCGACCGGACCGCGTTCGCGCCCCCCGGGTGCTGGGGGATCCAGGTCGTCAGGTCATAGACGTCGCCGTTGATCGCCGACCAGCAGGAGGCGGCGGTGGCGTGCTCGGCGACCTGGGCCATCGTGTACTGACCGTCGCGCGACGTGATGCTCGGGGAGGGTGCGGCGCCGCTGGTCGCGGCGGTGCGGCCAGCCCACGAGGCGGTGGCTCCCGAGTGGCCGGTCATGAAGGTCATCCACAGCACGGTGATCGCTGCAACGGCCGACAGGACCGCCGGGAGCATGCTGACCAGTGACCCGGAGGCGGGCCGGTCTGCCACGTCATGAGCCCCGTCCGGTCCGATCGCCGACCGACGGCGCCGCTCCAGGACCAGCCAGCCACCACCCAAGAGAAGCAGCGCCAGGGCAGCCCACGGCAGCCGCTCCCCCCAGACCTCGTGCTTCCCTGGGGAGCCGACCTGCTCGGCCAGAGCCTCCCCGGACAGTTTCGCGACGAACGCCGACGCGGTGGCGAGGACGAGGACCAGACCCAGCAGACCGGCATACCTCTCCCGCCAGCGGCGCAGCGAGACCAGCGCCAGCACGCCGAGCGCGCCGAGCGGGAGCAGAACGACGACGGCGTGGACGACGAGCGGGTGCAGTGGGAGGCCGTCGAAGGTCACTGCGCGAGGTTACCCGCGGCGGGCCAGCGCGCTCGGCAACCAGGTGCGGTCGCCGAGATCGACGACGGCCGCCGGCACGAGGAGCGAGCGGACGACGAGCGCGTCCAGGAGCACACCGAAGGCGACGATGAAGGCGACCTGCGCGAGGAACAGCAGCGGGATGACCGCGAGCGCTCCGAAGGTGGCGGCAAGCACGATCCCGGCGCTGGTGATGACGCCTCCGGTGACGGCCAGCGCGACGAGCATGCCGCGTTGGGTGCCGCGCTTGGGCGTCTCCTCACGGGCGCGGGTCATCAGGAAGATCGAGTAGTCGACGCCGAGAGCGACGAGGAAGACGAAGCCGATGAGGATCGTCGTGGGGTCCGCGCCACCGAATCGGAAGACGTGGTTGAAGGCGATCGCGCTGACGCCGAGGGTTGCGCCGAAGGACAGCAGGTTGGCGACCAGCAGGAGCAAGGGGGCGACGACGGCGCGCAGCAGCAGCATCAGGACGAGGAAGACGAGGACGGTGATGGTCGGGGCGATGAGCAGCAGGTCGCGGTTGCTCGTCGTGTTGACATCGGTCGCCTCGGCGGCGCGGCCACCGACGAGGGCCTGATCGGTGACGGTGTCGAGGTCGGCGCGCAGGGCCCTGACCAGGCGCTCGGCCTCCGGGGAGTCGGGTTGGCTGTCCAGGGTCGCCTGCAGCATGACCTGCCCGTCCACGACCTTGGGTTGGACGGTGGGCGCGCCGGGCACGCCGGCCGGCGGTCCCGCCACCCCCGTGTATGCCGCGGCACCGGTCAGTCCGTCCGTGCGGTCCAGGAGGGCGAGGGCCTGGGCGGACTTGTCCTGGGGGACGATCACGGTCAGGGGGGAGCCGGAGCCCGCGTCGAAGTGCTCCTCGAGCACGCGCTGACCGCTGACCGAGGCGACATCGATGAGGAAGACCTCGGACTGCTGGATCCCCTTGGCGGTGAAGGTGGGCGCGAAGGCCGCACACGCCAGGAGGATGACGGCGGTGGTGACCCACGTGGCGCGAGGGCGGCGACCGACGAAACCGGCCAGTCGAGCCCAGCCCGTCGCGCGTCGGACGGGGGCGCTCGCGCCCTCCGGCGTGGTCGTGGGGCTCGGTGTGCCGATCTCGTCGAGGTGACGGGTGACCCCGTCGTGGTCCGGGCGCGGAATGGCCGGCCAGAAGATCCAGCGCCGTCCGAGCACGAGCAGCGCGGGCAGCAGTGTGAGGGAGGCGAGCAGTGCGCCGACGATGCCGATCGCCCCGACGGGCCCCAGGCCGCGGGTGCTGCCGAGGTCGGCAAGCAGGAGGCAGAGCAGGCCGAGGATGACGGTGGCGGCGCTGGCCAGGATCGGCTCGACGGTGGCCCGCCAGGCAACCTTCATCGCCTGCCAGGGCGATTCATGCTCGTGGAGTTCCTCCTTGTAGCGGGCGACGAGGAGGAGTGCATAGTCGGTGGCCGCGCCGACGACGAGGATGAACATGATCCCCTGGCTCTGCCCGGAGAGGTCGATGTGACCGGCTTTGGCCAGCGGGTAGACGATGGCGCCGGCCAGGCTGAGGCCGAAGATCGCGGACAGCAGGACGGCAAAGGGCAGTACCGGGCTGCGATAGACGACGAGCAGGATGAGCAGCACGACGCCGAGTGTCACGCCGAGCAGGAGGCCGTCGATGCCGGCAAAGGCCTTGACGATGTCCGCGACATAGCCAGCCGGGCCGGTGACGTATGCCGTGAGGCCAGTTCGCGACGCAGCCTCGTCGGCCGCGTCCCCCACCACGGTCGCGATCGGTCCCAGGGCGCGCTCCCCGGCGCTGTCGGGCGTCGAGGACTTGGTCTGGTCCAGCGAGAGCACCAGCATGGCGGCCTTGCCGTCCTCGCTCGGGATCATCGGCACCGAGGGGGCGGTGAGGTAGTCGGCGACGGTGGCGGAGCCGCCCTCGACGGCCAGCCCCGGCAGGTCGGTGGCGAGGCGGCCCAGGGCGGCCAGTGCGTCGGGGGTGAGGGTCGAGCCGTCCTCGGCGGTGGCGACGACGATGAGCGGGAGAGCCTGACTGCCGGTGAACTTCTTGGCGGTCTGCTGCACCTCACGGCTCTCGGCCGAGAGGGGCAGGAACTCGCTGGAGTCGTTCTTCTGCACCTGGGAGAGCTTGCCGACCGACTGGCCGCCGAGCCCGCCGATCCCGAGCCAGGCGAGGACGATGAGGAGGGCGACGACGACCACGGCGCGAGGATTCTTCACCCGACCACCGTGCCGGTGATCGGTCTCGTGGCGCCCGGTCACCGCATCAATCCAATGGTTGATTGCCCGCCGTGTGCGGGCTGCGCAGCGCACCGACGGCGTGGTAGACGTCGGGGCGTCCGGGCCAGACCGACCCTGCCTCGTGGAGGTTGGCGTCGACCTCGTTGCGCCAGGCGCCGTTCTCGTCGATCCACACGGCGGCGGCGTGGTCCCAGAGCCTGCTGTACCACTGCTCCCAGTGCTCGTCCCCGGTCGTGCGGATCAACTCGGCCGACGCCTGGATACCCTCGCAGACCGGCCAGTGCAGCCGGACCGAGGCGACGGGAGTGCCGTCCCAGTCGACGGTGTAGGGGATGCCCTCGACGCCGTCGATGCCCCAGCCTCCGTCGAGTGCGCGCCGCGTCAGCGCCTCGGCCGACTCCGGCAACCACGACGGTCCGCCCACCCACGGACTGCGATGCAGCTGGAGCAGGAATCGGGCCCACTCGAGGGAGTGCCCGAAGGTCGCGCCGTAGGGCCGGAAGGGGTCCTCCGGCTGGTCGCGGTTGTAGCCCAGGTCCGGGACCCACTCGGCGGTGAAGTGCTCGGGCAGCAGCCACTGCTGCTCCCGGGCGGCGTGGTTGATCAGCCGGTCGGCGACGGCGAGCGCACGGTCGTGCCAGCGACGATCCCCGGTGGCGTGGCCCAGGAGGATCATCGCTTCGGTGCCGTGCATGTTGGCGTTGGCCCCGCGGTAGTCCTCCTCGTCGCTCCAGTCGTCGGCAAAGGACTCCCGCAAGGTCAAGGTGTCCTCGTCCCACAGCCGCGTGTCGACGACGTCGACGACCCGGTCGAGGAGCTCGTGGGCGCGTGGGTGGCCCGCGGCCAGGGCCCCCGAGGCGGCCATTCCGCAGTGCATGTGGTCATAGGTCGCCTTGCGCGTCGGCGTGCCCGGCTGCGTGAGCCACCCGCGGTTCTCGGAGTCCCAGTGGAAGCCGAGCAGCGAGTCCATGGCGTGGTCGAGCAAGCGCTCACTGCCGGGTATGCCGTCGCGCACACCAGCGCTGCTCACCCAGGCCATGCGGGCGGTGAGGAAGAGGACGGGTGGGCGGTCCGGCAGCGGCCGCCGATCGGCGCCGAGGTAGTGGAAACCGCCCTCCGGGCGGATCGACGCCTGGGCGAAGGAGAGGGCAGCGGTTTCCCGGTCGTGGAGCCAGGTGCGGTGGTCGGCGTCGTCGAGCAGGCTCGTCATGGGCGTCAGCCTATGGCCGACCAGCGGGCCCGCGGAGGCCCGATCCTGGAGCGTCCGAGCCCGAGCCCGAGCCCGAGCCCGAGCCCGAGCCCGAGCCCGAGCACAGCAGAACTCAACTCGCACCGGACCACAGGTATGCCTGTGTCCCGGTGCGAGATCTGTTCCGGAGAGTCCGAGGTGCCCGAGCCCGGAGAGCGCGAGCCCGGAGAGCGCGAGCCCGGAGAGCGCGAGCCCGGAGAGCCCGAGCGGGAGAGCGCGGCATACAAAGGGAACTCTCGGACGTTGGGAGGGCGGACCCCACGTCGCCCATGGGAGAGGATCGACCTCGTGAGTCTGATGGTTTCGACGCCCGCCGATGCCGAACGTCGACGGCGGCTGCGCGTCATGCGCGGCGTCGCGTTGTCCCTGCTGATCCTCGCGGCCGTGATCTTCGTGGCCACCCTGCGCCTGGACCACTCGGGGATCTGGGGTTACGTCAACACCGGCGCCGAGGCGGCGATGGTGGGTGCGCTGGCCGACTGGTTCGCGGTGACGGCGCTCTTCCGGCACCCGCTGGGGCTACCGATCCCGCACACCGCGATCATCCCCAAGCGCAAGAACGAGATCGGTCGCAACCTGCAGGAGTTCGTCACCGAGAACTTCCTCACCGAGGAGATCGCTCGCGAACGCCTCGCCGCGGCCCACGTCGCCGACCGCGTCGGCACGTGGCTCGGTATGCCGGCCAATCGCCACCGGGCGATGGTCGAGGTCGTGAGGGTGTCCCGTGCCGGGCTCGGCCGACTCAGCGACGACGAGGTCCGCGGCATCGTCGAGGACTTTCTGCTGCCCCGATTGGCCAGCGAGCCGATCGCGCCGATCGCCGGCACCCTGCTCCAGGGCATCGTCGACGAACAGACCCACCGCGGGCTGGTCGACCTCGGCCTCGAGCAACTGCATACCTGGCTGGCCGAGAACCCCGGGACATTTGCGGCCGTGATCGGTGAGCGGGCGCCGTGGTGGTCCCCGCCGTGGGTGGACGACAAGGTCATCCACTGGAGCTACAGCCAGGTGTTGCACTGGCTCGAGGACATCCGTTCAGACCACCATCACCCGGCCCGTCAGGCGTTCGACGACCTGCTCAAGCGGCTGGCACGGGACCTGCAGACCGACCCGCAGGTGATGGAGCGCGCCGAAACCCTCAAGGAGCGGCTGCTCACCCACCCCCAAGTGCCCGTGACAGCTGTCGGTCTGTGGCAGTCCTTCAAGGCCTCACTGCTCCACGCCATGGACGACGAGTCCAGCTACTTCTGGACGCGCGGCGACGAGCTCCTGGCCCACGCGGGCCAGCACCTGCGTGAGGACCAGGTGTGGCGCGGGCGCCTCGAGGCGCGCCTTGCCGAACTGGTGTCCTTCGTGGTCAACACCTATGGTCACGAGCTCGCCGAGGTCATCTCGGTGACGGTGGACCGGTGGGACGGCAAGGAGGCGGCCGAGCGCATCGAGCTCCACGTCGGGCGCGACCTCCAGTTCATCCGGATCAACGGCACGATCGTCGGCGCTCTGGCCGGTCTGGTCATCCACGGCATCGCGACCGCGATCTCCTGATCCGGGCCCTCCGGAACAGATCTCGCACCGGGACACAGGCATACCTGTGGTCCGGTGCGAGTTGTGTTCTCGAGAGCCGGGGCGGCGGGGGTAACCCAGCCCACCCGCCTAGACTCGCAAGGTGCAGTTCCTCAACGGGGTGACCCCCCAGTTCGACCTGACCTACGACGACGTCTTCATGGTCCCGAATGCCTCGGACGTCACCTCGCGGCTCGATGTCGACCTGTCGAGCACGGACGGGACGGGCACCACGATCCCCCTCGTCGTCGCCAACATGACGGCGATCGCCGGGCGTCGGATGGCCGAGACGACCGCCCGCCGCGGTGCCATCACAGTCATTCCGCAGGACATCCCGGGGGATGTCGTCAGCGATGTCATCTCCTTCGTGAAGTCCCGTCACCACGTCTACGACACGCCCGTCTCGTTGGCGCCGTCCACGACCGCCGGCGAGGCGATCGTCCTGCTGCACAAACGCGCCCACGGCGCCGCCGTCGTGGTGGAGGGCGACCGTCCGGTCGGGATCGTCACCGAGTCCGACCTCACCGGGGTCGACCGCTTCACCCAGGTGCGTGACGTGATGGTCAAGGAGATGGTGACCGTCCCCGACGGCATCGACGTCGAGGAAGCCTTCGACGCCCTGTCCCACGCCCGCCGCCGGCTCGCGCCGGTCGTCGCTCCGGATGGCCGCCTCGTCGGCATCCTCACGCGCGCCGGGGCGCTGCGCGCTCACCTCTACTCCCCCGCGGTCGATGCCGACAACCGCCTCCGAGTCGCCGCCGCCGTCGGCATCAACGGAGACGTGGCGGCGAAGGCGCAGTCGCTCATCGAGGCGGGCGCCGACGTCCTGGTCATCGACACGGCACACGGCCACCAGCGCAAGATGGTCGACGCCCTGCGCGCCGTGCGAACCCTCGACCCGCAGGTGCCGATCGTCGCCGGCAACATCGTGTCGGCAGCCGGGACCCGCGACCTCATCGAGGCTGGCGCGGACATCGTCAAGGTGGGCGTTGGACCGGGAGCGATGTGCACCACCCGCATGATGACGGCTGTGGGTCGACCGCAGTTCTCGGCCGTTCTCGAATGTGCTACTGCCGCACGGGAACTCGGCAAGCACGTCTGGGCTGATGGCGGAGTGCGACACCCGCGCGACGTCGCCCTGGCACTGGCCGCGGGCGCCTCCAACGTCATGATCGGGTCCTGGTTCGCGGGCACCCTTGAGTCGCCCGGCGACCTCTACACCGACGAGCAGGGTCGGCAGTACAAGGAGTCCTTCGGGATGGCGTCCTCGCGGGCCGTGCGCAATCGCACCGCAACCGACACGGCATACGAACGGGCGCGGAAGGCGATGTTCGAGGAGGGGATCAGCAGCGCGCGGATGTTCGTCGACCCGGCGCGGCCGAGTGTCGAGGACGTCATCGACCAGATCATCAGCGGATTGCGGTCCTCGTGCACCTATGCCGGCGCGCGCACCCTCGCGGAGTTTGAGGAGCGGGCGACGGTCGGCATCCAGAGCACGGCCGGCTTCGCCGAGGGCCGACCATTGCACACCTCGTGGTGACCCGGTGTTGTTGACCTCAGCAACCAGATCTCGCACCCTGACACACGTATGGGTGGCGTCGGGTGCGAGGTGAGTTCCACGCCGAACAGAACTCGCACCGCGACACACGTATGGGTGGCGTCGGGTGCGAGATGAGTTCCACGCCGAACAGAACTCGCACCGCGACACACGTATGGGTGGCGTCGGGTGCGAGATGAGTTCCGGGGGTCCTGGGTTGCCGGGAAGTGGTATGCCGCGATCATCGCGGGCGCGCTCGTCGCCCTCGGCCTGCTCGCCTGGGTGACCACACCTCGCTCGCAGGGGGTCCGCGGTCAGTGGGAAGCACCCGCGTTCGCCGGCCGTGCGGTGGCCGACCGCGCCCTTGTCGCCGACGCGGAGAACAAGGTGCTCGACCTGGTCTCGGGTCGGACCATCACCCTCGGGTCGGTCGCCGGAGGCGAGCGTCAGATCGGTGGTGAGCGCCTGCTCATCACCCACGGGAGCCAGATCGACGCCGCCCGCCTCGACGCCACTCAGCGTTGGACCTGGAACGATCCACAAGGGAACAACACCCTCTGGGTGCTGGCCACGACTCGGGCGGCGACGATCGTGCTCTCCTGTCACAGTCAGACCGAGCCCTCCTCGTGCACGCTCTACGGGATCGGGGCCGACGGCACCACCTCCTGGACGATGCCGTACCCGTCCACCACAGACGTGAACCCCACGGCCGCACACCTGGCAGGCCTCCCCGAGTTCGCGGTCCTCCCGCTGGACGCCGGGACCTTCATGCTCATCGACCCCGCGACGAGCCGCACCATCCTGCGGACCGCTCAGGAGACCTGGACCTCCCCCGACGGGCAGGTGTTCCTGCAGGACATCCTCCAGAACGGCCGGTGCCGGGTGACCAGCGGCCGCAGCATCGACGCCCTCACCACGAGCGCATCAGCCCCGTGCCGGTCGCGCAGTGAGCAGGCCGGTCTGCGCCCCGGCGAGGTCCTGCGCCGCGAGACCGCGCGCGTGCTCTGGTTCCCCGTCTCTCGCCGACACGTCGTCGAGATCACCGGAGGTCGCCACATCCGCGTCGCCAGCTGGCACGAGCTCACCGTGCTGCGCGTCGACGACGACGGCATGACCGTCCGAGACGGTGACAGCGTCGTCCGTTACACCTTCACCTCCTGACCTCGCGCCCGGCAGGATGGGGCCATGAGCTCCAACCCCGCGGCATACGACATCGGCAAGGTCCGCAGCCACTTCCCCGCCCTCAAGGAGGGCGCCGCCCACTTCGACGGGCCGGGCGGCACCCAGACTCCCGATGTCGTCGCCCACGCCGTGGCCGACACCCTGATGGCGGCGGTCGCCAACCGCGGCGTCGTCACGGCAGCCGAACGCCGGGCCGAGGAGGTCGTCGCTGCGTGCCGCACCGCCCTGGGCGATCTGCTCGGCAGTGACCCGGGCGGCATCATCGTCGGGCGCAGCGCCACCCAGATCACCTATGACCTCTCCCGGGCGCTCGCCAAGCAGTGGGGGCCCGGCGATGAGGTCGTCGTCTCGCGGCTCGACCACGACAGCAATGTGCGTCCGTGGGTGCAGGCGGCCCAGGCGGTCGGGGCGACCGTGCGATGGGCCGGTTTCGACCCGGAGACCGGAGAGCAGGCGACGGCGGACTTCGAGGCGGTCATCGGGGACCGCACCCGGCTGGTGGCGATGACAGCAGCCTCCAACCTCATCGGCACGCGACCGCCGGTCTGCTCGGTGGGGCGCAAGGTCCATGCGGTCGGCGGCCTGCTCTGGGTCGATGGCGTCCACGCGACCGCCCACAAGAGCGTGGATCGCGAGGCGCTCGGGGCCGACTTCTGGTCGTGCTCGCCCTACAAGTTCCTCGGCCCGCACTGCGGCGTGGTCGCGGCGGATCCGGCAGTCCTCGAGGACCTGCGTATCGACAAGCTCGCGCCGGCCACCGACGACGTGCCGGAGCGCTTCGAGTTCGGCACCCTGCCCTACGAACTGATGGCCGGCACGACCGCCGCGATCGACTTCCTCGCCTCGCTCTCCGGGGAGCGCGACGAGACCTCGCACCGTCGGGAGCGGGTCGTCGCGGGTTTCGAGGCGCTCCACGCGCACGAGCAGCGACTGCAGGAGCGGCTGGAGTCCGGGATCCGGGCTCTGCCCGGCGTGCGCGTCTTCTCCAACGCGCAGAAGCGCACCCCCACACTGCTTTTCACACTGGCAGGTCATGACGACCAGGACGTCCGGCGTGCGCTGGCCGAGCGCAAGGTCAATGCCCCCGCCGGCAGTTTCTATGCCCTCGAGTGCAGCCGCCACCTCGGCCTGGGTGACACCGGCGCGATCCGGGTCGGCCTGGCGCCCTACACCAACGACGAGGACGTCGACCGGCTGCTCACCGGCCTCGGCGAGATCGCGGGCTGATGGTCCACCTCATCGCTCCCGTCGAGCAGCCGCTCGACCCGATCGACGCGCTGCGCCGGGTCGCCTTCCTCATGGAACGCACCCGCGCCGGCAGCTATCGCGTCGAGGCCTTCCGCAAGGCGGTCAAGACCCTCAAGGCCCTGGCGCCGGGCGAGCTCGACCGCCAGGTCGACGCGGGGACTCTGCAGGAGATCCCCAGGATCGGGAAGTCCACGGCCGGCGTCATCGAGGCGGCCGCACGAGGTGAGACCGCGGCATACCTCTCGGGGTTGGAGGAGAAGTCCGGCGGTCCGCTCGCCGAGGGCGGCGAGGAGTTGTATGCCGCGTTGCAGGGCGACTGCCACCTCCACTCGGACTGGTCCGACGGTGGGTCGCCGATCGACGAGATGGTGCTCACCGGCCTCGAGACGGGCCACTCATGGATGGTGTTGACGGACCATTCGCCGCAGTTGCGCGTCGCCAATGGGCTCACCGCTGAGCGACTGGCTCAACAGATCGCGATCGTTGAGGCGATCGATCGCGGTGTGGGAGAGGGCTTCTCGTTCTTCAAGGGGATCGAGGTCGACATCCTCGACGACGGCTCGCTCGACCAGAGTCCCGAGATGCTCTCGCGCCTGGACCTCGTGACGGCCTCGGTGCACAGCAAGTTGCGGATGAACGCCTCCCCGATGACCAAGCGGATGGTCGCGGCGGTGCGCAACCCGCGTGTCAACGTCCTGGGGCACTGCACCGGTCGGCTCGTCGAGGGCTCGCGAGGAACGCGGCCACAGTCGGACTTCGACGCCAAGGCGGTCTTCGAAGCCTGCGCCGAGAGCGACACGGCGGTGGAGATCAACAGTCGTCCCGAGCGGTGCGACCCCCCGGACGAGCTCATCGGCCTCGCGCTCGACGCGGGGTGCCTGTTCGCGATTGACTCCGACGCCCACGCGCCCGGCCAACTCGACATGAAGGCCTACGGCGCCGCGCGCGCGACCCGCTTGGGCGTCCCGCCCGACCGGATCATCACGACCTGGGACGCCGAGCGCCTCCGCGCCTGGGCCCGCCCCGCGTGACGGCGACACACTCGGGACCGGATCGGACATAGACCGGGCATGGACACCATGACGCCGCGCGAGGACCGTTTCCGGTCCCTCTTCGCCGCCCACCATGGCGCCGTCCTGGCGTTTGCCCGACGACGAAGCAACCCTGCCCACGCCGATGACATCGCGGCAGAGACCTTCCTCATCGCCTGGCGACGGCTCGACGACGTCCCGACCCGCCCCGGAGAGGCCTTGCCCTGGCTGTATGCCGTGGCGCGCCACACGCTGCTCAACGCCGCCCGCTCGGACCGACGCCGCGAGGCGCTCGCCGTCCGGATCGGTGAACAGCAGCCGACGACCGACTCCCTCGACACCGACCGCGAGCTGCGCACAATGGACGCCGCCGCGACCCAACCACACGACGACGCCCGCGCCGCCGACACCCTCGCCGCCATCCTCGCAACCGACCCCACAACCGGAGCGGGCACCACGATCCCGATCACCCGGCGCCGCCACCCAGCGCGTTGGGCCGCGGCCGCCGCCGGCATCGCCGCGGTGTCCGTCGCCGGCCTAGCCCTGTCGGCCGCGGGGGCGCCCGCGGCATACGCGACCTGGACGGCGACGCCCGCCCAGGTGGCGGCGGCCGACAACGCCGTCTTCGAGACGGCCTGCCGTGCGCAGGTCGGGCACCTCGAGTGGTTGAACGGTGCGCCCCTCACGGTCCGACTCGCCGAACGCCGCGGCGACTACGTCGCCATGCTCCTCACCGGGACGAGCCCCGATGGTCCGACGTCCGTCGAGGCCAGTGTCAGTTGTGTCGGGTTGCTCCCGACCGGCGGCACCGAGGTGGAGGACCTCAGCTCCGGAGCCAGCGGCGGGGGCGGCTTGGCGCTGCCTGAGGCCGGAGGTTTCACCGAGGGAGCGATGAGCCAGTTCACGATGGGCGGCGGGCTCTTCAGCAAGGGTGACCCGGCCTCCTTCGTGGACGGCAAGGTCGGGCCCGACGTCGCCGCGCTGACCATCCACGCCTTCGGGCAGACGGTGGAGACGTCGATCAAGGACGGCACGTATGCCGCGTGGTGGCCCGGCCAGGCCTTCGACCTCTCCGAGCCGCTCCCGCCGAGTGGTGAAGGCGGACCCGAGCCGCAACTCACCTATGACGTCACCCTCACGGACGGCACGGTGCTGACGGACGTGGCGCCGAGCCGCCCCAGCGAGGGGGTCTCGGAGACCATCGTCTGCCCGCCGACCTGCGCACCCGGGTCCGGGAGCTGACGTCGGCGATCTCGGCCTCGGGGCGCTTCAGGGGGCGCCCGAGGCCGAGTCCCGTGCCAGGGACCAGGGCTCGTTTTGGCGATCTCAGAACCCTCCCCTATGCTTTCGGAGTCCTCGACGGATCCGAGCCTGGCTCGCCAGCGCGAGGGGGAAATCCGCCGAGCGGGTCCCCATCGTCTAGCGGCCCAGGACCCCGCCCTTTCACGGCGGTAGCACGGGTTCGAATCCCGTTGGGGATACACGGTCTTGGACCTTCCAAGGCCCCGTAGCGCAGTTGGTTAGCGCGCCGCCCTGTCACGGCGGAGGTCGCGGGTTCGAGTCCCGTCGGGGTCGCCACACCAAAGGGCACTCGCTGGCGCGAGTGCCCTTTCCCTTGGACGACCCTTTCCGGGGCCCACCGTCCGGGTCCGCGATCACATCGCGGTCTCCCCGGCCTCCTGGGCCCGCAGCCGATCGTCGAGGCGGTAGCCGCGCAGCACCCACAGGCTCAACGCGACGAGCAGGGCAGGCAGCACGGACACACCGAGCGCGATCGCCACCTTCGCCGAGTCGGGCTGACCGATGTCGCAACCGCCGCACGAGACATACCCCCCAGCGGCGAGCACACCGGCGAAGATGGCCGGACCGACCGCGAACCCGAGCAGTTCGGTGCCCGCCCACACCCCCGTGTAGAGCCCGATCCGGTTCTCCCCACTGCGTCGTGCGTCCTCGGCCGCCACGTCGGGGAGCATCGCGAGGGGGAAGAGTTGGCACCCGGCATACCCGATGCCGATGGCAGCGCACGCGAGCAAGGCCGCCCAGAGCTGACCGGTGCGGGCCGAGAAGAGCGCCACCATCCCGACGCCGAAGATCACCGAGGCCGCGAGGTAGCCGACCTTCTTGCCGCGGGCCAGGCCGAAGCGCTCCCACAACGGCGACACGAGGAGCGCCGGCGCAATCGTCGCGACGAAAAGCAGGGTCGAGGCGAGCGAGCCACCGATGAGGTGGTTGGCGACGTAGACGACACCGGCCAGGACCATGCTGGTGGCGATCGCCTGCAGGAGGAAGGTGCCGATGAGATGACGGGCCTGGCGATCGGTCGCGACGACCCGGAGCTGCTGGCGGAGCCCCGGCGCGGAGAGTTCCGGGCGGGCCAGCGGGGCGTGGCGGGTGCCCCACCAGCAGACGACCGCGCCGAGCGCGATGACGGCGGCCATCGCGACACCCATGAGGCGATAGCCGGCCGCGCCGTCCACCAGGTTGACGATCAACGGGGCCGTGGCGCCGGTCAGCAGGATCGCGACGCTGAGGATGATGACACGCCAGGTCATCAGGCGGGTGCGCTCGGCGTAGGTCGTGGTCATCTCGGCGGCCATCGCGATGAAGGGCACCTGGAAGAAGGAGTATGCCGTCGCGCCGGCGATGAAGGTGACGAGGACCCAGGCGACCGCCAGGCCCTGGGGAGTCGTCGGTCCGGCGAAGATCGCGGCGAAGGCGACCGCGAGGGCCAGTCCTCCCCAGAGCACGAAGGGACGCCGCCTCCCCTTCGGCGAGGTCGAGCGATCGCTGATCCGTCCCGCGATGGGGTTCATGAAGAAGTCCCACGCCTTGGGCAGGAAGACGATCAGGCCCGCGATCCCGGCGGCCAGACCGAGACGGTCGGTGAGATACGGCAGGAGCAGCAGGCCCGGGACGGTCCCGAAGGTGCCCGACGACAGCCCGCCCATGGCATAGGTGCGTCGGATGCCCGGGCTGAGCGAGTCCGTCCCGGCTGCCGCCCCAGAGTCCGCCATGCCCGGACTCTAGGGCGTGGGGGTGCCGGGCTTGGTGGAACCGGGGAGGAAAACCCGGTTTGCTCGACTAGATTCATGGTCAGCAGATGAACGGCGAGTGAACACGCCTCTCGCACGCAGGAGATCCATGACAGAGCAGGGCCCAGGGCCGACCGGCGGCGCCGACCATCTCGATCGGCACCCGGCCATCGACTACGGGCTCGACGCCAAGGGCGAGCAATGGTTCCTCAAGGCGCTCCAGGCGGCCACGCCCGGGCTGACCTTCATTCTCCAGCGCTTCCAGCGCGGCTGGCTGCGCACTGACCTGCTCGCGGGTCTCGCCGTCGCGGCCTACCTCGTCCCCCAGGTGATGGCCTACTCGGCGATCGTCGGCGTGCCACCCGTGGCCGGCCTCTGGACCGCCTTGGCCGCCATGCTGGTGTACGCCGTGATGGGTGGCTCCCGGGTCCTCTCGGTCGGCCCGGAGTCGACCATCGCCCTGCTCACCGGCCTGGCCATCGCCCCGATGGCCGGCGGCGACCCGAGCAAGCTGGCGACACTGGCCGCTGCCCTCTCGCTCATCATCGGCTTCTGGTGCCTGGTCGGCAGGGTCCTGCGCCTGGGCGTGGTGGCCGACCTGCTGTCGCAGCCCCTGCTCGTGGGCTACCTGGCCGGGGCGGCCGTGCTCATGGTCGTCGGCCAACTCGGCAAGGTCACCGGCACGACGGTGCAGGGCGAGTCGCTCGTCGACCAGATGGTCTCCTTCACAAGGGGCCTGAACGGCACGCACCTGGCCACGCTCTGGGTCGCGCTCGGCACGCTGGCGCTCATCCTGCTCATCCACCTCCTCCTCCCGAAGTGGCCGGCGGCCCTGATCGGCGTCGTGGCCGCCACGGTGGCCTACGGGGTCTTCGACTGGGGACGGCTGGGAGTCAAGGCGGTCGGGGCCGTGCCCGACGGCATACCGGTCCCGTCAATTCCTGTCCTGAGCGTCGGCGAGCTCAAGGCACTGCTGGTCGTCGGGCTCGGCGTGGCAGTCATGGCCTACAGCGACAACATGCTCATTGCGCGAGGCTTCCCGGCGCCCGCACTGCCCGGTGAGCGGCCGAGCGAGCGGGACGTGGACCCACAGTCCGAGCTCGTCGCCCTCGGCGGCGTGCATGTGGCGGTCGGTCTGATCGGCGGCTTCCCCGTGTCCTCCTCCGGGTCGCGGACCGCACTGGCCATTGCGAGTGGTGCGCGCACACAGGTCTACTCGCTGGCCGCGGCGGCTGTTGTCGTGGTGGTCCTGCTCGTCGCCGGGCCGATCATGCAGTGGATGCCGCAGGCCGCCCTCGGGGCCGTGGTGCTTTATGCCGCAACGAAATTGGTCCAGGTGTCGCAGTTCCGGAGGCTGTGGGGCTTCCGTCGCCGCGAGTTCGCCCTCGCGCTCGTGACCCTCTTCGGGACCGTCTTCTACGGAATCCTGGCCGGCGTGGGGATCGCGATCGCGTTGTCGCTGTTGGAGATGGGCATCAGGTTGGCCCGACCACACGACGCGGTGCTGGGTCGCGTGCCCGGCCTCGCGGGGATGCACGACGTCACCGACTACCCCGGCGCCCAGACCCTGCCCGGCCTCATCATCTATCGCTTCGAGGCCCCCCTCTTCTTCGCCAACGTCGGCGAGCTGCGCCGTCGCGTGCAACTCGTCATCGACCGCGAGACCGAGGCCTATCCCGACGCACCACCGCGATGGTTCCTGCTCAACGTCGAGGCCAACACCGAGGTCGACATCACCGCCGCCGACGGCCTGCGGGAGCTGCAGGGCGACCTCGCCGCCCAAGGAGTGCTCCTCGGCCTGGTGCGGCTCAAGCGCGATCTCTACGAGCCGTTGCGTCGCGCCGGCGTCGTCGACCTGATCGGTGAGGACATGTGCTTCCCCACGCTCCCCGTCGCGGAGGAGGCCTTCGTCGAGTGGGCCAGGACTCACCCCCGAGTGGTTGGGTGACCCCGACCGGACCATTTTGTTTGTATGCCGCGGGGTCAGGTAATCTGCGTGGGCGCGCTCGCGCGCACGGCCAGGTAGCTCAGTTGGTACGAGCGTCCGACTGAAAATCGGAAGGTCGACGGTTCGACCCCGTCCCTGGCCACGACAAAACCGCTGGTCAGCGCCTTGCGCGGACCAGCGGTTTCGGCGTTTGTGGGCCGTTGACAGCAACCGTGACAGCAACGTGCTACTTCGTGCTGCATCACGACAGCCGCTCTCCGAGGCGCCGGAGCGCTTTGCGCTTCTCATCCAGCGACGTGTGCGCGTAGATGGTCATGGTGACGTCGATGGCACTGTGCCCGGCGATCTCCTGGACGATGTGCGGTGGGACGCCCTCGGTCAGCAGGAGGGTGACGCACGTGTGCCTCAGGTCGTGGAACCGTGGTCTCGGCTCGGGCAGGGCCGCGCGGACGCGGTACCAGCTGCGCCGGAGGTTGTCAGGTTCCATCGGAGTGCCGACCCGCGAGCGCATCCACGCCGCCCACCGTGCCGCGATCGAGGACGTCATTGCGTACGCCGAGAAGCGGGTCTTCGCCACCCGAACCGGCGCGGGCGGCGTTGTCTCCCAGGACATTCGCGGCGTGGTCGCGGTCAAGCCCGGAGCGATGGTGTACGAGGTGATCGTTCGATGGTGATGTTCAGGCGCTGATGGCGCGGGCGATCAGGTCGGGGTTCACCTCCTCGGTCAGGAGGACTGTCTCGCGGTCGGCGAGGGCTGCGCGGGCTTGTTTGAGGGCCTCGAGTCCGAGGTAGCGGCGTTGTTCGGCCCATTCGTCGTGTTGCTCGGCCAGGACGGCGCCGACGAGGCGGATGATCGCTTCGCGGTTGGGGAAGATGCCCACGACATCAGTGCGCCGGCGGATCTCGCGGTTCAACCGTTCGTTGGGGTTGTTGGACCAGATCTGTCGCCACAACACTTTCGGGAAGATCGTGAAGGCGAGGATGTCGGCGCGGGCGTCCTCGAGGTGCTCGGCTACTGCGGGGAGCTTGTCGTGCAGCCCCTCGAGGACGCGGTCGAACTGGGCGTGGACGGCTTGGGCGTCGGGTTGGTCGTACACCGAGTGCAGGAGGGCTTTGACCCAACCCCACTGCGATTTGGGGGTCGCGGCCATGAGGTTCGCGGCGTAGTGGGTGCGGCAGCGTTGCCAGGACGCGGCTGGCAGGGTCGCGCCGATGGCCTCGACCAAGCCGGTGTGGGCGTCACTGGTGACCAGGCCGACCGGGCCTTCTTTGGTCAGGCCGCGGGCGACGAGGTCGCGGAAGAACCCCAGCCAGCCCGCACCGGATTCGGTTGTCGCGCACTGGATACCGAGGATTTCGCGGTAGCCGTCGGCGTTGACGCCGGTGGCGACCATGACCGCGACCTTGACCACCCGCCCGTTCTCACGCACCTTCATCGTGAGCGCGTCGGCGGCCACGAACGTGTACGGCCCCTCGTCCAAGGGTCGGGTCCGGAACGCCTCGACCTGGGCGTCGAGGTCCTTGGCCATCTCGGAGACCTTTGACTTCGACAAGCCGGTGATGCCCAGCGTGCGCACCAGTTTGTCCATCCGGCGGGTGGAGACCCCAAGCAGGTAGCAGGTGGCCACGACGGTGGTCAGGGCGGCTTCAGCGCGGCGGTGCCGTTCCAGCAGCCACTCCGGGAAGAAGCTGCCTTCACGCAGCTTGGGGATCGCGATGTCGAGAGTGCCGGTGCGAGTGTCCAGGTCCCGATGCCGGTACCCGTTGCGCCGGTTCGTCCGCTCGGTTGACCGGGTCCCATAGTCGGCGCCGCACACACTGTCGGCCTGCGCCGACAACAAAGCGTTGACGAAGGTGGAGAGCAGGTCACGCATCAAGTCCGGGCTGGCCTGCGCGAGCTGCTCGTGCAAGAACACGTCAGGGTCGATACTGAGGTTCGCGGTCATCGCGATGCTCCATTCGAGAGTGCTGTGAGAGGTTCACTCGAAGGATCACGCGGTGACCGCACCTGCATCCAGCAGGGACACGCCACCGGTGTCGACGTACACCAACGCTACGGACTCAACTGTGGTCGCAGCCGCGTTCGATCACTGGGACTCGCGCGCCGGCGACCCCCAACTGCACACCCACGTCGTCGTCCTCAACCGCGCCCAAGCCGTTTCCGATGGGGGCTGGCGCACGCTCGACAGCAAGACCCTATTCCGGGCGACCGTCGGCCTGTCCGAGCTGTATAACGCGATCCTCGCCGACCGGCTGTTCGCGGACCTGGGCTGGACCTGGGAGCCCCGACAGCGGGCCCGGTCGGCAGCTCCGGCGTGGGAGGTTGCCGGCGTCCCTGAGTCGCTGATGGATGAGTTCTCCCAACGGGCGCACCAGATCGAAGCCGCGACCGAGCGGCTGGTCAAGGAGTTCGCCGACTCCCTCGGACGCCGGCCAACCACCGACGAGGTGCTGCGCTTGCGGCAACAGGCGACGCTGTCGACCCGACCGGAGAAGCAGCGCCACAGCCTCCACGACCTCGTCGAGGGGTGGCGGACCCGAGCCGAGCACCTGGTCGGCCGCGACGGCGGAGATTGGGTTCAAAGCATTGCTTCGCACGGCGCGGAGCCGGACAGCTCGGAGCTCGGGCTCGACCACGCGGGCGTCGGCAAGGCCGCTCGACAGACCCTGGCGAACGTCGGGACCAAACGGTCGGTCTTCAACCGCGCCAACGTTTTCGCCGAGGCAGTCCGCCAACTCCAGGGCCACCGGTTTCCCACTGCCGACCAACGGATCGCAGCAGTCGACGACGTCACCGGACTGGTGCTCGACGCAGCCGTCCGACTCACGCCTGACGACGGCATCGAGACGTTGCCCGCGGAGCTGATCCGCGAGGACGGGTCGTCCCGGTTCCGGCCGCGCGACGGCGTCAGCTACACAACCCACGAGACCCTCGCCGCCGAGGAAGCCCTCATCGACGCCAGCCGATCCACCGAGGGACCCCTTGTCGACGACGTCCTCGTCGAGACGGTCTTGAGCCAGCCCCTCCCCGGCAGGGACACGCTCCTCGGCCCCGATCAGGCTGCGGCGGTGGCCGCAGTCGTCACCTCCGGTCGGGTCCTCGACGTCCTTGTCGGCGCAGCGGGCACCGGCAAGTCCACCGCCATGGCTGGCGTCCGCGCAGCCTGGGACTCGGTCTACGGACCTGGGTCAGTCGTCGGGCTCGCGCCCTCCGCCGCGGCCGCCGACGTGCTCGCCGAAGCCGTTGGGGTCCCGACGGAGAACACCGCCAAATGGCTTCTCGAGCACGACCGACAGGGCCAGCGCGAGGCTGAGATCGCCAGCCTCGACGCCCGACTCCGTTACGCCGCTCCCTCGCTGCGGACCCGAGCGCTGCAGCGCCGCCGCGACCGCATCGCGGGCGAGCACGACAGGTGGGCGCTCACGCCGGGACGACTCGTCATCGTCGATGAGGCCTCCATGGCCTCGACCGTGGACCTCCACCGGATCACGAGTGAAGCCCGCGCGGCGCACGCCAAGGTCCTCCTCGTCGGCGACCCTCACCAGCTCTCCCCCGTGCAAGCCGGCGGCGCCTTCGCCCTCCTCGTCTCCGACTGTGAAGACGCACCCGAGCTCGGTGTCGTCCGCCGCTTCCGCCACGAATGGGAGCGCGACGCGTCCCTCCGTTTGCGTGCCGGTCGCCGCACCGCCATCGACCAGTACGCCAAGCATGGACGTATCACGGGCGGTCCCCGGGACGTGATCCTCGACGAGCTGTACACGGCCTGGCGCGCCGACATCGAGGCTGGCCGCACCTCCGTCATGGTCGCCGCCGACGCAGCCACCGTCGCCGAGCTCAACTCCCGCGCTCGAGCCGACCGAGTCGCCTCCGGTTCGATCGGTCCCGCCAGCATCGCCACGTCGAACGGGACCACCATCGGCGTTGGCGACCTCGTCGTGACCCGTCGCAACAATCGGGACCTAAGGGTCCCCGGCGGCTGGGTCAAGAACGGCGATACCTGGACGGCCGCCTCCATCGGACCCGACGCCTCCGCCATCCTCACCAGTTGCCGTCGACGTCCCGGGGTCTCGGAATCGGTCGAACTGCCCGCGGCATACGTCACCGAACACCTCGACCTCGGCTACGCCATCACCGCCCACCGCGCCCAGGGCCGCACCGTCGACGTCGCCCACGCATACGTCAGTGCCACCACCGCGCGAGAACCGCTTTACGTCATGGCCACCCGTGGGCGCGAGGCGAACTTGTTCTATGTCGACACCACCCATGACCCCGACCGCGGCACCGCGCACAACGACCTACCCGAAGCCAACCCGCTCAGCGTCCTGCGCGGCGTCCTCGCTAACAACGCCGCCGATGTCTCGGCCCTCCAGACGCGCGCCGACGAAGCCTCCTCCGACACCAACCCGTCCCGGGTTGCCGTCGAAGGGGCCGCCCTGCAGGCACTGGCCCGGGAGCGGCGCTACACCACCGCCATGCTCGCCACCGGCTACATCAACGAGGAGATCGAAGCCGCCAAGAAGGCCGACCAGTGGCGGCCCCTCGTCGCCCGACTCAACACGGCGGAGCGAGCGGGCCTCGACCCCGCATCGGCCGCCACTCGCGGGACCGATACGGTGACGCAATCCCTCACCCGTCTGGACAAGACTCTCGGCCGATGGATTGAAGACCGTCGACAGTACGGTCGCTTCGTCGACAGCAGCCGGACTCGAGGGGCCGCCGAAGTGCCGCGATCCACCGAGCCCCAGATCTGACGGGTGGACCGCATGGTGGTGCCGATTCGGCACCGCCGCCCGTAAACCTGCAGGTCACACGGTCCCAGACCGGAGCCGGGACCGCACCGGCACCGCACCGCGTGCGGGATCGTCGCAAAAAACCTGCAGCTCACACGGTGCCGCCGAATCCGCTGCACCGCGCCGGGCGCCGCACCGTAGGACCGGTTGTGCACCCGGTGCATCACCGCGAGGGTCATGCCGTCGCCACATGCGAACGCTGCCCGAGTTCATGCCGCAAGAGTTCGACCTTACTCATCCACGACGGCCAGGGAACCTCGAGCGCCTCGATCTCTTCATCGTCACCGTCGACCATGACGACGCCGTCCTGAGCGTCGGCGTCCCAGAAGGCCACCGAACTGCCGTTACCTTCGAACCGAATCCGCCAATACGCACCGGGATGATCGGCGAAGGAAGCCGCCACAACGACGCGGCCGAGCATCTCGGTGGCGAGCGCCGGGGTGAGGCCCGGCAGCGTTGAGGTCACGACGAATGTGGTCGTGTCGTAATTCGCCCGGGCTCGACGGACGGTCTCGGTTCGCCAGTGGACCGAACCTCGCGCGATCCCGTGGCCGCCCACGACAACGTCAAGAATCTCGCTCGGCCCGTGCGGTGACGCCGCGCGGGACAGTGAATCCAGCAGCCCGCCCGCCATCTCGGCAGCGCCAGCTGCCTCCGCCAGCAACTCGATGTCAAGGCCGAAGCCGTCGTCCACAAGTAGGTGTTGCGCCAGCTGTCGCAGTCGTGCGACATCTTCACCCGATGCGGGTCGGACCGAAGCAGCAGCGAGCCCGCGAACTGTGGCGACCTTCGCGTGGCCGTCCCTCAGGACCTGCCGTACGACCTCTGCGGTTTCCTCGTCGCGGTCCGCAGCGATGCCCGCGGTTCCGGGTCTACCCCATAGGAATGCCCAGGTCGCCAGCTGGGTACTCAGCGCAACCGAAGCCGAGACCGCGTTCCGTTCCAGCAATCGAGCGAGGAGGTGGTTGAAGATGATCGCGTTGGTCGCCGCCGGAATGGGTCCGAGTTCCTCGATGAAGCCGGAGTCTGCAAGCGCCTCGGAATAGCGGCGGGAGAATCGGTCGAACGCCATACGTGTGCGAGTGCTGACCGGAAGACGACGCCTCAGCAACTCATCTTCGAGCTCGTCTTCGAGCTCGTCGCCGTCGGAGGACGTGGCGTCGCCCTCGCGGGCAAGCTCATCCTCGCCTTCGGACGGATCACCAACGTCCATGCCAATGTCCCCGAGCCGACCGGCTATCGCAGCCAGGATCACCTGGATATCCGTAGGCGCAATGCCGGTTCCGCCGCTGCGTCCGAAGTAGCCGCCGTAGCGGTGGTCGCGGCGTACGCGGGTCCAGTCGAGGTCTTCGAGCCTGATCGATGGTTGGCCGTCATCGTCGGTGGCGACGGGGGTCGGCTCGTGGCCTTTCGCGATCCGCCAGACCGATGCCCGGTCGATGATGAGCGTCGCGTCGAGCTCTTGGAGGAGCTCGTACAGCTCAGCATCCTGCTCCGGGAGTTCGCCGATCTGCTGTAGTCGATCCCGCTGCCCCACCTTGTCGAGCCGCCCGCGCAGTTGGGCGAGGTGGTAGGGCCACGAGTGGCTGATCTGACTGTCGTCGCCATCAAGCATGACCTGGATCCGACCACCTTCAGCCAGCCGATCCGCGGAGTCCCGCGCAAGAGTCAGTCGTACTTGGGCGCCGTCAAGTTCCATTGACGTCCACCCGACCGTGTGGCCGGCGTGGTCCTCGACCTGGATCGATGTACCGTCCGGGATCGATCGGTCGAAGGCTAGCGTGAGTCTGGCCGCGTCGAGCCTGCTCCACAGCAGAATCGGGTGCGGCGCTTCGACTGGGTCCCCGGGCGGGGCGCCCTGATAGCTGATCTTGAGGGACGCCGGATCGTCGATCTTGCTGCGCTCCAGGTGGGAGTAGAGCGAGTCGAATGCTCCCCGCTCACCGTGCGTGATGACGCCGAGCTCGACGTTCCCGTTCGTGGCGGATCGCAGCAACGCGGTGCGCGACAGGTTGGCTGAGCCCGTGAGCAACGTCTCCGAGTCGCCGTGGATCAGGTGCACCCACTTCGCGTGGATGTAGGCGCCCGGCTCGGACTTGACCTGGACTCGCTCGAGGACCGAACCCGGGGCACTCCTCATGACGCTCTGGATAGAAGCCGGATCCGCCGACGTGGCGTCTGTGAGCAGGAGGCGGGTGCGCTGGGGCTGAAAGCGTTCGATCAGCGTCTGTAGCGCGGCGCAGTCGGCGTCATGGAACGGCGCATGCGCGATGAGTTCATCGACCGGCCCGTCGACGTCTGCCCTCAGCTGCTCAATGATCGGGTCGGCGAGACTGCTCCGCAGCGCTGGCGGGCTGTCGGGCGCCGGAGGGACCCACGGCGACTGGCTCCATGCCGTTTGGAGCAACTCGGCGACGGGCGGGTCGAGCATGCCGCGCTGAGCCAGTCCGTCGACGTGGGCTCGTGCCGCGGCGAACTCCTGCAGATGCTCCGGGCGCTGGTCGCTGTATGCGTAAATGTGCCAGAGCTCTCCAGGGGCTGCGTAGCCCTCGTAGCCAAGGTTGCCCGAGCCGACCGCTATCAGGCCGGTGGAAGGCCCGAGGAGCGCGATCAATTTGCCGTGTGCCGCGCGAGGGTGACGGACAGGAGCCGCGACGTATGCCTTGTTCGCGAGCCGATGCCGCTGGCCCGTCCGGGCCGACTCTGCGAGTGTCTCGCTGAGCTGGCCATCGTCGGCGAGCACGATGCGCAGCGGGATCTGGGCGAGCTGCCCCAGCAGTCTGGTCTCGAAGAAGGTGAGGTCGGCGCCGTAGGTGCAGATCAGGGCTGTCGTCCACGGTCCCTGGAGGAGCTCGGGGACGACGACGTCTGCTCGGGGCGAGTTCACGCGCTCTCCGGATCCGGTTCGCCGAAGGCCGCCGATGCGGATGCGAGGGCTCCCCCGGGCAAGTCTCCGTCGACCAGGAGTCGCTGGCCTGACTCGGTGAGTTGACGGTCGGGTTCGTTGAACGTGGAGACCCAACCGAGTTCATGTACGGTCGTGCTGAGAGCACGAAAGCGGCTGTCATTGAAGACCGCTGGCGACTCTTGGGCGAAGAACCTGACGGCATCGCCAAGGCGTCGCACCCGGTAGGTGTCGTCAGGGAGTTTCGCCGTCGCCACTCGCTCGTGCTGGACGATCACGAAGTCCTCGATCAGCCATCGGGCAAGCTCGCCCAGCGTGGGGTCTCGCAGCATGCGCTGGTTCAGCTGGTGCATGAACCTCGCCATGCCGATGCGGAGACTCCCTCCCTCTGCGACGAGGGCCTGCTCCTTGGCGTACTCGAGCGCGCGGCTTGGGAGACCGAAACGTTCCCGCAGGAGGAGCACCATCGCGAGGAGCGCCACCATGGTGCGGCCGTCATCCTCGTCGTACCCGCGGCAGGCGGCGTAAAGCGCGTGCTCGTCGAGGCCTTCGGTGCGTGACCAGATGTCGTCGGAGTCGGGCGACGCGTCGACCTCGGCGAGGAGCCCTTCAAGCAGGGAGGAAGCGCGGGTACCGGCATCCACGGCTGGAAGGGTCAACCCGAGGTCGTCTCCTTGAGAGCTGCCGTCCAAGGCGTCATCGACGAGTGCCCACAACTCCCCCTTCGGGAGGACCGTGAGCCCGCCGTCGGTCGCGGCGAGTCCGCGGCGCGAAATCCAGCGGAGCAGGCGGTTGAAGACGTACGCGAAGTACTCCCGGCCCTGGTACACGCGCCAGCGGCGGGCCACGTCCACCAACTCTGGCCGCGGCACGTAGTCGGAGCCGTCGAGTTGCCGGAAGTAGACGAGCTGCCGGAAGTCGTCCTGCGAGAGTTCTTCTGCCTGTCGGCACGTACTGAGATCCAGCAGCATTCGCAGGGTCTCGCCGCGTGAGGCCACCTCAGTGGGTGTCCCTGAGTGGAGGAACAGGTCCCGCAACAGGGGCAGGTCGTGCGCCTCCGCCGCACGTAACTGGCAGAGACAGCCCTTCCGCGCGAACTCGACAAGGGCCTCACGTGACACCGGCTCCGTGACCTTGCCCTCATCGAGCAGGCGACTGACCTCAGTGCCGGCAACGGCGTTCCGATATGCCTCGGCGAGAGCCCGCCCAATCGGAGTCGGGGCATCGACCGGGAATCCATTCGCTGGCGACGCCACGACAAGCGACCCGGTCAGTTCCATCGCTGAGCGGTAATAGAGCCCGTAGCCGCCGAGCGGCTCCTTGATGTAGTCGAAATGCGGGTCAAAGTCCGGGTCGTTGGCCTTCGGACTGATTCGCCTGCTGCCGTTCACATTGCCGACGATGGTGGCGTGCTCGGGGGCATCGCACACGTGACAGGCCATCGAGAAGATCGCCTCGCGCGGCCGGTAGAAGCTGACGAAACTCGCTCGGTTGCGCGGCAGGTCCGCTGCCCAGAAATCGTCGAGCACCCACGAATAGAACGACCAATAGCGCGGGTGGACCGTGAGCACGTTGATGCCCGGCGACAGCGCTGGGAGGATGCGGTCGGAGCTGACTGAGCCGAGCCCGAGGTGATCCTGACCGGACTTGGGCGCGAACGCGCGGGCACCCCAGACGGGGCCGGTCCGCTCCCAGCCCCACTGCTCCTCAGTTGGCCCCATCGGCATTGCCACCTCCTCCCCAAACTGCCACTCGTCCGCGTGTGCTCACAAAACGACCCACCGCTCAAGTTGCCGGTTGGGCTTCCAGCCTGCGCCGAGGACTGCGGGATGGGTGCTGACGAACTCACGGATCTGGATCAGAGTCTCCGTCAGCCGCATCAGGAGGTCACGCTGTCGGTTCAGGATTAGCGGGTCATGGACGTTCTCGTTGACCTTGTGAGCAGGCGCCTGGCGCTCTTTCCGAACCTCATGGAACGGGGCAAGTAGCCGCCTAACGCCCTCCGAAGTCGTGCTTGGACTGGTTTTCGCTTCGAGTAGCAACCCCAGCCGTTTCAGCGTGCCGACTACGTCGCCAACGTCGTTCTTTTTCGGCGCGCCCGCCGCATCAAGGCCCTTCGCAGACAGGCCGTCCACCAACAGAGTGCTTGTCGTGAGGATGAACCCCTCCCAGTCGCGCGAAGTCGACCGCAGGACCCATCCCCACGTCGGCGGCCTTTCCGTCGACGTGAAGATCGGGGCGCCAAATGCCAGATTCCAGACCTCATTGATCGCCGACATCTCCAGCAAGACCTTGGTGAAGGGGCCAATTGATTCGGGCCAGTGACCCATCATTCGGCCCCACCAGATCGGATGCGGCTCGATGCCGGGATCGGGGTTCACCAGCTCGTACGTCTTGATCCGCTGCTGATGCTGCGACGGCAACCCGGCGAGATCGCACATGAGAGCGGCCCAATACCGCTTGATCGGCTCCTGGCCCTTCGGGTCGACACTGTTGTCGTACGCGTACCCAGCCTCCTTGAGCAGCGTCAGGTCCTCGAAGTCGAGGTCGTCGGTGAGCGCTGGCACGTCCGCGAACGAGAAGCCGTCGTCACCGAGCCTGAACTGGAAGGCTGGATCGTTCAGGTAGCCCTCGATTGCCGCCATCTCAAAGAATGCGAGGTCGAGAGTTCCGGACTCGGCGCGCATGAGCCTTTCCATGAAGGGCTTCCCCGGGGCCGTCGGCAACGCAGCCAGGGCCGCCATTCCGGCGGCAGTCGGGTACAAGCATCCGCCCGTGTCGCCCCGGACCACCTGGTCGAACTCGTCCAGCTGGCGTTCCCAGTCGCTGCGCACCCACGGCCGAATGTGCGTGTTGAGGTAATCGGTACCGGTCACCAGCTGCACCAGGCCGTCAGCGATCAAGGTCCTGGCACCTTCGTGGCTCTCGGACGAAGGCACGACGGCGAGGCCGTTGAAGTCGCCGGACTCGAGGTAGTAGTCGATGATCCGCGCCAAGAGCGACATGCGATCCGGGTGCGTCTCGTCATCGACAGGAGGTTCGCCGCGGGCTGCCGGGAGCGACGCCAGCCAAGCCTCCAGGTCCGCGGCGTCGTCCATCAGTAGTACTCCCGGACGTACCCGAGGGCCTTCTCGTAGACGTCGTTGTCGCGGATCTTGAACTGGACGTAGAGGGTCTGGCGCAGCGCCTTGCGGACCTCTTGGTCGCCGGCGATGGTGGACTGCCAGCCGTCGAAACGAACTCCACGCACGACCTCGTCGATCCGGTCGACGACGTTGGAGACGATGATCGGAGTTTCGTCGCCCCTGAGGGCCTCGAAGAGCTCGGTGAGCGCCGCCTTGCCCTTCTCCTCGCGCGGGATGAGTTCCTCCGCCTTCTCGGCGGCGACCGTGTCCTTCGCAAGCTCCAAGAGATCGCGGAGGAAGTCGAGGCTGGACTGCTGGATGTCTGCATACTTCTCGCGCAGAGCGTTGAGCCGCTGGCCGAGCTCGATGAAGATCGGGTTGTTGAGGTGGCGGGCGATCCTGGCGGTGATCTGCTTCTCGATCTCCTCGATGGGCACGTCTTTGCGCTTACCCGTCATCAGGTCCTCGATCGTCTGTGCGTCGAGCACGATGGTCTCGGCGCCCTGGGGGATCTCGACCTGGATGTTCTCGTTGATGAGCTCGATGGTCTTGGCGCCGAGTGCGTGCCAGACGAGCCGACCGGTGATGTCGGCGGGCCGCACGGATTCGTAGACGTCGGTGAGCCACTTGTAGTCATCGCGGTGCGGCTTGAGCATCGGGTCTGGGCTGAGCGCCTCCCACAACTGCGAGATCACGCTGTACGCCGAGCCGAACGCGTCCTTCACCGTGTCGGAGGCGATCGCGGCCTGTGCTTGGATGAGCCCCTCGTAGCCACCGATGGTGCGGTCGACTCCGGGGAAGAACGCGAGCGCGGTCGCCATCGCCGGTGAGAGCTGGTTCTTCAGCTCCTCAATGTTGGAGATCACCTGCTGGACGGCCGTCTCGTCGAACGCCAACGACTTCGCGACGTCGTCGAAGATGCCGAGGTAGTCGACGATAAGGCCGTGAGTCTTGTTGGGCGGGTAGACCCGGTTGGTGCGAGTGATCGCCTGCAGGAGCGTGTGCTCCTTGAGTGGCTTGTCGAGGTACTGCGCCTGCAAGATCGGCGCATCGAACCCGGTCAGCAGCTTCGCGGTCACGATGATGATCTTCAGCGGGTCAGCAGGGTCGTTGAAGCGGGCGACGACCTGCTCCAGCTCCTCGGCACCGGGCGTCCAACGCGACCATGCGGCCGGGTCGGTGCGCGACTTGGACATCACGATGGTCGACGCCTCGGGCGGGAGCATGGTGTCGAGCGCTTCCTTGTACGCCACGCACGAGGCCTTGTCGTAGGCGACGAGCTGCGCCTTGAATCCCTCGGGCTCGACTTTGGTCGTGAAGTGCCCGACCACGTCGGCCGCGACCTGGCGGATGCGGTCGGGTGCCTTGATGAGCACCTCGATGGAGGCGGCCCTTTTCGACAGGGTGATCTTCTCGCCCTCGGTCAGGTTGCGGTCGGCTGCGAGCTCCTCGAACGCGGCGTCGATCTTCTCTCGGTCGAGGTGGATCTCCGAGAGGCGGGGCTCGAAGTGCAGCGGCAGGGTCGCGCCGTCGCGGATGGAGTCCTGGAAGGTGTAGCGCGACAGGTAGCCACCCTCGTCCTCGGGCGACCCGAACCACATGAAGGTGTTGCGGTCGCGCTTGTTGATCGGCGTTCCGGTGAGCCCGAACAGGAAAGCGTTGGGCAGCGCTTCGCGCATCTTCTGACCGAAGTCGCCCTCCTGGGAGCGGTGCGCCTCATCGACCATCGCGATGATGTTGTGCCGGTCGTCCAGCACTCCGTCAGCCTCGCCGAACTTGTGGATCGTCGTGATGATGATCCTTCGCGCGCCTTGGCTCAGCAGCGTTTGGAGCTGCTTGCGGGAGTCCGTCGAAACCAACCCGGGCACGTCGGAGGCGTTGAACGTGCCGGTTATCTGGGTGTCGAGGTCGATCCGATCGACCACGATCAGGATCGTCGGGTTGGTTAGCTCGGCCATCGCTCGCAGTTTCAACGCGGTAAACACCATCAGGAGTGACTTCCCCGACCCCTGGAAGTGCCAGATCAGGCCTTGCTTGATCTCTCCGTGCAGGACCCGCTGGACGATCAGATTGGTCGCCTGGAACTGCTGGAAGCGGGCGATCATCTTGATCTTGCGGTGCTTCTTGTCGGTGGCGTAGATCGTGAAGAACCGCAGGAAGTCCAACACAACTGCAGGCCGTAGCACGCCGTTCACGGCGTCCTTGACGGCCTCCAGCCCGACCTTTGCCGGCGCCTCGGGGTCGGTCCCCTCCTCGTGCCAGGGCCCCCACAGCTCGACCGGCATCCCGACCGTGCCGTAGCGGAAGTCTTTGCCCTCAGTGGCGAATGAGAAGACGTTGGGAACGAAGAACTGCGGCACGCTCGCCTCGTAGTCGTCGTGCACTTGGGCGGCGCCGTCGATCCATGAGTACGCCGCCCGGATCGGCGTCTTCGCCTCGCCGACCACCAGCGGAAAGCCGTTGCACCACAGGACCAGGTCGAACCGCTTCCCGACCCGGCCGATCTGGAAGGTGATCTCCGTCGAGACCATCCACTGGTTCGAGGAATCGTCCTCTGGGTGGTCGAAGTCGATCAAACGGACGGTCGTATGCTCGCCGTTCGGCCCGAACGGCATCGACTTCTGCCCGGTCAACCACGCCATGAACTCCTCGTTCGCAGCCACCGGGTGCGGCGTCGAGCGCCCCGAGATCAGGATCGCCCGCAGGGTGTGGATGACCTCGTCAGCCTTGCTTGGGTCCGCCTCGATCTCCGGATTGAGCCGGAGCAAGGCCGCCTTGACGGCACCCTCCAGCAGTGCCTCATCGGCGCGGCGAGGCAGTTTGTTGCCAGGCACGAACTGGACGTGGATCGACTTCACCCGATCGCGAATGAAGTCGCGGACCGTGTTCGCCTCATTGAACTGCGCCATCAGTGGCCCCCAAGCGCGCCGGCAAGGAGCGAAGAACGCAGATCGCGGCATGATTGCACGCATGCCTCTGATCGCACGATCGCAAAATCGATTACTGCAGACTCGCCGACGAGTTCTTCTTCAGCAGTTGCGTCTAGTGGCACGGGAATCTGCAACTTCCGAAGTGCGCCGATGTTCAAGCCCTTCACGGCAAGCCCTGTGGTGTGTCGACGGATCTGCTCCTTTGCATAGCTGGATTCAAGGACCAGTCGGACGTACTGGCGGTCGTGATCAGACGCAATGGACAGCCGAGCTGTGTCCTGCGTGATATTCGCACCGTCAAGGGACTCCGGCACCTCGGCAAGCCGTCCAACAGTGCCTCGGATCGAGATGAGCAGATCGCCCTGACGGAGCGCTGACCGTCGATACTCGTGTGCCAGCTCCGGCGTCGTCAGCAGAAGGTTGCCCTCGTGAATGTGGCCGTCCGGAAAGTCCTTCACCTTCACCACCGGTGTGCCCCCAGGATGCCCTGACCCAGGCATCAGGATTCCGTAGGTGATCGGCCGGCCCCGCTCGATGAGTGAGTCCAGGTCGACTGTCCCAGCAGCGGCCTCGATTTGAGCCATGCGAGCATGTAGGTGAGCGGCCCGCAGCCGCCTCAATCCCTCCGTTTGTGCCATGCATGCCCGTAGGTTCCGCTCAGCGGCCCAGAGGAGGTCGGCGATGCGCTTCTGCTCGTCGAGGGGCGGAAGGTCGAACTCCTGAACCTTGAGGTCGCGCCAGTTGACCGTCGGCGAGAGCGAGCCCACGGAAATGGCGATGGTGCGGTCGAGGAAGTAGTCGCTCGACAGGAAGACCGGCAGGAAGTTCGGATCGATGTAGTCCCGTCGCGCGCGCAGCACGAGCGCGTGGGCGGAGCAGATGCCTTCGAACTCGGCGAGGGCGACCTTCTTCTGGTAGGCGCGGCGCCTGCCGAAGATGACGTCCCCCGGCTGGAAGCGGAGTTTCTGTGCTTCGACCTTGTCGGGGCTGTCCCACCGCTGGACGGTCATCACGCCAGGGTCGAGATGCTCCAACCCCACGTACCGGTCGACGCCTGCTTTGGAGGGATCGTCGACTCTGTCGGAAATATTCTCGATGACGTCGCCGAACGCGAAGCGCTTCCAGGCGGACTTGTCGAGGTTCAGCGTCATGCCGTCACCTCGACCCTAAGAAGCACGAGAACATCGGCGATCGCACTCTCGGAGGCGGCAGCAGCGATCCGCCAGTCGGCGACCGCATCGGCGACGCCGATCTGCTCGCCCACGTCGGCGGATTTCGCTCCGGCGACGTAGAGCGGGATGGCAAGGCTGTGGCCCTTGTCGGCGATCTGCTCGAGGGTTGCGACGGCGGCGAACTTCTCGATCTCGGTGAAGCCTCGGTAGGCGCCGAGGATCTTCCTTTGGTGGGCGTCACGCAGGAACGATTGCGCCTGTTCGCGTGCGACCTCATTAACCGCGTTGATGAACAGCACCTTGCCCCTGCGCTCGGCGGGCTTGGTGGCGCGCAGGGTGACGACTACGGCTTCCATCGGGCTGTTGTAGAACAGCCCCGCACCGAGGCCGAGGACGCATTCGATGAGGTCGGACTTCACCAACGCCTCGCGGAGCGCGGCTTCCTCGCGGCGGAACAGAACGCCGTGCGGGAAGAGGATCGCGGCACGGCCGGCCTTGGGGTCGAGGCTCTTGGCGATGTGTTGGAAGAAGGCATAGTCGGCGCGGCCCTGGGGCGGCACGCCCCACACGTTGCGGCCGTACGCATCCTTTGCAAAGGCGTCGCGGTTCCAGGCCTTGATGGAGTAGGGCGGGTTGGCGAGCACGACGTCGAAGGTCCCCAAGCCTCCCTTGGCGCTGAGGAAGGCGGGACGGGCCAGGGTGTCGCCGTGGGCGATGTGGCCGTCGGTGATGCCGTGCAGGAAGAGGTTCATCCGCGCGATGGCGGACGTCCCGTAGTTGAGCTCCTGACCGTAGAGGCGGAGGTTGCGCCACTCCTTGCCCTGCCGCTTCACCTCGGCGGCGGTCGAGATGAGCATGCCGCCGGTGCCACAGGTCGGGTCGTACACCGACTCGCCGGGCTTCGGTTCGAGCATCATTGTCATCAGGTGGACGAGGGTGCGGTTGGTGTAGAACTCTTGGGCGGTGTGGCCGGAGTCGTCGGCGAACTTCTTGATCAGGTACTCATAACCGTTGCCGAGTTCGTCCTCAGGCAGGTTCGCGATCGACAGCGTCTTCGTGGAGAAGTGCTCGATCAGGTCCGCCAGCGTGGCGTCGGGCAGCAGGTTCTTGTTGCCCCAGTCGCCGTCGCCGAACACGCCGGGCAGGGTGTCGGGGTTCGCGGACTCGATGGCTCGCATCGCCTTGAGAGTCGCCGCGCCGATGTTCTCGGTGACCGAGCGGATGTCGTCCCAGTGGCAGCCGTCGGGGATGGCGAAGCGGTGGTTCTCGGGGAGGTCGGCGAGTTCCTCGTCGCCGTAGGTCTCCATCGCTGCAGACTGTTCTTCGTCGTACACGTCGGAGATCCGCTTCAGGAAGACGAGCGGGAAGATGTACTGCTTATAGTCGCCGGCGTCGATGAGGCCGCGCAGCACGATCGCCGCGCCCCACAGGTAGGACTCCAGCTCCCGCTGCGTGATCTGCTTGGCTGCGATTCCCGTCATGCAGGCAGCCCCCACTTGGCCAACTCCGCATCGAGAGCAGCACGAGTCTCCTGCGCCTTGGCGTGCGCGGTCTCGAGGTTGGCGAGTGCGTCGGCGACGGTGAGCTTCTCGCCGGTGTCGGCTGGAGCGACGTAGAGGGGGATGTTGAGATTGAAGTCGTTGGCCTCGATTTCGGCCACCGTGGCAACGCGGGCGCGACCGTAGATGTCGGCGAAGCCTTGGTACGCATCGAGCAGTTCGGTGGCATGCTCGGGCTCCAAGGTGTTCTGGTTGCGGCCCTTCTTCATTAGGTCCTCACCGTTGATGAAGAGCACCTTGCCGTCGCGGTCGGCCGGTTTGTCGTGGCGGAGGATCAGCACACACGCGGCGAGGCCGGTGCCGTAGAACAGGTTCGGCGCAAGGCCGATGACTGCTTCGATCTTGTCGGCCCTGAGGACGTGGGTGCGAATGCGGGCCTCTGCTCCTTGCCGGAAGAGCGCGCCCTGTGGGAGGACAACCGCGACCCGGCCCGTTTCGGGGTTGGCGGAGGTGAGCATGTGCTGGACCCACGCCCAGTCTGCGTACCCCTTCGGCGGGACCCCGCCGAGCTGGTTTCGGCCCCACTTGTCGGATGCCCACTCGACCTCCCCCCACGCCTTGAGGGAGAACGGCGGGTTGGCGACCACACAGTCGAACTGCGCCAAGTGGTTGCCGGTGTAGAAGGCCGGATTGCGCAGGGTGTCCTCGCGGACGATCTTGAAGTCCTCGACACCGTGGAGCAGCAGGTTCATCCGGGCGATGGCAGAGGTGGCGAGCACCTTCTCCTGGCCGTAAAGCTTGCCCCACAGGGTCTTGGGGTTGCCGCCCCTCGCCTTCACGTGCTCGATGACCTCGATGAGCATGCCGCCCGTCCCACACGCCGGGTCGTAAACGGATTCGCCCTCGTCCGGGTCGAGGATGTTGATGAGCAGGCCCACTACCGAGCGCGGCGTGTAGTACTCACCCGCCTTCTTGTTCGAGGCGTCGGCGAACCGCTTGATGAGGTACTCATACGCGTTGCCGAACACGTCCGGCGCGACGTTCGCGTTACTCAACGTCTTGGTCGAGAAGTGCTCGATCAGGTCGGCCAACTTGCGGTCGGGCAACTTGTCCTTATTGGTCCAGTTGGCGTTGCCGAAGATGCCGTACAACGTCTCCGGGTTGGCCTTCTCGATCTCCCGGAACGCAGTCTGCAACGCGGTACCGATGTTCTCGGTCTTCTCCCGCACGTTCGACCACAGGTTGCCCACGGGGATCGCGAACCTGTGGTTCTCCGCGAAGGTTGCGTACTCGTAGTCACCGCCGGACTCTGCCAGCGCAGCCTCGAACTCCTCCAGGTAGACGTCACTGACCCGCTTGAAGAACATCAGCGGGAAGATGTACGCCTTGAAGTCGGCCTGATCGATGCTCCCGCGGAGCAGGTCCGCCGCCTTGGCGAGGTACTGCTCGAGTTCAGGCAGGGTGATGCGATCGGTCATTTGGCTTCCTCGGTATCGACTGGGCCATCTTCGTCGGCAGGACCGACAGAAATCTCTGGATTCTCAAGTCGTGCGTTGTAGCGGACAGCATCGAGTAGCGCCGACCCCACGATGCCCGCCTCTTCGGCCAGACGGGCCGACTGCTCGTGGAGCAATTGAGTCGAGAGCACCGCGAGTTGTATGTCTCGCTGCTCCGTCACGGGAACGAGTGGGACCTCGAGGTCCTTGATCGACGCCCGCTGGATTGTGGTGCCACCCTGGAACCGCTCGTTCCAGCTGCCACCGAGAGCGATGGCGAGGTATCCCGGAGACAGCACGTCACGATCCCGGACTCGCAGTCGATACACGCCGGTTGACGGCAGGTGGCCCCCCGCCTCATCGACTCGGGCTCTGATCGCGTCCATGGTCGTGACCAGGACGTCGCCCTCCCAGGTCAACTCGGGGTAATCGTCGTACTCCTCGTCAATGCCGAGCTCACGCAGCGTGCCGTCGCGCACGTCCGCCGCAGTTGCGAGTCGCAAGCGCAACTGCTCTGGCGCATCCTCGTACCGGTCCTTCGGACGTCCTATCCTCATCTCAAGGACACCCTGATCGATCAGCTCGCCCACGGTCATCACTCGGGACTTGGAGAAGCTTGCGAAGTGCTGGAACGACATCAGGACGCTCTGCAGCTTGGTCATGGTGTCAGAGATCGCCGCCCAGCCGTGGCGGTAGGCATCGGCGACGTCGCCCGGCTCTCGCTCAGTGCGGTCTACCCAACGGTTCGGAGTCAAGACGGAGTCCGCCGCGAGGACATCGGCTATCGCGACATCGGCCCGTGGGACATCCTGGCGAGCGCGTTCATCGTTCAGCCACCGGGCAACATGGAGCTCCGGCGTCCGAGACTCCGAGGCATCAATAAAGAGAACGCGCTCGGCTGCGGGTTCACGGATGGGGCGGCGGAGCACCCAAAGGGCCAGTGGAATCGACGTGTGCGGAAGGAGTTTGCCTGGAAGGCCCACGATCGCCTCGACGCAAGCGTGTTTCACGAGCTCGGCGCGGATCCTTCCCTCTTCGCCCCTGCGGACCAACGTGCCCGTCGGGCTCAGGACGTAGGCCCGACCGTTGCCGGCAAGATGCGCGATGGCATGTTGGAGCCACGCCGTGTCCGCTGAGGACCGCGGCGGCGGACCGAAGTCGAAGCGAGCATCAGTCAGGCGGCGGGAGGCGTCCAGCCGCAGGCCGAAGGGCGGCTCAAGGATGATGGTGTCGGCGAGCAGACTGGGATCGACATCTTCGGCCAGAACATCGGTCTGAGTGAGTTCCAGGTGGACGTCGTGTAGTTCGGCCCGCTGTGCGGCGATGCGAAGCGCCCGCTCGTCGATGTCGTGTCCCACCGACCGCGTCGCCTTGGCCCCAAGGCGCTCGGACTCGAGAAGTGCCGCCGCAATCCCGCAGGCGGGGTCGTATAGGACGCCACCAGGTCGTGCAGCTGCCAGGTTGGCCAACAGGGTCGTGGTGCGGGACCCGACGAAGCCGGAATCCGCACCCATCTTGCCCTGTGAGCGGGACAGCCGCTCAAGCGTGAAGTCAACAACGGACGCCAGGTCATCCGTCTGGGTCCGCTCTAGTGCGGAGACCAAGCGCCCCAGTGCGCCGGTGCTGTCGGATGTGGTGTCGTGTCGTTTGGACAGTCGCTTCTTCCGGTCCAAGGCCAAGGACAGCATCATGTTCGCCCGCTGGTCCGGAGACCTCAGCCCCCGGAAGGAGTTGAGAGCGGCCCACACATCCATCGATGCGGAGTCGCTGTCCTTGACGAGGAGGGCCTGGTTATTGGTCTGAGCAGCGTGCTGTTCAAGCCATTCAGAAATCTCCTTGAGCGAGAAAAGGGGTTTGTTCGGTGCCCCGGCAACAGGCTGGGGAAACGACTCGTTGCGCTTGCGCCAGTTGCTCACTGCTCCGCGGGACACGCCTGCGATGTCGGCGATGTCGCTGGGCGACACCAGGCCTTGGTCAAAACTGTCGGTCACGCGGCACCCCCGAACCCAATGGCGGATTCTGCGAGGACGACGAAGCGTGCAGCGGCCATGCGCAGTCGCTTCGAGCAGCGGCTGGTGTGTGCCACCACCGTGACCTCAACCCCGGCGGCTCCCAAGGCGGCAACAGCCTCGGTGAATATGCCATCACCGGATACCAGCACCACCTCATCGAATCGCTCGGCGATGCGCTCCTCGATGAGGACCCCGAGCAGTGCGAGGTCCGCACCGTCCTGCCCGGAGCGAACCACCAATCGGGGCCCAGGCCAACCAAGCCCGGTCGGCACGGCGCCAAAGTGGCTCGTGCCTAGCACCACTTGCTCTGTGCCGCTCAGTTCGGCGACGTGCTTGACAGCGAGGTGCGCACCCACAGCCTGCTCGGTCGTCATGACCGCTCCCCCCACCACGTTCTCAATGTCTACCACCACGAGACGACGGCCCCGCAGCGAGCGCTTCTTCTGCGGGGACGCCTCCGCCTTTCTTGTAAACATTACCTCACCTACCTGTCTATGTGAATCCGATTGTCGAACTCCGCAACTCAAGGTACTCCGAGGTCCAGAGAGTTGTTAAGTGTGAATCGAGTTCACACAAATCTTGTGTTGGACACCCTTCACGCAGATGCTCCCCGCGGTCCAGCGAAGTCCGCGAACAGCTCCTGAGTGGCTTTCAGCGCATGCTTCCCCATCAAAGTTGGATCTCGCGTCCCAGGTGCCTCCTGGCCACGGGGGCCTCGCGGTCTTCATCCGCCGTATCGCAGCAAGGGCTCGCGCCAAGTCACGGCGTTGGGGGGGACCGAGCGCCTCCGTCCCTGGCTCTCGGTTCCCGATGAGCTGCGTCGGCAAGCTCACCCGCGCGGTGCTCGATCAGGTCGCGGCGCTGGTCGAGAGCCTCGCGCATACCAGCCGCCACCGGGACGAACGCCTCCGGGATCAGGCCGACAACCAGCCGCGAGCGCGCACGCCGGCCGCTCGCCCGCTGGCTCGTAACGAGCTGAACCCGGTACCTTCGGGCGGCGGCGACGCCTTCGGCCTCATCAACGCCGTATCGGCGCACGTGAGCCTGCCTCGGGACGAACGGTCCAGCGTCCTGGCGGGCAGGGCCGTGATAGCAACCGTGGCAGCAACGCGACCACACGCAACCGCACGCCCGTGGACACCGGGAGCGTCAGAGCCGTTGCGACGAGAACGTGCTGGACGCCCACGGACCGTCGCCGACACCTGAAAATCGGAAGGTCGACGGTTCGACCCCGTCCCTGGCCACTCCCGAAGCCGCAGATCAGAGCCCCTCTGACCTGCGGCTTCATTGCATTGACTGCCTGCTGTTGAGTCAGCTGGCCCACCGTCTTTGCCCCTCAGAGACCGCGCCTGACCGGGAGATGTCGCACGAGATGTCGCTCGCCCAAGGTTTGAAGGCAGCACGCCCAAGGTAGGGCAGTGCCGAAACCGGGCGCCCGTTCCGATGAGCGCTGGCGTACGCGCCGTCGCGGTGATGTCGCGGATGTCTCCGCTGATGGCGCCATCGAGCCAAGGGTTCAAATGCGAGTGCCACGCCGGCTCCCGACGGGTTCTCCGGGAGCCGGCGTGCCTCGCTGGGTGTCAGAGCGCCGCGTACACCGCTTCCTCGAATTCGCCGTAGGTGCGCCAGGCGTCGTTCTCGGTGATGAAGGGCAGGGAGTTGGTGTAGATCGAGGCGCAGATGCCCGTCGTCCGGTCGACCCAGAAGTGGGTGTTGAACAGCCCGGCCCAGGCGCCGCTTCCCGCCCGGCGTCGACCCGGCACGTCCTGGGTGTTGATCATGAGGCCATAGCCCCAGGTCCAGCCCGGTCCGATGTGGAGGGTGTCGGTGGTGGCCGGATCGGCGGTCGGGATCTCCTCGGGGAACGGGATGCCGCCGATCTGGCTGCGGAAGGCGTCATCGACCGACTCCTGTCGGAGGATGCGCGTGCCGTCGAGCTCACCGCCGCGCAGCAGGGCCCGCTCGAAACGTATGTAGTCACGCGGCGTCGAGTAGAGGCCGTGGCCACCGGCCCACCAGTCCGGTTCCTGGTTGAGGATCTCGCCGGCGGAGGTCCAGCCGTCGTCGCCGGGCACGTGGACCGTCACGAGGTTCTCGCTCCGTCCGGCGTCGAGCCGGAACATCGTGTCGTGCATGCCGAGCGGTTCGGTGACGTGTTCCTTGACGACGACGTCGAGCGTCGCGCCGGCGACCGCCTCGACGACCCGTCCGAGCCAGTCGGTGTTGATGCCGTAGACGAACGCCGTCCCTGGATCCGCCGTCAGGGGCGCCTTGAAGGCGTCCATGGATCCTGGAACGACGTTGGGTGTGCCGGTGGCGGCCTCGAACCGGACCAGATCCTCGTTCCAGAACCAGTAGCCCAGGCCCGTGGTGTGGGTGACGAGCTGGTGCACCGTCGCCTTCGTCGCCGGGGCCCGCAGTCGGGGGGTGTCGCCGTCCCACCCGTCGAGCACCTGGACGTCGGCCCACTCCGGGACGTACTCCTCGATCGGAGCGGCGAAGTCGAGCTCGCCGCGCTCCTTCTGCTGCAGGGCGCAGGTCGTCGCGACCATCTTCGTCATGGACATGATCCGGAACTGGGTCGATGTCGTCACCGGGTCCTCGGACTCGCCCTGGACCCGCACCCCCGCTCCTCCCTCGTAGAAGACCCCGTCGGCGTCCGCCACGATGGCCGCGACGTGCGGGACGGCACCTCGCTCCACCGCCGCCGCCAGTACCGCGTCGATCGCCTCGCCGTTGATGCTCCTCGTCATCGCGAACCTCCTCGTTCAGGCCGTCCGCGCCGTTGCGTCCGGTCAGGGATGACGCTGCCCCACCGTCGCCCGGCTGGGAACCGACAGACGTCAGCAGTTCGGCGCCGCCAACCCGCCACCTGGCGGTGGCGGCACCACGAGACCGCCAGGAACGCTGGCCAGTGCTGCCCGCCGCGACTACCGTGCGAGAACCGGGCATCACCGCACCGCGGACGCCCTCGTGGACCAGGAGGTGGCGATGACCGTGGCCCCGGTGCTGCGCCCCGAGTTCGACGCCGAGCTGCGCGCCGGGCTGGCCGTCGTCGGCGGCATGTTCCCCCCGACGATCACCGACGACCTCATCGATTTCATGCGGGTCTCCTACGCCTCGCCTCCGATGGACGACGTTCTGCGCGACCGTGGCATCGCGCGTGAGGAACACGTCGCCCCGGGCCACCTCGGGGATCCCATCGAGGTGTCGGTCCTGCGCCCACCGGGCCAGGACGGCCCGCGGCCCGCGGTCGTGTACGCGCACTCCGGCGGGCTGATGTTCGGTGACCGCTTCAGCGGCATCGACCTCGTCCTCGACTGGGTGGACCGGATGGGCGCCATCCTCGTGACGGTCGAGTACCGCCTCGCTCCGGAGTTCCCCGACCCCTACCCCCGCGAAGACATGTACGCAGCCCTGGAGTGGACCGCCGCCCACGCGGATGCCCTCGACATCCGGACGGACCGGCTGGTCGTGGCCGGCGCGAGCGCCGGTGGCGGACTGGCCGCCGGCATGGCCTTGGCAGCACGCGACCGTGGCGGTCCGCCCTTGGTCGGGCAGGTCCTGGACTACCCGATGCTCGACGACCGCGGCATCACGACGTCGATGCACCAGTTCGACGGGGTCGGGGTGTGGGACCGGGTCAGCAACCAGACGGGGTGGCGAGCGCTGCTCGGGGACGCCTGTGGAAGCGAGTCCGTCTCCCCGTACGCGGCTCCGTCGCGTGCCGAGAACCTGCATGGTCTTCCGCCGGCCTTCATCGACGTCGGGGCGGCCGAGGTCTTCCGCGACGAGGCGATCGCCTACGCCGACGCCCTGTGGAAGGCAGGAGGCGACGCCGAGCTGCACGTCTGGTCCGGTGCGTTCCACGCGTGCGACATCTTCGCGCCCCATACCGCAGTGGGCCAGAGCATGATCAAAACCCGCAACACCTGGCTCGAGACAATCCTTGCGGACTGAGGAAGGACAACGTGCAAGAGCTCCTCGGTCGCATCGCCCGGCTCGACCCCAGCGCCAGCCTCGGCCTGCGCGTCATCGCCTGCTTCGACGAACTGGTCGTCGGGAACGTCAACACCCGGGCCCTGCTGTCGGCCGCCGCCTCGCTCGCGGGCTGCGTGGCCGGCTTCCACCAGGACCAACCGGTTCGCTCGCTGCGAGTGAACCCCCGAGGCGAGGTCCTGCGCGACACGACCGCACCCGTCCCCCCGACGGCCACCTCGGCGGCCGGACTCTCCGTCTGGCTCGAGCGCGTCGGTGACGCCCTGCCCAACGACGCGATCATCCTGGAACGACTTGCCCTCGCAGTGCGGATCCGACACGGCCGCAGCCGAACCGGGTCCGACCACCGACGAGACCTCGGACGCCTCGTCGACATGGACACCCCGGTCGACGAACGCATGGCGGCCGCCGGGGCCCTCGGGCTCGGTGCAACCCGCCTCTACCGGCTCGTCACAGCACCCCTGTTCGCCGTCTGGGAGCGGCACCCCCGCGGCCCCGAGGACGTCGTGCCCACCGTCCACGGACCGATCCACGCCGTCATCGTCCCTGCGCAGCCCGGCGACGAGACACTCAAGGCGAGCCCGGCCGGGATAGGCGTGGCCACCCAACCGCAGGACCTTCACCACTCGTTCCGCACCGCCCTCGTCGCTCTCCGTCTGTGCGACCCGCCACGCGTCCCGACGGTCCACGCCGACGAGTACGGCGGCCTCATCGGCCTGCTCGCCGACGCCCCGGCGGCGAGCGCCCAGCCCGACGCCGACCGCCTGGCCGAGCTCGAGGCCCACGGGTGGGGGGCCGCGACGATCGAAGCGGTCATCCACTCGCAGTCCGTGCGTCAGGCGGCACGGCTCGCAGGCGTCCACCACAGCACCATGCAGACCCGAATCGATACCATCACCACCCTGCTCGGCTTCGACCCCTTCGACGGCTTCGGCAAACCGCGACTCGGCACGGCCTACCTCGTGTGGCGACTCCGCCGATCCCGCGTGCTCGAACTCCCCTCACCCACGAAAGAGACGCGCACGTAGGCGTCGCCTGGACACCGAAACACGCGACAGTGACAGCGGCAACCATCCGACTCTGGGAGTCCAACCGCAGGCTCGGTGAGGCGTCCAAAATGTCCCAAGGGGCCGCGATCCGGGTGGGGACTGTCCGCCAAACGGTGTTTCTGGCCTGACACGCCGGCAGCTGTCGGCGGGAAGGTTCGACCGTGGGGTTCATAGACGATGGGCAACAGCTCGGCGAGATGGTCCCCGAGAACCTTGTAGAAGAGGCCCTCGTTGCGGTCGAGGCCTTGGCCGAGCAGTCGGTGGACGGAGCCGCGATCCTCATCGAGGTGCAGCGGATCACCGCCGCCGACATCGTCCTGCCCAGGACCTGCCGGTCGTCGTCGTGGACTCCGGTCCACGTTCGCGCTACCCGGCGATCGACAACGACCAGGCCAGCGGGGCACGCCTCGACGCCGGCCGGGACGTGCCCGGTGACGTGAGTGTCGTGGGCTTCGACGACATGCCCGAGTCCGCAAACTTCGTCCCACCGCTCACCACCACGACGCAACCTCACGACGCAACCTCACGACGCAGACTCCGCCACCGCGGGGCAACCGACACGGTGCGGCCGGCGACCATAGGCTGGTCAGGTGTCCCAGCCCTTGTCGCCGCGGCCGCTGACCACCCACCGACCACAGCGGGCCCGAGGCCACATCGCCGTCGCCACCTTTCTCGCCTGCGCTCTCAGTGCCTGCTCGGTCACGTGGACACCGGGCACCCAGACGTCGCCGACTGCCAGCACCTCTGCCGAGCCCTCATCCGCGCCGTCCGCGACTCCCACGCCCACCCCCACGGAACCGACCTGGCCGAGCGCGCAGGCCGTTGCCCAGGAGAACGCCAAGCCGGGCGAGGAAGGTTGGCTGACCGGCATCAGCGACCCACCGGGAGGCACCATCGAGGGCTTCACCGATCGGCCCAGTGTCCGCCCGGGTGAGTCGCTCAACGTGCGCATCCGCTCCAGTGATGGTCCGGTGATCGTCACGGCATACCGTTTCGGCCATTACGCGGGTGTCGGGTCCCGCAAGGTGTGGACCTCTCAGCCGGTCACCTCGGTCACCCAGCCGGCCGCCACCTACACGGCGGCCACCCGCTCCTGGTCGGCGTCCAACTGGAGCCCGTCGCTCACGCTCGACACCACCGATTGGCCACCGGGCAACTACGTCCTGCACCTGGCACCGAGCCGGGACCCACTGGCCAAGGGGGGCCTCATCCCGCTGACCATCAGGACCCCGACGATGAAGGGTGCCGTGGTCCTGATCAACGCCAACACCACGTGGGCGGCCTACAACCACTGGGGCGGCACCAGCCTCTACAGCGGCAAGACCGGCTACGCCGACCGTGGGTATGCCGCGTCGCTGGACCGCCCCATCGACTTCGGCGCGGGCACCGGCGACCTCATCGCCAACGAGCGTCCGCTCGTCATGCTCGCCGAGGAACTCGGACTCTCCCTGGGTTATGCGACCAACTCGGACATGCAGGCCGACCCACACCTACTTGACGGGGCGACCGCCGTGATCTCGCTCGGGCATGACGAGTACTACAGCCAGGCCATGCGCGACATCCTCGTCAAGGCCAGGGACTCCGGCACCAACATCGCCTTCCTCGGAGCGAACGCGATCTATCGGCAGATCCGTTTCGAGCCCACGCCGCTGGGGTCGGAGCGACTGGTCATCAACTACAAGGACGGGTCGCTGGACCCGATCATGGCGACCAACCCGAAGGCGAACACAGGGTCGTGGCGCTCGCCGCCCTTCTCGCGGCCGGAGAGTGACCTGACCGGGGTCTACTACCAGTGCAACCCGGTCAAGGCGCCCATGGTCGTGGCCGATGCGTCGTCGTGGGTGCTGGCCGGCACCGGTCTGAAGGTGGGCGACAAACTGGCCGGCCTGGTTGGTTCCGAGTACGACCAGGTGACCCCGAGCGCGCCGACGCCACGACCCATCGAGGTGCTCTTCCACTCACCGGTCACCTGCAAGGGGGACGCCCAGTTCTCCGATGTCGCCTACTACACGACCTCTTCGGGCGCAGGCGTCTTCGCCAGTGGTACGAGTTCGTGGGTCTGCGGGATCCAGGCCGATTGCAGCGAGCACGGCAAGGACCCAGGGATCGCCCGCACGATGCGCACCATGACGGTCAACCTGCTCACCACCTTCGCCGAAGGCCCCGCCGGGCGCAGCCATCCAGCGATGGACAACCTCGACGCGCTGAACATCTCGACCCGCACCATCCACGACCGAAAATGAGCGGTGGTGACCGTCGGATGTCTCCGTGGGTGAGACAGCCCCCGGGCTGGGTCATTCCCAGCGCATTGCCAGCACTTTCGTCATAGAGTCATCCCATGGGGTTCTTCACCCGAGGGGGGATGAAGCACGCTGCCAAACGTGAGGCGCGTGCGTGGTCAGGCCTGCCGGTTCGCGGACTGACAGCCCTGCTTCTCGTCGCGGCAACGACTGGGGTGGTCGTGTCCGCCGTTCGGGACGCCCCGGCGCAGCCCACCCCGGATGCCACCGGGTCGTCACAGGCCTCACGCGGGTCCGAGCTCGCCGCCCTCGTCGCCCGTTCGGGCGCGCGCAAGTCGCCAGCATCGATCATCGCAGAGTCGATGGCCCAGGTGGAGAAGGATGCCCTGGCGGCCGAACACGCGACCGACCTCGCCCCCGATGAGGCGATCGTCGCCGATGCGCCACCGACCGCCGGCCACAGCATGCTCTTCCCGCTCGTGGCTCCCGTGACCTCGCCCTTCGGCTACCGCCTGCACCCCATTCTGGGCGACTGGCGACTGCACACCGGGGTGGATTTCGGGGCCCCCTGTGGCACGGCCGTCGTCGCCACCAAGGACGGGAAGGTCAGTTCCACCGGGCCTGTGTCCGGGTATGGCCTGAGGATCGTCATCGACAACGGCACCCTCGACGGCAAGACCCTGCAGACCGCCTTCAACCATCTGTCGGTCATCGGGGTGCGCCCCGGCCAGGACGTCAAGGCGGGTGACCCGATCGCCCGGGTGGGCAACACCGGCCTCTCGACCGGCTGTCACCTCCACTTCGAGGTCATGGTGGGCGGCGCCTACACCGACCCGATGCCCTTCCTCGATGGTTTGCCCTCGACGGCCGTCATGACGGTGCCCACCATCATGACCGCCTCACCTTCCCCTTCGCCCTCCCCTTCCTTGTCGCCGTCGCCCTCTCCCTCGCTCTCGCCGTCACCGAGCCCGTCCCTCACGCCGAGCCCGACACCCACTCCGACGCCGTCCCCGAGCAAGACACCCACCCCGACGCCGTCCCCGAGCAAGACACCGACGCCGACGCCGACAGCCACGGCCACGACGTCACCAACGCCCTCGACCAGCGCGCGCACCTCGTCATCACCGTCGGCGTCCGGCACCGGCTCGCCCTCCCCGAGCGGCACAGCGACCCCCTGAGGTCGCAGGCCATCGACGGCGCCCGTGCCCGATAGTTCCGCACCCCGTCGTCCAGGGTGGGACGAGTATTTCATCAACATCGCCCGGGCCGTCGCCGAGCGCAGCGACTGTCGGCGCCGCAAGGTCGGTGCCGTTCTCGTCGACACCGGTCGCCGCATCGTCGGCACCGGTTACACGGGGGCGCCGAGTGGTCACCCCGGTTGCCTCGAGGGAGCGTGCCCGCGCGGACTGCTGTCCTACGACGAGGTCAAGGAGTTCAGCGCCTATGACTCCGGCCCCGGACGCTGCATCAGCGTCCACGCCGAGGCCAATGCCCTGCTCTACGCACGCCGCGACCTGCGTGACTGCACTGCCTATGTCACCTGCCAGCCCTGCCCGACCTGTGCCAAGTTGCTCGCCGGCGCCGGCCTGTCGAGAGTGATCTACCCCAGGGACCAGGCCGATTGGCACAGCCCCCTGGTCTCCCTCGACCTCCACGACCCCGACGCGGCGGCCGACCCTCAACGCGCTGCGAGCACCACGTAACGCACGCCGAAGGGATCCCCCACCCAGGAGCGGTATGCCGTGGGGGCCGGATCCCGGCCGTCCGCCAGCAAGGCTCCGGCCAGGACCTGGAGGGGAGCCCGTCCCCCGAACCACAGCTGCTCCGCGAGCGACGGGTCGAGCGCCAGGAGCGCCTGAGGGTCCATCGGGCGGCCCAGCTCCGGATGACGGTCACCCGTGGTCTGCATCGGTGCCGGTGAATCACAACGGAACTCATCAGCGCCGACGGCTCGCGTCCACGCCGCATCCACCGTCAGGGAGCGCCGATCGAGGTGGCCGGGCGCCTTCTCGGTGCGGGTCGCGCAGCCATCAGCGACCACGACCAGGCCCAGCCGCAGATCACGCGGCTCGCCGACGACGAGAGACTCCCCGGCCGAGCGGCAGGCCTCCACCGAGGCATCCCAGGGAACCTCGTGCACCCCATCGGCCTCTCGCGGAAGGAGTTCGGTGGCCACCCGCGCGCCGACGGACCGGCCGGAGTGGCGCCGGTCCGGGTCGCTGCCGCAGATCACGACGAGCCGATCCACCTGTGCCGCAACAGATTCGACGACCTCCACGCAGGCAGACCGCAGGACGGGATCGGGATCGGTGCGGCCGGCATACTCCGGGAGCAGGAAGGGTGGCGAGGGCACCAGGGCCACGGCGGCGATCACATGAGCCCCCGGGTGGTGCGCAGGGGAAGCAGGTCACCCGCAATCACCGAGACCATGTCGAGGACGTCACGGGTCTCGCGGACCTCGTGGACGCGATAGATGTGCGCGCCCTGCCAGGCAGAAATGGCCGTGGTGGCCAGCGTCCCCGGGAGTCGCTCACCGACGTCGCGGCCGAGTGACTCCCCAACAAAGTCCTTGTTGGACAACGACACCAGCACCGGCCAACCGAGCGCCACCAGTTCGTCCAGACGCCGGGTGCACTCCACCGAATGCCAGGTGTTCTTGCCGAAGTCGTGCGCGGGGTCGATGACGATCCGTTCCTTCTCGACGCCCGCTGCGAGCGCGCGCTCCGCCTGCCAGGTGAGCGACTCGATGACGGAGGCCACCACGTCGTCGTACTCGACACGATGGGGGCGGGTCCGCACGCGTTGGCCGCCGGTGTGGGTGAGCACCAGCGCCGCACCATGGGCCGCGACGACGGCCGGTACCTCGGGATCGACCCCGCCCCAGGCATCGTTGACGACATCGGCCCCGGCGGTGAGCACCGCGTCGGCCACCTCAGCGCGATAGGTGTCGACCGAGATCGTCAGGTCCCGGAACTCGGCACGGAGCCCTTCGACGAAGGGCACCACGCGCCGCAGTTCCTCGCCCACGGGCACCTCCTCCCCCGGTGCCGCCTTGATCCCACCGATGTCGACGAGGTCAGCCCCCTGGGCGACGGCCTGTCGCACCCGCGCATAGGCGGGCTCGTCCTCCCACGTCGCACCCTTGTCGTAGAAGGAGTCCGTGGTTCGGTTGACGATCGCCATGACGAGGCGGTCGTGCGCGGCATACTCCCTGCGCCGCAGGCGAAATCTCACGAATCGTCCTGGCGTCGCGGGTAGACCTCGGCCAATGGGTCGAGCGAGATCGCGGGTGGCCGTTCCGCGACGTCGATCTGTCGCCACCGCGCGGCGAAGCCGCCCTCGACGGGGTCGAACTGCTGCAACCCGACGACCCCGGCATCGGCGGCGGACCGCTCGCCGAGTCGGCGTTCGACAGCGGCCATGACCTGGACCGCCATCGGGCCGAGTGTGTCGTGACGGTGATGGCGATGGGCGCGGCGGCCGAGATCGACCTGGGCGATCGCCTCCGGCCCATGCGCGCTGGTCGTGTCGAGGAGGGCCGCGATCTCGACTCCGTAACCCACCGGCACGAACATCCGCGCGAACGCCGACCGACGGATCGCCCACTCCCCCGAGAGCGGCTGGATGATGTGCGCGAGCTCCGGGGCGTTGAGGGCGAGCAGGGGCCGCGCGACCAACTCGGTGACCCGGCCACCGGTCTCGGCCTCGCGGCCGGTCGCGTCCAGGAGCGGTCGGTGGTAGACCGCCTTGACCAACTGGATGCCCGGCTCGAGGAGCAGTGGGCCCAGCAGGGCGGGCACGAAGTGCGGTCCCCACTCGATCAGATCGGCGTCCAGGAAGGCCAGCACGTCACCGGTCGTGACGTGGAGTGCCTTCCACAGTGCCTCGCCCTTGCCCTGAGCCGGGCCGAGATCCGGCCGGATGTCGCAGGCCCGGTGGACGATCGCTCCGGCCGATCGAGCGCGCTCGGCGGTGGCATCGACGCTGTCCGAGTCGATCACCACCAATTCATCGACCAAGGGCACCTCATCGACCCATGCCCGGCGCACGACCTCGACCACCGAGCCCACCGTGCTCTCCTCGTCGCGGGCGGGGATGACGACGGTCACGTGGTGCCCGCCGCGGTGCTTGGCGGCGAGCAGGTCCTCGACACTCCACGTCGTCGGGTCGCGCACGTCATCCGTCGAGGCAGGAGTCACGGGGACCACCCTAGGGTTTGGTATGCCGCGGGGCTCAGCGACCCGTGAATCGCGCCTCTCGCTTCTCGCGAAACGCCATGACACCCTCGACGAAGTCGTCAGTGCGCAGCAGCGTCGATTGCCCGCGTTCCTCGCGGGCAAGGGTGTCCTCGAGGGACAAGGTGGCGGCGTTGATGGCCCGTTTGGTGGCCGTCGACGCGAGCGGCCCGCGACTGGCCAGAGCGGCGACCACGTCCTCGGCGCGCCGGTCGAAGTCGCCTGCCGGCACCAGCTCGGAGACCAGTCCCCACTCCTTCGCGGTCGGACCGTCGAGCTTCTCACCGGTGAGGGCCAGCCTCATGGCCCGGGCCCGGCCGATGTTGGCGGCGACCAGCGCGGTGGCCCCACCGTCGGGCATCAGAGCGATCCGCGCGAAGGCCAGCACGAAGGATGCCGCCTCCGAGGCGAGCACGTAGTCGCAGGCGAGGGCGATCGACGCTCCGGCACCAGCGGCGACGCCGTGGACGAGCGCGACCGACGGGGTCGCGCCGTGGACGAGGGCACGCACCACCTGCCCGAGTCCCACCAAGGTCGCGTCCAGCTCGCCGGAGCCGCCCGGGTCGCCGTTGCCGAGCGCCGCACCCGAGCAGAAGCCGCGGCCCGCACCCGCCAGGACGATGACCCGCACCTGCGGGTCGATGTCGAGCCGGTGGATCGCGTCGGCGAGGTCGGCGAGCATCTGCGGATCGACGGCGTTGAGCCGGTCGGGAGCGTTGAGCGTGATCCGTCCGACCCCCGCCCGGGTGTCGACGAGCAGGGTGTCTTCCTCGCTCACGAGGCTCCCCGGTTGTGCAGGCGCCGACGATCGGCGATGAAGAGGTCGGAGGTGAGGCGTTCGATGGTGATGATGGCCGACTGCACCCGCTCGAGTTGGTCGACCAGACCACCCACCCGCTCGGCGCGATCGGGGGCTTCGACGAGGAGCCCGCGGTTGTCCATCATCTTCAGGCCCGTCTCGAAGAGGAGCGCGGACACGGGCTCGGCCGAGTCGATCCGGCGCTGCGCGAGGTACTGCTCACCCAGTGCCAAGGCCTCCTTGACGACGGCCGGGCGATCGATCGGGCCCTCCGTGCGTGACACGACGTCAGCGACGATGAGGTAGGCCTCGATGAACGGTCGCAGCAGGAAGGGCGCCGTCAGTGGAGCACGTCGCATGAGCAGCGCGCGCAGGTCCACCGGGTCGCTGGTCAGCCGTTCCTCCCAGTCCTTGCCGGCCCGATCGGCCTCGGTGCGCACCTGCTCGAGGAACTCACGGCGCTCGGTGAAGTAGAACTCGAACTTCAGCAGGTCGCGCAACTGCTGCACGTCCGCCCAGAAACGCTCGATCCGCTCGGCCGGTGGGGCCTGAGCGGCCATGACGATAGCCATCTCGCACAAGGCGCTCACGAGGAAGACGTGAATGATCGAGTTGCGATAGAAGGTCGCCTCGAGCTGTTTGTCGGTCCCGATGCGCCACACCGTGTCCCGCGCACCATCCACGCGGGTCACGATGCCGCCCGGGACGGCGAGGGCCTTGAGCGTCGACTCGACACCAGCGATGTCCTTGAGGCCCCGACCGCTTCCCACGACGGGCACGCCCCGACGATCCATGTAGGAGACGGCGGTCGACACCGCGGTGTGGACCTGACTGGTCGTCAGCGCCATCCCTCGCGTGCCGAGCAGCACACTCGTGACGAGCGCCACCGAGGTGACCGGGGTGGCCTCGTTGATCCGCCACGCGACCTCGAAGGCGGTCTTCTGCAAGGCGAGGCGGCGGGCATCGGCGTCGGTCGTCGTGGCCCCGCCGGGGGCGCCCAACGCGGCGCGCATCGACACCGGCTCGGGGAAGCGGACATAGATCTTGCCGAAGTTCCGCTCGCCCTGGGCCTTGATGAAACCGAGCAGCCAGGACATACCCTCTGCCGACTTTCGACCGCCCCGGGCGTAGTTGGCATACTCCCCGATCTCGTGCAGCTGGTCGAAGGTGATGGACACCGGCTGCAAGGAGATGTCGTCGACCCGGCCGGCCAGGTAGGCCTCAGCCGTGTAGCCGAGCAGCCCCAACTTGGGCGGGAGCATCTTGCCGGTGCGTGACCGCGTGCCCTCGATCGACCACGAGAGGTTGAAGCGCTTCTCCGCGAGGTAGCCGACGAACTCCTTGAGCACGTACTTGTAGAGCTCGTCCCCACCGAAGCTGCGCCGGATGAAGATGGTCCCGCTGCGGCGCAGGACCACACCCAAGGGCCCGAACGCCATGTTGATGCCGGCGAAGAGGTGCGGCAGGGGGAGCCCGTTCTCATGGAGGACGACGTTGAGGACGGGTGTATCGAGGTTGGAGCGGTGCGACCAGAGGAAGATCACTGGAGTCCCGGACACGGTCTGCCGCAACCGATCCAGCTCGGCGGGGACCACGTCGATCGCCGGGTCGAAGCCGCGCTGGAAGATCATCCGCTGGATCCGCGGCACGAGGTCGACGAAGAGTCGCCCCCACCCGGTGGCCAGCTCGTCGAGGATCTCCTCGGCCCGCGCCTCGGAGGCCCGATCGGGACCGGCTCGCCGGGCGAGCTCCTGCAGCCCGCGGCGGAAGTGCGCCGAGTGGAGGATCTCCTCGGTGAGGAAGCCGGGTGACCGGAACTCCGGCCCGAGCACGGCACGGTCAGCGCGCTCGAGCGCCAGCCTGGCCCGGCGGGCCACGAAGCGGCCGAATGCCTCGGCGTCGGCCGTTGCGCCCTGGTGCGATTCGGAATACCGCTGCTGCAGAAAGCCCACGGTGCCTGGGATCCCGGCGATGACCGGGGCGCGATCGGGATCGGCATCCGCGATGGAGCGTTGGTTGCGAGAGGCCGGGTCATACGGGTTGCGTCCGCGGACCAGGTCCGAGATGGCCACTCGCCGATTGCCGTCCTTCTCCCCCGGGCGCCACACCACGTGAGCCGGCAACAGCAGGACGTCGGGGTCGTCGAGGAGGGCGCCGAGGGCGGCATACGCCGCCGGTGTCCCGGAGAGCGGCGGCAGGGTGACCACCCGCACGTCACGATGCTCGGGCTCGACCTCCGATCGGACCCAGGCGCGCACCAGGGAGTCCTCGACCGGAGTCCGGGTCGAGGCGAGGACGACGACGTTGTCGTGGGAGCTCATGTCGTCATCCTCCGGTCAGTCGTGGGTCGGAATCGTCGGTCGGCCAGTCGGCCAGGAGGTCGAGGTATGCCGCGCGCACCTCGTCGATGCGCTCCGTGAGTTCCGCGCGGTTCCAGGCGGAGACGTCGATCGGGGGCAGGACCGCGATGTCGATGACCCCACGCTGCACGGTCAGGGAGTCGCGTCCGGCAATGTCGTCGGCGTTGCGAATGACGATGGGCACGATGGGGATGCCCGCCGACATCGCCATGACGAAGGCACCCTTCTTGAAGGGGCCCACCTCGTGCGTGTCCAGACGGGTGCCCTCGGGTGCAACGATGATCGAGAGTCCCTGTGCGGCAAGCTTTTCGACCTCGTGCATGGCGTTGACGGCCTTGGCGCTGTCGGCCCGGTCGATGAAGGCAATGTCCATCAGCCGCCCGAAGGTGCCGAAGAGCGGATTGGTCTTCAGCTCCTTCTTCGCGACCGCGGTGAAGTCGTGCTTGACGACGGCGGCCGCCATGAAGGCATCCATCTGGTTGCGGTGGTTGAAGATGAAGACAGCCGGCCGCTGCTTCTCGGCGTTCGCCGCGCCGAGGATCGTGAGGCTGACGCCGTGGCTGTCGAGGAGGAACTTGGGCCAGGTCGAGGTGAGGACGTTGAGCCCGTCCCACTTCCTACCGGTCATCGCCGCCCGGGCCGTGCCCAGAGCCGTGATCGGCCCGAGAGCGCCGAAGCCCACGGCAAAGCGCGCGGCGTTGGTGACTGCCGACGTCCCCCGGGAGCCATAGCGCGAGATCGGCCAACCCCGCCGCTCGGCCACTTTGGTCAGGTGCGGTCCCGGATTGGTCGGCCGAGGGTGCCCCACGAGATGCATGAGCGCGACGTCCTCGTCCCCGTCGGCGTAGAACCACGCCCGGGTCAGGTCGAGGCCGTGCTCGGCGGCATACCGCTGGGCTGCGGTCGCCTTGCCCTCACCCCAGATGATCGGGTCGACGACCTCGCCGGTGACCCGCCCCTCCTCATCGACGACGAACCGATTGCAGACCACCTCGTCGACGCCCAGGTAGGCGGCGACCGGCTCGACCTGCATCGAGGTCGCGGACGAGCAGAGGACGACGGTGTGCCCGCGCTGTTGGTGGGCGCGCACGAGCGCGCGTGTCTCGGGGTAGAGCAGGTCGGCGATCTGGTGCCGGAAGATCTTCTCCCCCAACGCATCCAGGTCGGTCTCCAACTGCCCCGCGAGCGCGCGCGCACCATCGGTGATGAGTTTGTCGAAACCGGCCCGACCGATCTGGAAGTCGATGGCCGTCGTGATCAGGCGCAGCGCCTCGGCCGCCTTGACCTCCCGCGAGCGCAGCCGCTCCTTGGAGTGCACAAGTGCCGTGAACCCGGCCACCAAGGTGCCGTCGAGGTCGAAGAAGGCGGCGACCGCAGGCCCCTCCTCGGAGGCGAGCACCTCGGCGACCGATCCGGGCCGTCGCGTCGTCGGGCTCATGCGCCGGCCCCCTTGCGGGCGGGCGCCTTCTGCGCCGTCGCCTTCTTCGACACCGTTGTCTTCTTCGACACGGTTGTCTTCCTCGACGCCGGTGTCTTCGATGACGGCTTCTCCGATGCCGTGCTCTTCCGCGCCGACGGCGTGCGTTGGGCGGCGGGGGCAGTTTTGGCGGTCGCCTTGCGGGGGGCGCGGGGAGCAGACGGAGCGGGTGCGAGAACCTGCTCGAAGGCCGCGTCGAGGCACCGCTCGAGCAGGGCGACATCGCGGATCGCCTCCGGGTCATAGCGGACCGCAACGTCCAGTCGCTCGGGAGTCGTGACCGCCACGGAGGTCAGCGCGTTGCCGGGAACGGGCCCCACGGCATACCGCTCGACAACCCTGGCCTTGCCGACCGATCCCGCGGCCGCGACCACGTGGCTGACCGCGACATCGGCACCACGCGTCGGGCGGGCAACGACGTCGACGAAGCCGGTGGGAAGCAGCGGTAACAAGCGGCCCAGGGACTCGACCCTGTCCTGGCTCGGAGCGAGCGCGCGACGCAGCACGGCGGGGTGGCTGGCCGCCGTGATACCGAGGGAGGTCAGGGGCAGGCCGGACTCGGCGTGATAGGCGATCAGGGCCTCGCGGATCGCCGCAATGTGGGCCCGCTGACCACCGCGATGGGTCGGGGCCCCATCGGCACGGGACCGCGGGTAGGAGCGCAGGATGATGGCCCGTTCGGTCCCACGGCCAGCGAGCAGGGCCGAGCCCTGCACGGCAACCGGCGGCGTCACAAGACCCGCAGCACGGTCGACCGCGCCACGCCAGTCGGTGACGGCATGGATCGCGAGACTGCCGACCTCATGAACCCCACTGACCGCGAGACCGGCTGCGCGCCAAGGGAGTTCGCGGACGCCCTCGCGGGCCAGGTCGGCCGGTTCGAGGTCGGTGGGCACCGGGATGGGCGCGAGGTCGGCACTGTCGTGGCGACTGTCGAGAGCGATGTCGAGAAGGTCGACGGGCACCTCCTCGACGCGCAGCAGAGGACTCGCCGCGGTGAGGATGGCTCCACCGTGACCGACGCCGTCGACGCAGAGGACTCGCCACAGTGGTGCGGCGGGGTCGAAGGGCTCGGCGAAGAAGCGCTCGGCGAGCTCGACCAGGGCGGCGCGGTCACCGGGTGCGGCCAACGCGATATGGCGCACGTGACGGTCGAGCACGAAGTCAGGGTCGATGACCCACCGCGGCTCGGTCGTCGCAAAACTGGGCTCGACGGGCCGGGACCGCAGCGCGGGGACAGAGCGGCTGGCTCGATCGATGCGCGTGCGCACGAGGGTCCAGTCCGGGGTCGAGTCCAGGACGGCGAGGCCACCGACCGTCGACCGCGAGCGCGGGTCACGGTCGCCGCGGAGCAGCACGCGGTCTTCAGGGCTGAGGCGAGAGGGTGTCATCGAGGCTTCACGGGTCGGGGGAAGGCGTTCCCCAGACCCTAATGGTCCGGGCGTGGCCTGCCTACCGGGTCGCGACAAAACGCACACCGCCAGCCCTCAGGCCTGGTGCAGCACACCGGCTGTGAGCAGGTCTCTCACCTGCTCAGGGTCGAACCCCTTCTCGAGGAGGTATGCCGTGGTGTCGGCGCCCGGCGCACGACCGGGCGTGGGTTCGCCGGGCGGCGTGGCCGAGAAGCGCGGGGCCACGCGCGGCATCCGATGGCCGTCACCGAGGTCGACGAAGGTGTCCCGGGCCCGGTGGTGGGGATGGTCGGCCACTTCGGAGAGGGCGAGCACGGGTGCGACGCAGGCGTCGGTGTCGGTGAAGATCGCCGTCCACTCGGCGCGGGACCTGGTCAGGAAGCGCGCCGCGATGGCCGCCCGGTGCTGCTCCCAGTGCTCGCGGTCGTCCTGGCCGCCCTCGAGCTCGACCTCCAGGAGTCGCACGAACTCCTCGTAGAACTGCGGCTCGAGGCACCCGACGGCCATGTGGCCACCGTCGGCGCACGCGTAGGTGTCGTAGTAGGGACGCCCGCCGTCGATGACGTTGGCACGGCGGGCGTCGACCCACTGCCCGGCGGCGAGCATCCCGTGGAGCATGGACGTCAGGGATGCCGCGCCGTCGACCATGGCGGCGTCGACGACCTGGCCCGCGCCGGTCCGCTCGCGGGCATGGAGCGCGGCCAGGACTCCCATGACGAGGAAGAGCGAGCCACCACCGAAGTCGGCCACGAGGTTGGCAGGCGGCATCGGCTGGTCCGCAGGACCGGAGACGTGGAGGGCGCCGGAGATCGCGGCATACGTGATGTCGTGGCCGGCGCGCCGGGCCAGCGGTCCGTCCTGACCCCAGCCGGTCATCCGCCCGTAGACCAGGCGCGGGTTGCGTGGCAGGAGCACCTCGGGACCCAGGCCGAGGCGCTCGGTCACGCCGGGGCGCAGGCCCTCGATGAACACGTCGGCGGCGTCCGCCAGCCGGCGCACCACCTCGACGCCCTCGTCGGTCTTGAGGTCGACGGCGACGCTGGGGCGGGAGCGGTCGAGGCCGGCGAGGCCGACCTGGGGGTTGCCGTGGGCGGGTGGTCGATCGATCCGCACGACGTCGGCCCCGAGTTCGGCGAGGAGCATCGCGGCATACGGCGCCGGGCCGATGCCGGCGAGTTCGACGACGGTGAGGCCGGCAAGCGGTCCGCGGCGCTGGGTCATGGGGAAAACCTAGCGCGAAGGAAATAGTTGAAGATTCGAGTAAACGGGTCTAGAGTCCATCCTGAAAGTTCAACCGACAACCAAAAGAGGACACTGACATGAGCGTCTCCATCCCGGCCGGCACCTACGTGATCGACCCGTCCCACACCGAGGTCGGCTTCGTCGCCCGTCACGCGATGGTCACCAAGGTCCGCGGCTACTTCCGCGCCGTCGAGGGTCAGATCGTCGTCGCCGACGAGTTCGCCAACTCCAGCGCCACCGCCACCATGAAGGTCGACTCCGTCGACACCGGCAACGGCGACCGCGACGGCCACCTGAAGTCGGCCGACTTCTTCGACGCCGAGAACACCCCGGAGATCACCTTCGTCTCCACCGGCATCAAGGACGTCAAGGGCGACGAGTTCACCCTCGTCGGCGACCTGACCATCAAGGGCATCACCAAGCCGGTCGAGCTCGAGGCCGAGTTCAACGGTGCAGCCACCGACCCCTTCGGCAACGCCCGCATCGGCTTCTCCGCCGAGACCGAGGTCGAGCGCGAGGACTGGGGCCTGACCTGGAACGCCGCCCTCGAGACCGGTGGCGTGCTCGTCTCCAAGAAGATCAAGCTCACCCTCGACATCAGCGCCATCAAGCAGGCCTGATCAGGGCCGGCTGGTCTGCCGGCTCCCTATCCATCTCCATGTCGCCTGCTACGTCGCAGTAAGTGCTGCTCCTGCAGCGCCTACTGCGACGTAGCGTGCGATCTGGGTGATGGGCGCTAGGTGATGGGCTCTGGGGGATCGGCGGGGTCAGCCGACCGCAGGGTCCGCCGGGACGAGCTCGCGCAGTCCCGGCAGGACCTGCTCGGACAACGTCCGCAGGAAACGCTCCTGGTCGTGGCCGGGCCCGTGCAGCACGAGGTGATCGAAGCCGAGGTCGGTGTAGAACCTCACCGCCTCGACCACGTCCTCGGGGCGCGAGGCGACGATCCACCGTTTGGCCACCTGCTCGATGGGCAGCGCATCAGCCGCTTCCTCCATCTGCGCCGGGCTGTGGATCGAGTGCTTCTGCTCCGCGGTCAGCGACAGCGGCGCCCAGAAGCGCGTGTTCTCCAGAGCCAGGTCAGAGTCCGGGTCCCAGGACACCTTGATCTCGATCATCCGCTCGATCGGTTCCCCCGCACGACCAGCCTTCGCGCGACCCTCGGCGACCGCGGGAATGAGCTCATCGGCATACAACTCCCGGCCCTTGCCCGAGGTGCAGATGAAGCCATCACCCACGCGACCGGCATACCGCGCCACCATCGGGCCGCCGGCTGCGACGAAGACCCGCACCGGCTCATCGGGCCGATCGAAGATCCGCGCGTCCACGGTCCGGTAGTAGTCCCCCTCGAAGGTCACCGACTCCTCGGTCCACAGCCGCCGCATGATCCCGACCGCCTCACGCAGCCGCGCGAAACGCTCCTTGAAGTCCGGCCATCTCCCGTCGGCAACCGACCCGACAGCGATCTCGTTGAGCGCCTCACCCGAGCCGACCCCCAGGAACACCCGCCCGGGCGCCAGGCAGCCCAAGGTCGCGAACTCCTGCGCGACGACTGCCGGGTTGTACCGGAAGGTCGGCGTGAGCACCGACGTCCCGAGAACCACCCGTTCGGTGCGGGCCGCGACGAAGCCCAGCCACGCCAGCGCATTGGGCGCATGCCCGCCCGTCAGCCGCCACGGTTGGAAGTGGTCACTGATCGTCACCGAGTCCAGCCCCACCTCCTCGGCCAACACCGCGTATGCCGCGAGCTCACCCGGGGCGAATTGCTCCGCCGACGCCTTGTACCCGATGCGGATGCCCATGCCCGGTGACGCTACCCGCGGAAGGCAGCCCCGCGGCATACCCGTGAAGGACACCGTCGCGACGGGGCCGCTGAGGCGCGCGGCGGTCCTATCGTGAGGCCATGAAGCGGTCCCGTGTGGTCCTGGTCGTCGCCGCCGTGCTCGGAGTCCTCGCCGGGCTCCTCGTTCCGCTTCCGGACAAGGTCCTCTGGTCCACCCCGTTCCTCGTCGGCCTGGCCGTCGGCGAGCTCGTCTTCGCCGGGGCCACGCTCTGGCACGTCTTCCGGACCGAGCAGCCGGAGACCGAGGAGGCGATGGCCGATGCGGACGGCGGCCGGACCGAGACCGACATCGTCGTCGTCATCGGGGCCCTCGCGAGCCTCGCCGGCATCGCCACCGTGCTCGCCTCGTCCGGGGACAAGTCGGTCGCCCCGCTGGAGGCGGCGATCTGCCTGGGCGCGGTCGCGGCCTCGTGGCTGGCGATCCACGCCGTCTACACGATGCGCTACGCCCGGCACTACTACGTCAACGAGCGCGGGTGCGTGGACTTCAACAACGACGACAAGCCGAGCCTGGCCGACTTCGCCTACCTGGCCTACTGCCTGGGCATGACCTACCAGGTGTCCGACACCGACCTGAAGACCAAGGGCGTGCGGCGCATCGTCTTCTTCCACACCCTGCTCTCCTACGTCTTCGGCACGGGCGTGATCGCCTCGACGATCAACCTCGTCATCGGCATGGCCCAGTGACCCGCTCGGCCTGCCCCAGGGCCAGGATCGCGGGCTGAACGGGGCGCGGCGAAATTTGCACCCCGCATGTAGTGTTGGACCCACGACATAACACGATTCCCGGGGCCGCTCCGTGGAGTCGAGACCGCCCCGGGCACTCGACGGGTCGTCTCGATGCTCACGATGCGCCTCCGGCTGATTCCCCAAGGGGGTCACGCCATGGGGCGCGGCCGAGCCAAAGCCAAGCAGACCAAGGTCGCACGCGAGCTGAAGTACTACAGCCCGGACACCGACCTGTCAGCGCTTGAGCGAGAACTCCACCACTCCACCCCGTCCGAGCCCGTCGCCCGTGAGGACGGTCGCCGGTCCTACGACGAGGACGACGACTACGAGCAGTGGGCCGCCGGACGTCGTTGACGCCGCACCAGGACAAGTTCCGCGTGACGCAGAACTTGGCAGGTCACGCAGCGAGAGCCGCGCGACACGACAGTTTCCGCGTCAGGCAGGAGTTGTGGTTCAGCCGCTGACCAGCGGGTTTCTGCCATGCTCACGCCATGAGCACTGACACCGGGTCCGCCCAGGAGGTCCGTCGCCTCGGCGTCGAGACCACCGGCATCGAGATCATCACCGAGGCCGAGCGCACCGCGGCCCCCCGCGACCTCTTCTGGCCGTGGTTTGCCGCCAACGTTTCGGTCTTCGGCATTTCGTATGCCGCGTTCGTCCTGGGCTTCGGCATCTCCTTCTGGCAGGCGATCCTCGTCACCGTCATCGGCGTTGTCGTGTCCTTCGCCCTCTGCGGCATCATCGCGATCGCGGGCAAGCGGGGTTCGGCTCCCACCATGATCCTGTCGCGCGCTGCCTTCGGCGTGCAGGGACAGAAGGTGCCCGGCGTCATCTCGTGGCTGGTCTCGATCGGCTGGGAGACCTTCCTGGCCATCATGGCCGTGCTCGCCACCGCGACGATCTTCGACCGACTCGGCTGGGGTGGTGGGACCGCGACCAAGGTCATCGCCGCGGTCGTCGTGGCCGCGATGATCGTGCTGGCGTCGGTCGCCGGCTACCACATCATCATGCGGATGCAGTCAGTGCTCACCTGGATCACCGGCGCGATCACCATCCTCTACGTCCTCATGACCCTCACCCACATCGACTGGACCAAGATCTCGGCCATCCCCTCGGGCAGTCTCGGCGCGACGATCGGCGCGCTCGTCATGGTGATGACCGGCTTCGGGCTCGGCTGGATCAACATCGCCGCCGACTGGTCGCGCTACCAGCAGCGCAGCGCCAGCGGTGGCGCGATCGTCGCCTGGAACACCCTGGGTGGCGCCCTCGCCCCGGCCCTGCTCGTCTGCTACGGCCTCGCGCTCGCCGGGTCCGACGACAAGGTCAAGGACGGCATCGCGGCCGACCCGATCGGCACCTTGGCCACTCTGCTCCCGACGTGGGTGCTCGTGCCCTTCCTCACCGCGGCGATCCTCTCCCTGGTCTCGGGTGCGGTGCTCGGCATCTACTCCTCCGGCCTGACCCTGCTCTCGCTGGGTGTGAAGATCCCGAGGCCAGCAGCAGCCCTCGTCGACGGTGTCATCCTCACCCTGGGCACCTTCTACGTCGTCTTCGTCGCCAAGAACTTCCTCAATCCCTTCCAGTCCTTCCTCATCACCCTCGGGGTGCCGTTGGCAAGTTGGGCGGGGATCATGATCGCGGACATCGCGCTGCGCAAGCGCGACTACGACGACGACGCCCTCTTCGACGCCGGCGGTCGCTACGGCGCCTGGGACTGGGTGTCGATCGGGACCATGGTCGGGACCTCGGTCATCGGGTGGGGCCTGGTCGTCAACAACTACGCCGCAGACGCCACCTGGAACAACTGGCAGGGCTTCCTCCTCGAGCCGCTCGGGCTCGGCACCTATGTGACCGAGGGCGAGGGCGCACCTTACTGGGACGGCACCTTCGCCTACGCCAATCTCGGCGTCCTCTTCGCGCTGGTCGTTTCCTTCCTTGTCACGTATGCCGCGCGAAAGGCGAAGGTGGCCCGCCAGGAGGGGCGGGCGTGACCACGCCGGCCAACCCCGCGGCATACCGGCCGGTCGACGACGACGAATGGCTCGTCATCATCGACCCGCAGGCGATCTTCGCCTCGCCGTCGACATCAGCGTGGGGGTCGCCGCTCTGGGCCGACGTCGAGCCGCGGGTCGTGGCACTCGCGGAGGCCTTCGGCCGCGAACGGACCGTCGTGACCCGCTTTGTCGCAGATCCGGGGCTCGGTGGGTCGTGGGGGTCGTACTACGACGAGTGGGGGTTCGCGCTCGTCCCCGACGACGACCCCTTGTATGCCGTGGTGCCTGCCCTGCGCTCGGCCGCCGGGCACGGGGTGACCGCCGGGACCTTCGGGAAGTGGAATGCCGACCTGCGCAGGATCGTCGGTGCGCAACCGCGGATGGCCTTGGCCGGGGTGTCGACCGATTGCTGCGTGATCGCCACCGCGCTCCCGGCCGCCGATGCGGGAGCCAGCGTGCGGGTCATGGCTGCGGCGTGCGCCGGGTCGACCGCGGAGAACGGGGAGCGGGCGCTCGCCGCCATGGAGCTCTTCGGGCCGCAGATCACCGTGGTGCGATGAGGGCGCTGCGATGAGTGACCCCGGCGTCGGGCGCACCCGGCAGTCGGCGATCTATCGCGACGGCGTGTTCGGGAAGCGGCCGACGGTGCCGACCGATGCGGGCGCGCTCGAGGCGAGGGCGCAGGCGGCGATGTCGTCGACCGCGTGGGCCTTTGTCGCGGGCGGAGCCGGCGAGGGCGCGACGATGCGGGCCAACCGGGCGGCCTTCGACCGCTGGCAGGTGACCCCACGGGTGCTCCACGGGACGACGACGCGCGACCTCACGACCTCGGTCCTGGGCACGGACCTGCGCGCGCCACTCATGCTGGCTCCGGTCGGTGCCGGCTGCCTGGTCACCGACGACAGCGACGTCAAGATCGCGCGGGGTGCCGCGGCGGCCGGGGTTGCCCTACGTCTTCTCCAACCAAGGCTGCAACGCCCTTGAGGAGTCCGCAGCCGCGATGGGCGACACCCCATGGTGGTTCCAGCTCTACTGGTCGACCGACGAGGGGCTTGTCGACTCCCTGATCGGCCGGGCCGAAGCCGCGGGCGCCCGCGCCCTGGTGGTCACTCTCGACACGACCACCCTCGGGTGGCGACCCCAGGACCTCAACATCGGGCTGTTGCCCTTCTCCCGCGGCCAGGGCATCGCGCAATACACCTCCGACCCGCACTTCCGCTCGATCGTCGCAGGGCGGGTGGGCGCGGCAGCGAACGCGGCCAAGGAGAAGGTCCGCCCCACGATCGGCGCCGTGAAGTCCCTCGTCCAGATGTCGCGGTCACACCCCGGCGATTTCCTCGAGAACCTCACCTCCCCAGAGCCACGCGCCGCCGTCGAGACCTTCCTCGACATCTTCTCCAACCCGGCCCTGTCGTGGGACCACATCGCCACCTTGCGCGACCGCACGACCCTGCCCGTGGTCCTCAAGGGGATCCTGCATCCGGACGACGCCCGCCGCGCCTTCGATCTCGGTGTCGACGGCATCGTCGTGTCGAATCACGGTGGGCGACAGGTGGATCGGTCGATCCCCTCCCTCGATGCCTTGGTCAACATCCGTGAAGCCGTGGGTCGCGAACCCACCGTCCTCTTCGACAGCGGCCTGCGCACTGGCGCCGACCTCTTCGTCGCGCTCGCCCTCGGCGCCGACGCCTGCCTGCTCGGGCGACCGCACATCTATGGCTTGGCACTCGACGGCTCGGACGGTGTGGCGGCGGTCGTCGCGAACGTCCTGGCCGAGCTCGACCTGACGATGGGGCTGACCGGGGTCGCGTCGATCGCCGACCTCGTGCCGGGACTGCTGACCCGCGCCTGACGCCGACCCGGACCGCTGGGGCGGCAAAGGCCCGGTCCCGGTGAGACGGGCGGCCGGCTCCGCACGGGATGCCGCCCAGTAGCGGCGTTTGCCGCCCCGGCGGTGCACCCAGGTCACCACCTGACGTCGGCCCCGCAGGGCTTCCCGGTTGGTGGCAGGCTTGGTCCCGTGCCCGGCCCCACCCCCCTTTCTTCGTATGCCGCGTTGCTCGCCGCCGCGGCGGGCGACCCCTTTGTCGAGCACGAGGTCGGGCCTGACCTGCTCGCGCCACCCCTGGCGCTCGGCGGAGCCGTCCTCTACCGCCGGATGACCCAGCTCGGCTTCACTGGGGCGGTCTGCCTGGGGCCGGCGCCCGACGTGCGCGCCCTCCTCCGGTCGGAGTGGCGAGGCCACCCGGGCTGGGCGGCGGAGCGGTCGATCACCGTCGAGGCGACCCACCGCGGGTTGCTCGAGGACCTCGGCGTTCGCGGGCTCGGCGAATGGCACACGATGTCTGCCCTCCCCGGCCAGCTGGACCTGCGGCCCGTCCCGGCAGGCGTCATGGTGGAGCGGACCCTCGCCAGGGATGTCGCCCGGGCGTTTGTCGGGGAGCACCACACGGCCCGCTGGATCACGCCCGACCCCGAGGGCGAGATGTGGCTCGCGGTACGCGCCAGGGGAACTGGGGAGCTGCTGGGCACCGGCCTCGCGGCATACACACCGAGCGGCGCGACGCGGCTCACGAGCATCGCGATCCACCGCGACCGCCGGTGCCAGGGATTGGGACGACTGGTCACCCAGGCGCTGGCCGAGGTGGGGTTCGAGCGGTCACCGGCGGTCGTCCTCGGCGTGGACCAGGACAACATCGTCGGTCGCACCCTGTACGCCGCGATGGGGTTCCGCCTCGACCACGAGCTCGTCAGCGGCATCCTCCCACCGGCTGCGCCTGTCAGTGGTCGTCGGGTAGCGTCGACTGCGACGGGAACGACCCGCGAATCGCAACGACAACGGGGACTGCCATGACCGAGCGCGAAGACCTCATCGAGACCCTGGACCGCCACCGCGGCTTCCTGCTGCACACGGCGGAGGGGCTGACCGAGGAGCAGGGACGGACGGCGAGCACGGTGAGCGCACTGACCATCGCCAGCCTGCTCAAGCACGTGGCCGACACCGAGGAGCAGTGGATGGCCTTCGCCGCCCAGGGCGCCGAGGCGTTCGGCGGCTCGGGCGTCTACGAGTCCGACGTCGACTGGGACGCGGTCGAGGCCGAGGCGGCGACCAACGAGGGTGACTGGTCGGACAGCGAGTGGGAGGACACCCGCTTCACGCTCAGCGACGAGGAGACCCTCGATGTGTTGCGCGCCCGCGCGACCGAGGTGGGCGCGGCCACCGCTGAATTGCTGCGATCCGCCGACCTCGACCAGTCTCATCCCCTCCCCGAAGCCCCCTGGTTCGAGCCGGGTGCGAGCTGGTCCGTGCGACGAGTCGCCGTCCACATGATCGCGGAGATCGCGCAGCACGCCGGGCACGCGGACATCATTCGCGAGGCCATCGACGGCCAGAAGACGATGGGCTGAGCCCGAAGACTCAGGGACTCAGACCTCGAACCACGCGAGGGCAGGTTCGACCAGGCTGCCCAGCCAGACCTTGCCCTCGTGCTCACGCACCCCCGTCGCCATGTGCCATTTCGTCGCGTCGCACTCGATGTCGTGAACGACCTGGCCCTCGTCGTCGTATGCCGCGACCCGGACGGTCCGCTTCGGCTTGGGCTTGAGGTGCTCCGGTGCCCGCAGCACGGCGAGTTTGACCCACGGCTTGGCCTTGGTCTGCAGGAAGGTGAGCGCCGGATCGGTCGGTGAGGCATAGGTGACCCAGATCAGGCCGTCAGAGCCGCGCGCGATGTTGTCTGGATGCGCCGGCAGGTCGCTCGCGAAGAGGTCCCGCTCACCCTCGTGCGGACCCCGGAGCCAGACACGTCTGAGCACCCTGGTCCCGGTCTCGGCGACCACCACGAAGGAGGAATCCGCCGCGGACGCCACGCCGTTGGCGAAGCACAGCCCCTCCAACACAACCTCGGGCTCGGACTCACCGACCCCGAGCCGCAACAGCCGCCCGGTGCGGGTGTCCTCGATGAGGTCGGACTTCCACTCCTCGATGCCCCACTTGGCACTGGAGTCAGAGAACCAGATCGTCCCGTCCGCTGTGATCGCGGCGTTGTTGCAGAAGCGCATTCGCCGACCGTCGACCGAGTCGGCGAGAACCTCGACCGCCCCGGTGTCCAACCGCATCGTGAGCAGCCCGCGGTGGGCGTCGCACACCAGGATGCGACCCTCGGGCAGCCACTCCAGACCCAGTGGTCGCCCACCGGTGTTCCCGATCCGACGGATCGTGTCGCCGTCCGAGCTGACCGCCAGGATGGAGCCGTCCGCCGTGCCCGTGTAGGCGGTGCCGTCGTGGCCGATGAGAACGTCCTCGGCGCCGGGGCCGGGCACGGGGACCACCGTGAGTTCGCGCATGACCGTCAACCTAGAGCAAACCCGTCAACCGCAGGACCAGAGCGCCGACACCCACGCCGCTGAGCCCGCACAAAATGCCGGTCGCTCCGTCGTGCCCACGCCAGAGGCCGCCGGCCAACGACGCCAGGCCCAGGCCGGTCACCCACCCAGCGACGAGAGCGGGCAGTGCCCGCAGGACGACACCCCACGGGCCGAGGTCTCCATCCAGTGAGGAGAGGGCCTCGAGGATCGCGCCGACAACGGAGAGCCCGACGATGAGCAGCAGGACGTAGGCGATCAGGGCGAGGGTGCCCACGGCCAGCACCAGGGCGGCCAGTGACATAGCGACTCGGGCCTGTGCGGGCACGCGCGGCCATCCTGACGCGCTCGGCCGAGTCACTGACATCCCTGCCTCCCGACCGTCAGATCATCCCGTGGCGCGTCAGCACCTCGTCGACGAATGCTCTGAGCGCCGGCTTGGCGGCCTCGTTCGCGTACTTCACGCTCACGCTCCCCCTCCCGCCGAAGGCTCCCGGGATCTCCTCCCTGGTCTGCTGCACAAGGTCGAAGTCGATGGCGTGCACCGAGAAGTGCGCTTTCGCGGCCGTCATCATGACGTAGCCCTTGAGGTAGCTGTCCGCGAACTTGAACATCGGTGTCGACCGGAACATCGTCAACTCCAGACCGGGGCAGCGATCATGGACGTGCGCCCAGAATTCCTCCAGCCATGGCCGGCCCGCATCTGGTGCGGCATCGAGATAGGCCTGGGGGCTGTCGAGCATGTCCTGATCGTGTCAGATCGCGGCCGATCTCAGGGATCCGTCGAGCGCGGCTTCCAGCGAGTCGATGGTCAGGAAGCGCGAGGCTACGGCGCGCGGCCTTCTCCTCACCCTGATCGTCCACACCTGGTTCGGCTGGCTGCCCGCGTCCTTCCTCGCCTCGTGGGGCGCGATGGCGCTCACCCTGGCCGCGACCGCGAGCGCGATCGTCGGGCTGCGCGCCCTCGTCGGCCGCGCCGGCATCGCCGTCGGCGCGATCCTCACGATGTTCGTCGGCAACCCGCTCTCCTCCCTGGCCATGCCCAAGGAGCCGGGTGGGCGGTCGTCGGAGTCGCGCTCTCGCTCATCGGTCGTCACCGTGACGAGGAGGTCGTCCACCTCGAGGGCATGGTCGAGCCCGATCCTGCCTAGCGGTGCACGCCCACCAGTTGCACCGAGCCCCCATCGACACCCTTCGCCCCGTGGATGACCTCGTGGCCGGCGTCGATCGGGGCGCGGTCGGCGTCGTGGACCTGGCCCATCACCCACGTCGGTATGCCGCGCGCGTCCAGGAACGCGGTGGTCGCGCCCACGGCATCTGCCGGGACGAGCGCGACGAAGCCGACACCCTGGTTGAGCGTCCGCTCGATGTCTGACTGGGGCACATTGCCGAGCGACTGGACCGTGGCGAAGACCGCTGGCGGCGTCCACGTCGCCCGGTCAACCCGCGCGTGCAGACCCTGCGGCAGCACCCGCGCGAGGTTCGCGGCGAGCCCACCGCCGGTGACGTGCGAGAGTCCGTGCACGCCTCCCCCGGCCACGACGGAAGGGTCACGGAGGAGGTCGACGAGGTCCGCGGCATACACCCGGGTTGGGGTGAGCAGCTCCTCGCCGAGCGTGCGCCCGAACTCGGCCACCTCGCGATCGAGCGCCCAGCCGGCGTGCGCGATGACGCGGCGGATGAGGGAGTAGCCGTTGGAGTGCAGGCCCGAGGAGGCGAGTCCGAGGATGACGTCGCCCTCGCGGATGCGGTCGGGGCTGAGGATGTCGGCGTATTCGACGACTCCGGTGGCGGCGCCGGCGCAGTCGTACTCGTCGGGGTCGAGCAGCCCGGGGTGCTCGGCGGTCTCGCCACCGACGAGTGCGACGCGGGCCTGCTCGCAGGCTCGGGCGACGCCGCCGACGATCGCCGCGATCCGCTCGGGGACGACCTTGCCACACGCGATGTAGTCGGTCATGAAGAGCGGCTCGGCTCCGCACACGACGATGTCGTCCACGACCATCCCGACGAGGTCGAAGCCGATCGTGTCGTGAATGTCGAGCGCTTGGGCGATGGCGACCTTGGTGCCGACGCCGTCAGTGGACGTGGCGAGCACCGGGCGGTCCATGCGGGCAATCGCGGTGGCGTCGAACATCCCGGCGAAGCCGCCCAGGCCGCCGAGCACTTCGGGTCGGGTGGCGCGACGGACGGAGGCCTTCATCAACTCGACGGCCTTGTCTCCGGCCTCGACGTCGACGCCGGCGGACGCATAGGTGATCGGTTCACTCACGTGAGCCAGCCTACGGTCTGCTCGTCGTCCGCCGGGTGGAGGTATTCGAGGACATCAGGGACGTGCTGGATTACCTCCAACCGGCTGAGGGGCGAGGGGTAGGACCACGGCGAAGGTCGTCCCTTGACCGACCGCACTGCGACAGGTCACCGTCCCACCGTGGGCCTCGATGAGCGAAGCCACGATGGACAGGCCGAGCCCCGTGCCACCGTGTGCTCGGGCACGCCCGGGGTCGGACCGGAAGAAGCGGTCGAAGACCTTGTCGACGTCATCGGGCGGGATGCCGGGGCCGGTGTCATGCACCGCGATGTCGACACGACCGGGATGACCCCCAACCGGGTCCGTGACGGACACGGCGGCCTCAACAGTGGCCTCGGGTGGTGTGTGGGTGAGTGCGTTCGCGATCAGGTTGTCGAGCACCTGGCGCAGTCGGGCCTGATCCCCAAGGACCAGTGGCGGCTGACCACCTGGCTGGGCGACGAGGGAGATCCGTCGCTCGGGATGGCGGGCCTGCGCATCGACGACTGCGTCGGCAGCCACGCTGAGCAGGTCAACGGCAGTTCGCTCCAGTGGGCGAGCCTGATCGAGCCGGGCCAACAACAGCAGGTCGTCGACCAGGTCCCCCATCCGTACGGACTCCGACTCGATGCGGGTGATCACCTCGTCGACATCGGGGTTGATACCGGTGCGCCACATCTCGGCGTGACCCCGGATCGAGGCGATCGGCGTGCGGAGCTCGTGGCTGGCATCGGAGACGAACCGGCGCAGTCGCTCTTCCGATCGGGCCCGACCCTCGAACGCGGTCTCGATCTGGCCGAGCATCCCGTTGAGGGAGTCAGACAGACGCCCGACCTCAGTGCCCTTCCGGAAACTCGGGACCCGCTGCGCAAGGTCGCCAGCAGCGATCCGTTCAGCGGTGTCCTCCACGCCGGTCAGGGGTTGCAGTCCCACTCGGGCGATGGCCCAGGCGCCGAGGGCAGTGAGGATCAGGACGACGCCACTGACAAGGAGCGACAACTGGGCCAGCCGGGTGACCGTGGCATCTGCTTCGGCCAGCGAGACCGCGACCACGAGGGTCCCTTGCCGATCAGGGATGGTGACGACTCGGGCGCGCCACTTGGTCTGGCCGTCCAGTGAAGGGACCGTGACCAGTTCCCCGGTGTGGGCGAGGGCAGACCGATCGATCTTGGGCGCCCCCTGCCCCAGATCGGGCCCGAGCGAGCACTCCACGGTGCCGTCAGGGCCCAGCACGGTCATCACGAAGTCACTGCGCAGGCCCCGAGGATCCCGGGGATTGGAGCACAGGGACCCGTTCATGGGCGGCGTGGTCATCGGGCGCCCCACCGAGGATGTCGCCGCCGGGGCGAGACCGGTCGTCTGGGCGTCCACCCGCTCGTAGAGATAGGAGCGGAGCAGCACGATGCCGGTGACATTGGCCACGGCCAGCCCGATGGAGACGAGCAGCACCATCCCCACGACGAGTCGAGCCCTGATCGAGGCGCCGCGCATCAGGAGCTCGGTCGCCGCAGGACGTAGCCGACACCACGAACGGTGTGGATGAGCGGCGGGTCGATGGCATCGACCTTGCGTCGCAGGTAACTGATGTAGGACTCGACGACCCCTGAGCTGCCGTTGAAGTCGTAGTGCCACACATGGTCAAGGATCTGCGCCCGGTTCATGACGTGCTCGGCATTGCGCAGGAGGAAGCGGAGCAGCGAGAACTCCGTCGGCGAGAGGTCGATGAGGACATCACCACGCCGGACCTCGTGCCGGTTCTCGTCGAGCACGAGATCCGCATACTCCAGTCGGTTCGCGTCCGCCTCGGTGGGGGCCGGTCGCGTCCGCCGGAGGACCACGCCAACCCGGGTCACGACCTCCTCAAGGGAAAAGGGCTTGGTCACGTAGTCATCCCCGCCCAGCGTCAGGCCGTGCAGGCGGTCCTCGAGTGCGTCCTTGGCCGTGACGAAGACCGCAGCCAGATCGGGTTGCGTGTCCCGCAAACGACGAAGCAGGCTGAAACCATCCCCATCGGGCAGCATGACGTCGAGCAGGGCCAGGTCGAAGGTCTGCTGGCGCCCAGCAGTCAATGCCTCGACCACCGAGCCGGCCCGAATGACCTCATATCCGACGAAGGCCAAACTCATCGCCAGCATGTCCTGAATGGCCGGTTCGTCCTCCACCACGAGAAGTCGGGTCCCGGGAACAACCGAGTCAGGCGTGATGGAGCCCATCGTCACCTCCTCGTCCTGATGATGGCTGGCCTCACCTTGGTGGCCCTTTCTTGGAGTTTGCTGGCAGTTCGTCGGCAACTGGCAGGGTCTGCGGCATTGCCAGCAAATTGCCAACATCGTGGCAGCACGTCGGCATCTTCCGCGGCCATCGTGGCGCCTGCCGGGTCAGACCAGAAGTGGTCTTGGCCCGGACCAGACCCTTTAGTGGCGTAACCGAGGAGAGCTGAGTACCTGTGTCCTGGATCAGGAGTCGCCGCCGTTGGCTGGTCGCGGCCCTGGCGGCCGCCGTCGTGATCGTCGCCGCCGGGCTGACGTGGCGGGCCCGTGCCGCCGATGACAGCACCACTGCGCAGTCGATCACCGCGACGGCCACCGTCGGGGACGCGACCCGATCGGTGAGCGGCTCGGGCACGCTGCAGCCCGCACAATCGGAGACCTTGTCGTTCGCCGTCTCCGGCACGGTCACACAGGTCCTCGTCGCACTCGGCGACCAGGTGACCGAAGGGCAGGAGTTGGCAACTGTCGACGACGCCCTGCTCCAGTCCCAACTCACCGCGGCCCAGTCCACAGTGACAGCGGCCGAGGACGACCTCGAGACCGCGGCTTCCGGCTCCTCGTCTGTGCGGCTGGCCGCAGCGCAGGCCCAACTCGTGGTCGCCCGCGACGATCTGACAAGTGCCGAGCAGGCAGTCACGAACGCCGTCCTCCGCGCCCCCTTCACCGGTGAGGTCGTCGCCCTCGACCTCACCGTTGGCCAAACGGTGAGCGCCTCGGGAGGGACGAGCGCCGGGTCAGGAGCGAGCGGTGCGGGCGGCGGTTCCATGGGTGGCACCGCCGGGGTCAGCGTTACGACGGCCTCGTCCTCCGCCGGGACGATCCAGGTGGCGAGCGTCAAACAGTTCGTCGTCGACACGACGGTCAGCAGCACCGATCTGGCTTCGATCAGGACGGGGCTCCAGGCCGAGATCACCGCGACCGGGGTGACGGACAAGCTCTACGGCACCGTGACCGAGGTGTCACGCGTGGCAACGACGAGCAGCAGTGGGAGCGCAGCCTTCCCCGTGACCGTGACCCTGACCGGGAACGTCGACGGCGTCTACGGCGGGACGTCCGCCACGATCCAGATCATCGTCGCCAAGCGGTCGGACGTCCTGACCATCCCGACGCGTGCTGTCCACAGCGAGAACGGCACCACCTATGTCACCGTCGTCGCGGACGGCAAGGAACCGGCCAAACGCACTGTGACCGTCGGCGAGACCTATGGCACGAACACCGAGGTCACCGCCGGTCTCACGAAAGGCGAGAAGGTCGAGGTCATCTCACTGCCAGCGGGCGTCGGCACGGGCGGCAACCGCGGCACCGGCAACGGTCAATTCCCCGGCGGTGGCCAGTTGCCCGGCGGTGGCCAGTTCCCCGGCGATGGCCAAATGCCAGGCGGTGGCCAGTTCCCCGGTGGCGGCGGCTTCCCGGGCGGAGCAATCGGAGGCAACTCATGACAGTCACCCAGAGCCTGCCACGCCCCTCCCCATCTGCGTCCGGCCGTGGTGGGCCGGCACTGGAACTCGTCGGCGTGTCCAGGATCTATCGCTCCGACGCCGAAGATGTGCGGGCCCTCGACGGTGTCGACGTCAGCATCGCTGAGGGCGAGTACGTCGCAGTCGTCGGGCCCTCCGGGTCCGGCAAGTCGACCCTCATGCACATCCTCGGCTGCCTCGACCTGCCGACGGAGGGGAACTATCTGCTCGCCGGGCAGGACGTCAGCAGCCTCGACGATGAAGCACTGGCCGGCATCCGCAACCGGCGCATCGGCTTCGTCTTCCAACAGTTCCACCTGCTCGCGAGCCTCACCGCGGCCGGCAACGTCGAACTCCCACTCGTCTACGCCGGGGTCGCACGGGCCGAACGCAAGGAGCGTGTCCTCGAGGCACTGGCCCGGGTCGGCCTGGCCGAACGCACCGAGCACCGGCCCAATCAACTCTCCGGCGGCCAGCAGCAACGGGTCGCCGTGGCTCGGGCCCTCGTGACCGAGCCGGCCATCCTGCTCGCCGACGAGCCGACGGGAAATCTCGACAGTGCCTCCACCCGCGACATCCTCGGACTCTTCGACACCCTTCACGCGAGCGGCCGCACCATCGTGCTGATCACGCACGAGCATGACGTCGCCGCACGCGCCGGACGAGTGCTGACGATCGGGGACGGGCACATCACCGCCGATGTGCCAGGCCCGATCTACGTTGGGGCAGGCCACTGATGATCCACTGGAGTGACATCGTGCGCAGCGGCCTCGCCGCCGTCCGTGCCCACCGTCTCCGTTCCGCACTCACGGCGCTCGGCATCCTCATCGGCATCGCCTCCGTCATCCTGACCGTCGGCCTCGGTCTGGGCGCCCAGGAGAAGGTCAACGACCAGATCAGCGCACTGGGCAGCAACCTGCTCATCGTGTCGCCGGGGTCGAGCACTGGCACCGACGGCATCCGCGGTGGCTTCGGCTCGGGCACAACGCTCACCACGGCCGACGCCACAGCCATCGTGACCTCGCAGGCCACACCTGACGTCAAGGCCGTCGTGCCGGTGCACACCTCGAGCCTCGTGGCGTCCTCCTCAGGCACGAGTTGGACGACGTCGGTGTCCGGCACCACGACCGCTTGGCCGGACGTGCGCAACCGCACTCTCGACAGCGGCCGCTTCTTCACCCAAGCGGAAGCCGACGCCGGCGCCCTTGTCACCGTCTTGGCCCCCGACACCTCGACCGAGATCTTTGGCTCGACCAACTCGGTCGGCCAGACCGTGACCATCGCCGGGCGCCAACTCACCGTCATCGGTGTCCTCGCCAAGACCGGGGCAAGTGGCACCTCCGCGTCGGAGAACGACATGGCCCTGATGCCGCTGTCGACCGCGTATGCCGTGACCGGCTCGACCTCGACGTCAGTCTCGACCATCTACGTCCAGTCCACGTCGAAGGCCACCCTCGCCGCGGCATACCAAGAGGTCCAGGCCCTGCTGACCAACGTGCACGGCGTCACGGCGTCCTCTCGCGACTTCAGCATCGCGACCCAGGCCTCACTCATCCAGACCGCCAACGAGACCAACCGGACGATGACCATCCTGCTCGCCGGCATCGCCGCGATCTCCCTGCTCGTCGGCGGCATCGGCGTCATGAACATCATGCTGGTCTCGGTCACCGAACGAGTCTCCGAGATCGGCCTGCGCAAGGCCTTGGGCGGGACTCCACGCGTCATTCGGCGGCAGTTCCTCGTCGAGGCGGCCGTCCTCGGTCTGCTCGGCGGTATCGCCGGAGTCGCCATCGGGGTCATCGGAGCCGTCGTTCTGCCCGGGCTCATCGGTCAACCCGTCAGCATCTCCAGCCCTGCCGTCGCAGCCGCCCTCGCCGTGTCCCTCGGCCTGGGCCTCGCCTTCGGCGTCTATCCGGCGAACCGTGCGGCCAAGTTGGCCCCGATCGAGGCGCTGCGGAGCAACTGAGGTGACACCCGGACCCGACCTCTCCCCCACTCGTCTCTCCGTCCAAGACCTGGAGTCCTCATGATCACCGCCCCCGCTCGCCGCCTACCGTTGCTCGGGGCCGGCCTGGCCCTCGCCTCGACGCTCGCTCTCGCCGGATGCGGCTCGGCCTCGTCGGGCACCGACTCCCCGGCGAGCAGCCCCTCGACGACCCAGCCGCCGCAGGGCCAGTCCGGTCAGCCAGCCGCCGGGTCGACTCCGCGGATGCCCGGGGCCAGCGGTGAGGTGGTCGCCCTGTCGGGCACGACTGCGCAGGTGCGCAACCAGCAGACCGGTCAGGTGGCCGTCACCTGGTCGGCCGCGACGACCTTCACGCAGACCGTCGACGGCTCAGCCGCCGAGATCGCGACGGGCGACTGCGTCGTCGCCATGGGAGCCGACGCCTCCACCGGGCAGGCCGCGACATCGATCACCGTCACCAAGCCGGTCGACGGCTCCTGCGAGACCGCCGGCCCGGGAGGCTTCCGCGGTGGCTCGGGAGGCTTCCCGGGTGGGGCAGCCGGGACCCCACCTGCAGGTATGCCGTCCGGCGCGCCCAGCGGGATGCCCTCCGGTGGGCCGGGTGCAGGCGTCGCCGGTGGCAAGGTCGTCATCGGCACCGTCACCGCGGCGGCCGGGTCATCGCTCACCGTGGATGCCCGAGTGCTCGCCGACCCAGCAGCCCAGGGCGCTTCCCCGACGGCAAGCGCGCAGACCGAGTCCGTGGACGTCGCCCTCGGGTCCGACACGATGATCTCCGTGCAGCGATCCGCCGATGCCTCGACCGTCCAGGTCGGGGTCTGCGTCCTTGCCCGTGGAGACGAGGACAGCGTGGGCGCCATCAGTGCGACGAGCATCGCGGTGAGCGCCAAGACGGACTCCGGTTGCGGATTCGGGGGCATGGGAGGTTTCGGTGACCGCCCGGGTCAGGCCCCGAACCCGAGCCAGAGCCCCGCGTCATGACCGCCGTGACACTGCCCTCGCGCTGGGCCCGACGGACAAGGATCATCGCCATCGTCGTCGTGGCAGTGGTGCTCACGACGCTGGGCCTGGTCGCAGCCAAAGCCGCGACCGGCAACGGCACCGGCAACTACCGCACGGCCAAGGCCGCTGCCGGGTCGGTCACGCAGACGATCAGCACGAGCGGCACCATCGATGCCACCGACCGCCGCGATGTCACCAGCACCGTCGCCGGGACGGTCACCGAGGTCGCCGTGGTGACAGGCCAGGCGGTCGCCGTGGGTGACGTGATCGCCAAGCTCGACGCATCGGACTACGAACGCGCTGTCCGCAAGGCGGAGGCCACCTTGGCCCAGGCCAACGCCGACCTCGAGGACGCCGAGAACCCTCAGGCCCAGGTGGTGTCCGGGGCACAGGCCGGTGGCGCCCTCAGCGGCAGTGGTGCCGGGAGCGGCGTCAGCTCGGGCAGCCCCTCCGGCACCTTGGGCGGCGGCTCCACGGGTGGCTCCATGCCCATCCCCATCCCCAGCCCGACTCCGACTCCGACTCCGACTCCGACTCCGACTCCGACTCCGACTCCGACGCAGCCCGCCACCGGTGGTGGTGGCGCTGGTGGTGGCACGGCACCCCAGCCACTGCCAAAGGTCACCCTCCCCACCCTCGATGACCTCAGCGCTCTCCAGGACGCGGTCAAGGCAGCGCAGACCGGAGTCAGCACCGCGACCGCCGAGGCGACCACTGCGTTGGCGACCCAGACGGCGACGTGTGCCACGGCATACGGACGGGGCCCAGCCACCCCGGATGCGGCGGCCGACCAGGCCTGCGACGCGGCGCTTGCCGCAGTTCAGGCCGCCCAGCAGGTGGTGTCGGATCGTCAGGCGGACCTGTCCACGGCGATCGACGCTCTCACGACGGCACTCGTCGCCGCGGTCGAGGCCACGACCAGTGGCGTCACGATCCTCCAGCAGTGGTTGGACGCCCAGAGCAGCACGACCGGGCCGGGAACGTCCGCGGCAAGCACGACGGGGGCGCAGTTCAGTGCGACCCCGTCGGTCTATCTCGCCGTGGCCACGACGGCGGCCTCCACCACGGCTGTCGCCGCCGCGGGATCGGGGTCGAGCGTGTCCGGGGTGTCCGCGGCCTCGGCCATGAGCGTGGCCCAGGCCCAGGCGAGCATCGACCAAGCTCAAGCAGCACTGCTCAAGGCACAGCAGCAATTGGCCAGCACCACGATCGTGGCCCGCAGCGCGGGCACGATCACCGCAGTCGGTACCCAGGTCGGGAGCTCGGTCGCCAGCGGCGACACCGTCGCGAGCATCGCCGGCAACGGGGGCGCGACGGTGTCCCTCAGCCTGTCGTCCACCACCGTCCGCTCGGTCGCTGTCGGTCAGTCCGCCCAGGTCACCATGCCGGGGTCGACCGAACCAGTGACAGCCACCGTGTCCTGGGTCAGCCCGGTGGCGTTGTCCGCGTCGAACTCGCGGTTCCCGACGTCGAGCACGTATGCCGTGGATGTGACCGTGGCGCCCGAGACCCTCGCCGATCGCCTTCTGCCACAGGGTGCGCGAGCCGATGTGGCGATCACCGTCGGGCAGCAGGATGCCGCCGTGACGGTCCCGACATCCGCAGTGGTCAAGCAGACCAATGACACCGTGGTCCGCGTCCTCACCGACCAGGGCGTGACGACGAAGCAAGTCACTGTCGGCCTGATTGGTGCTGCCCGCACCGAGGTCACGGCGGGGCTGGGGGCCGGAGACGTCGTCGTCCTCGCCGATCTCGACGCGACGGTCGACGCAGCCGGTGAAGTCCAGACGACAACGAGTTTCCCCAGCGGCGGGAGCTTCCCCGGCGGGGGCAGCGGCGGGAACCTCCCGGGCGGCGCTCCACCAGCCGGCTTCCCCCGGAACTGACCCACCTCTCGGCCGGGTGGAGGTATTCCAGTACGTCCCAGATGTCCTCGAATACCTCCACCCGGCGGAGGGGCGGAGGGGCTGGAGTCATGCGGCTCGCTGCGCTGCTCGCGCGTGGGCACGGGCCACCTGGTCCATGAATCGCGTCTCTTCGAGGCGCAACCCAACGAGGGTCATCCGCAGCAGTTTCTCGTCAGACAGCATGATCTCGTTCTGGCGGAAGGAATCGTCTGTGGGTGTGAGACCCCAGCAGTGATGGGCACCGTCGATCTCCACGGCCCACCCGATGTCCTCCCACGCTGCGTCCAGGTAGACCCGCCCCTTGGGTCCGTACCGCACGACTTGGCGGGTTGGCTCGGGTATGCCGTACGTGCGGCAGAGCCCGGCGAAGTCCAGTTCGCCCAGCGAGTGAGCCCCGTCAGCGATGTCCAGCGCGACCCGGTGGATGAACGCCCGCCGCGCCCTGCGTCGAACCTTGATGCTCGCCTCCACCAGGCGCTCACCTGTTGTGAGCCGCTGTTGAACGGCCATGACGAGGATGAGGGCGGCTTGGCGATCGCTGACCGCCCAGGTCGCACCTCGGATCGCGGCGATGTCGGGCCGAGCGCGTGGGATCCCCGCCGCCGTTGACTCATCCTCGACGCGTCGCCGCACCTTCCGGATGACCACGCCGTCTGGCGGTCGCACGGTGTGCGAATGCAGGACGGAAACCCAGACGCGGCTCTCGGAGTAGCCGGTGAGACCGTCATGCTGCAGCGCCGAGACACCGTCGAGCCGAGCGATGGAAGACCCAACCTCCCAGATGGCTCGCCACCTGAAGCCCAAGTCGTCGAGTGACCCGGTGTGGACGGCGATGGTCTGCCGTCCGTGCGCCTTCCAACGACCCGCTCCGACCTGGGCTGCGATGAACCGGTGGCCGACCCCGAGGGCGGAGAGTTGGTCCCTGGAGAGCACGCCGCCTTGCGGCTCGGCTGCTGCCTCCACGCGACGCAGTAGTGCAGCACGTTGTTCCCTGGTCAAACCCCGAGGTCGCTTCATGACAGTGCAGCGTGTCGGACACCATCCAAGGAGTCAGTCCCCGACGTCACCCCTGTGGACGACACACCCCTGCCCGCTGCCCCTGTGCACAGCCCGGTGGAGGTAATCCAGTGCCTACCAGATGCCCTCGAATACCTCCAACCGGCAGAAAGGCTAGGGGCGCGCAACCGCCTCGGCGACCACGTCGACGGGCACTTCGAGTTCGAACAGGCTCTTGCCGAGCTTGTCCTCCTCGGGCAGCGGCACCGGGTAACTCCCGGTGAAGCAGGCCGTGCAGAGTCGCTCGGGCGCCTGGTTGGTGGCCGCGATCATCCCCTCCTCGGAGATGTAGCCCAGAGTGTCGGCCCCGATCGACCGGCACACCTCCTCGACGCCGATGCCCGTCGCGATCAGCTCAGCCCGCGTCGCGAAGTCGATCCCGTAGAAGCAGGGCCAGCGCACCGGCGGTGAGGAGATCCGCACGTGCACCTCAACGGCTCCGGCCTCACGCAACATGCGCACCAGAGCCCGTTGGGTGTTGCCGCGCACGATGGAGTCGTCGACGACGACGAGTCGCTTGCCCTTGATGACCTCACGCAGCGGGTTGAGTTTCAGCCGGATCCCGAGCTGACGGATCGTCTGTGAGGGCGCGATGAAGGTCCGCCCGACATAGGCATTCTTGACCAGGCCCTGGCCATAGGGGATGCCCGATTCCTGCGCATAGCCGATCGCGGCCGGCGTCCCCGACTCCGGCGTCGGCATGACCAGGTCGGCCTCGATGGGGTGCTCACGCGCCAGGGTGCGACCCATCTCGACGCGTGACTCGTGGACCACCTGGCCGTTGATCGTCGTGTCCGGACGCGCCAGATAGACGTACTCGAAGACGCAGCCCTTGGGATCCTTCGGCGCAAAGCGCTTGGACCGCAACCCATCTGCGTCGATCGCGAGCAACTCGCCCGGCTCGATCTCGCGAATGAAGGAGGCGCCGACGATGTCGAGCGCAGCCGTCTCGGAGGCCACGACCCAGCCGCGGTCGAGGCGACCGAGGACGAGCGGGCGGATCCCCTGGGGGTCCCGGGCGGCATACAAGGTCTGCTCGTTCATGAAGACGAAGCAGAAGGCCCCGCGCAGCCGCGGCAGCACATCGAGCGCGGCATCCTCCAGAGTGCGGTCCGGGTCATCGGCCAGCAGGGCCGTCACCAACGCCGTGTCCGTCGTGTTGCCGCGCCCGACCTCGCCCGGGTGCCCGGCCAGGCCGGCGCGCTCCTCGACCAGGTCGCGCAACTCGGCCGAGTTGATCAGGTTGCCGTTGTGAGCAAGGGCCACCGTGCCGCCGTCGTGACCGCCCAGAGTCGGCTGGGCGTTCTCCCACGTCGAGCCACCCGTCGTCGAGTAGCGGCAGTGCCCAACCGCCAGGTGCCCGCGCAGTGAGGCCAAGGAGCGCTCGTCGAAGACCTGCGAGACCAGCCCCATGTCCTTGTAGACCAGGAGCCGCTGGCCGTCCGAGGTCGCGATGCCCGCTGACTCCTGACCACGGTGCTGCAGCGCGTACAGCCCGTAGTAGGTCAGCTTGGCGACCTCCTCGCCGGGGGCCCAGACGCCGAAGACACCACAGGCATCCTGCGGACCCTTCTCACCGGGCAGCAGGTCGTGGGTCAGGCGTCCGTCTCCGCGAGGCACCCGTCGATTCTCCCATGCCGGGACGGGTATGCCGTGCGCCCCCGATCCCCCGCTGCCCGGGGTCAGCGGTTGCGGCGGTCCACGAGCACCGCGATGACGGCCGCGATCGTGCCGAAGAGCACAGCGCCGAGCATGCCCACGATGCCGATTCCGTCGCTGACCCCGTAGGTGTAGCCCTGCGGCATCGCCCCGGGCTTCTCGAGGACTCCGCTCCACGCGATCCAGGCGCCGACGAGGAAGCCCAGGATCGCACCGGTGGCGATGAAGCGAGTGAAGTTCGGGCGCTTGGGCACGTCCGACAGGTTAACCCGACCACGGGACCCTGCTCACCGCAGGGTAAGCCCCTCGAGGACTGCCTCGTCACCGGCATACGGCCCGTCCGGTCGCGGCCAGTGGGAGACCACGTCGTCGAAACCAAGGGCCGCCGCCCGACCGGTCATCTCCTCGAAGACACCGACCGACGACAGCGAGAACTGCGGTGAGGAGTCCAGGGACAGCACGGTCCGGACCCCGCAGCGGCCGGCGGCGGCTTCGGCCTCACGGAACCGGCCCATGAGTCCCTGGACGTGGCCGAACCACGCCTCGAGGGTCTGGCCCGACCCGCCATAGGTGATCCAGGCATCGCCGCTCGACGCGGCCAGCGCAAGAGAGCGCGGCCCATTGGCGGCGATCCACAGGGGGATACGGTCTCGGGCGGGGCCGGGCAGGGTGCGGGCGTCGCGCACCGCATAGAAGTCGCCGTCGTGGTCGACGTGGTCCTCGCGGAGCAGCCGGTCGAGGAGCTCGACGTACTCGTGGAAGCGATCGACCCGCTGGCGCAGGGTGAGGTCCTCACCGAGGCGCTGGGCGTCCCCGTCGCCGCCGGTGCCCAGGCCGAGGAGGAAGCGGTCGCTGCTGATGTCGGCCAGACCGACCGAGTCGCGGAGCAGGACGTAGGGGTGCCGGTAGTTGGGTGAGGCGACAAACGTTCCGAGGCCGATGCTGGTGGTCGCCATCGCGGCGGCAGCGAGCGCCGGAAAGGCCCCCGTCCACGGCGCCTCGGGCAGGCCGCCCCAGACGAGGTGGTCGTAGGTCCAGGCGTGGTCGAAACCGAGCGCCTCGGCGGCCTCCCACCGTGGGCGGGCCTCTCGCCAGGGCAGGTCGGTGAGGATGACGATGCCGTGCCGCACCTCAGAGCACCCCCGCCAAGGGAAGGTATGCCGCGAGATCGGCTCGGGTGCCGCTCACCTGGAGGCGGCCGGACTCCCAGGCGACGTCCCAGTCCAGGCGTCCTGTCGCGACGGCGAGCCAGGTCTGCGCATCGGTCTCGACGACATTGGGCGGAGTGCCGCGGCGATGCACGGTCCCCTCGATGCACTGGACGGCGCCGAAGGGCGGGACGCGCACCTCGACACTGCGGCCCGGGGCGCGCTGCCCGAGCTCCTCGAGCGTGTAGCGCACCGCCGTGGCCAGTTCCTCGCGGCCGAGGTCAGGGGTCTCCAGCCAGGCGGCGAGCGCAGCGCGACCGGCGGGGACCGGCGTTCGGCGGCGAGGCGGCATACCCGTCATCCAAGCACTTCGCCAGTCGACACCTTGATCTTTACCTTGTCTTTAACTTGCGCCAGTTCCCGGGCCACCCACTCTGGGGCAGAGTTCGGAGGGTCTCTCGACCTGCGCGGCCGAGAACGACCCTGACACGGAGGACTTCTTCATGCGACAACACACCAAGGTCGGCGCACTCGTCGCCGGCGCCGCGCTCATCTCGGCGGCGGCGCTGGCCACCCCCGCGAGCGCAGGCAACAACCTCGGGGGCGCCCCGATCCCCGCCGGTTCGACCCCGGTCAACCTGCTCACCGTCAACGACTTCCACGGCCGGATCGACTCCGGCGACCTGACGGGCAAGCTGGGCAAGAACTTCGCCTGCACGATGATCACCCAGCGCGCGGCCCTGGGCGCCTCCAACACGGTGACGGTGGGCGCGGGCGACCTCATCAACGCCTCGACCTTCGCCTCGCAGGTCCAGCACGAGGAGCCCACCATCGACTTCCTCGGTGCCGTCGGGCTCCAGGTGTCGAGTGTCGGCAACCATGAGTTCGACTCCGGCTTCGCCGACCTCACCGGCCGGATCATCCCGCGGGCCCACGAGCACGGCTTCGAGTACGTCGGCGCCAACATCTACACCAAGGGCACCAAGACCCCGGCGATGAAGTCCTACGAGGTCTACACCGTCAACGGTGTGCGCGTCGGCGTCGTCGGTGCTGTCACCGCCGAGACCCCCAACCTCGTGGCCGGCCTCGGTATCGCCGGGCTCGACTTCGGCGATCCTGTCGAGGGCGCCAACACCGTCGTCAACCAGCTGACCGACGGCGATGCAGCCAACGGTGAGGCCGACGTCGTCGTCGTCGCCTACCACGAGGGAGGCCCCTACTCCTCGACGACGGGCACGCTGGCCGACCAGATGAAGGTGCCGGTCTTCGCCCACCTGGTCAACGACACCTCGCCCAAGGCCGCGGCCATCATCCAGGGCCACACCCACCAGGCCTATGTGTATGACGTGCCCGTCCCGGGCGCGACCGACGGCTCGACCCGTCCGGTGCTCCAGACCGGCAACTACGCCGCCAATGTCGGCAAGATCCAGTTCGGGATCGACACCTCGACGATGAAGGTCGTCGGCTACAACGCGGGCAACGTGCCGGTTGTCGCATACTCCCCCACCTGCGCTGCCGATGCGCAGTGGCAGCGGGCCGCGGCCATCGTCGACGCCGCAGTCACCTACGCCAAGCCGATCGCGGCCCAGCCGGTGGGGAAGATCACCACCTCGATCACCCGCGCCTACAACAACGGCGCCGAGGACCGTGGGCGCGAGTCCAGCCTGTCCAACCTCATCGCCCAGCAGATGGTCGAGTCGGTGAACGCCACCGGCAACAACCACGCCGACATCGGGATCATGAACCCCGGTGGTGTCCGCAACGACCTGCCCTACGGCACGGACGGCACCATCAGCTACGGCCAGGCGGCGGCCATCCTGCCCTTCGGCAACACGTTGAAGACGGCGGACTACACCGGAGCGCAGGTCAAGCGAATCCTCGAGGAGCAGTGGCAGCCGGTCAGCGCGTCGCGGCCTTTCCTCGCCCTGGGCCTGTCGAAGAATGTCACCTACACCTACGACCCGAACCGGGCCCAAGGCGACCGGATCTCCGGGATCTACCTCGACGGCACTCCGATCGACCCGGCCAAGGTCTACTCGGTGACATCGAGCAGCTTCCTCGTGACCAACGTGGGCACCGCACCCGACAACTTCGCGACGATGCTCCAGGGCGCCAACTACCGCGACACCGGCCTCTCCGACGGGAACGCCTTCGTCGACTGGCTGAAGGCGAACAGCCCGGTCTCGCCGTCGTGGGTGCAGCACGGCGTCGGCGTCATCGGTACCCCGGCCGTGACCGGGAGCAAGAACGGACCGCAGACGATCACGATGCGGCTCGAAGGTTTTGACCTGACAAGTCTGGGTTCCCCGGCCAACAGCACCGCGTCGATCCGGATCAACGGCACGGAGGTGGCGACGGCGACGATCACGCCCGTCATCAACACCACCCCCATCCCGTCTCGCAAGGGTGTCGCCGAGATCTCCTTCACCTTGACCAAGCAGCAGTTGCTGCCCTGGACCAAGGGCAACGGGCACCGTGACGTCGACGTCATGATCAGTGTCGTGGCCGACCCGACCGGGACGGTGGCCTATGTGCCGATGAAGGTCAGCAAGGGCTGACATCCTGAGCGCATGACCCACGATCGCCCCGGCGAGATCATCCCCGATGGTCACGCCGGGGCGATCGTCATGCTCGACGGCCAACCCCAGTCCCACGTCAACGTGACCGACCCGACGGACCTCGGATTCGAGTACGTCGAACTCATGGCGACCGCTCTCGACACGTATGCCGTGGGGCTGGCTCCGCCTCGCACGGTGACGCATGTCGGGGGTGCCGGACTGACTCTGCCGCGCTGGGTCCAGCACCGCTGGCCGGGGACGCCGCAGGTCGTGCTGGAACCGGATGCCGCGCTGACCGAGCTCGTGCGGCGGGAGTTGCCACTGCCGCGAGGCCACCGGATCCGGGTGCGGGCGGTCGACGGGCGACGCGGGCTGGCGGCCCTGGCCCCTGCGTCTGCGGAGGTGATCGTCGTGGATGCCTATGCCCAGGGGTGCGTGCCCGCTGAGCTGGCGGGTATCGAATGGTGGCGTGACGTGGCGCGCGTGCTGGCCCCGAGCGGGATGCTCCTGGCCAATCTGGCTGATGAGCCGGACCGTCAGTGGACCGGCCGGGTCGTCGGTGGCGTGGTCGAGGCGGGATTGACCGAGGTGGACCTGCTCGGCACCCATGACGTGCTCAAAGGGCGACGCTTCGGCAACCTCGTGCTCGTGGCTCGACGCCCCGGGGTGGTCGCCGGGCCGGAACTGGCGCGGGCCGTCGCCCGGGGCACCCTCCGGGCGGGGACCCGCCGACCCGGCCCCGCGGCATACGGGAAGGGGTTCAGTGACACGGACGCCGAACCCTCACCCCCGCCGCCCGACCTCGGCCGCTGGCGCCTCCGCTAACCCTTGTGTTCGGCAGGAGGACGGCATACCAACCACCTTGCCGGACACAAGGGGAGGGGTAGGAGTGACCCTCAGTCGACCCACACGCGGGCGTTGCGGAACATCCGCAACCACGGGCTCGCCTCGTCGATCGGCCCATCGGTCCACGACATTTGCACATTGCGCTGCACCCGCTCGGGGTGCGGCATCATCGCCGTGAATCGGCCGTCCGGCGTGGTCACCGCGGTCAGTCCGTCCGGCGAGCCATTGGGGTTCACCGGGTATGCCGCGGCCGGCCTCCCAGCTCCGTCGACGTAGCGCGCGGCCCGGAGCACGGCGACTTCGTCCCCCCGGGCCGAGAAGTTCGCGAACCCCTCGCCGTGCGCGACCGCGATCGGGAGGCGTGACCCGGCCATTCCGGCGAGAAGGATCGAGGGCGACTCGAGGATCTCGACCTGGGACAGGCGCGCTTCGTACTGCTCGGACCGGTTGCGGGTGAACCGCGGCCACGCCTGCGCCCCGGGGATGTGGTCGGCCAGCGCCGCGAACATCTGGCACCCGTTGCAGATCCCCAACCCGAAGGTGTCCTCGCGGTGGAAGAACACGTGGAAGGACTCGGTGAGCCGCTCGTTGAAGAGCACCGAGCGCGCCCACCCCTCACCCGCGCCGAGCGTGTCGCCATAGGAGAAGCCGCCGCAAGCGACCAGTCCCACCGCGTCGGCGAGGTCGAAACGACCCGACTGGAGATCGGTCATGTGGACGTCCCACGCTTCGAAACCGGCCCGGTCGAAGGCGAAGGCGGTCTCGACATGACTGTTGACGCCCTGCTCGCGCAGGATCGCGACCTTGGGCCGCGCGCCGAGGTTGAGGTAGGGAGCCGCGACATCGTCACGCGGATCGAAGGCGAGGTCGACGACGAGCGCATCGTCACCGCGACCGATGGCGGCGTGCTCCTCATCCGCGCAGGCCGGGTTGTCCCGCAGCCGGCTGATCCGCCACGACACCTCGTCCCAGGCCTGGGCCAGGTCGTGCACCGACTCGTCCAGCGCGTCCGACTCCCCGATGCGCACGCGGACCCGCCGCTCGGCCGTGGCGACACCGACCCGTGAAGAGAGGTCGCCCAGCCCGTGGACGGCGAGCAGGTCGAGCGCCTCCTCGGCCCGCTCGAGCGGCACCCCGAGCACGACACCCAACTCCTCGGCGAAGAGCGCCTCGCGCGAGCCCACCGTCACGTCGACCCCCACCCCACCCGCAAAGGCCATCTCGCACACGGTCGCCCACAGGCCACCGTCGGAGCGGTCATGGTATGCCGCGGCAATTCCCCTCTCCCGCAACGCACCCATCGCGTCGGCGAGGGCGAGCAACCGGATCGGATCGTCGAGGTCGGGCACCTGCGCGCCGAAGGATCCGTTGACCTGGGCCGCGATCGAGCCGCCGACCCGGTCTCGCCCCATCCCGAGGTCGACGAGGATCAGGGCCGACCTCCCAGCGAGTTCGGGGGTCAGCGTCCCGCGCACGTCGGGCAGCGACGCGAAGGCGGTCACGACGAGCGACACCGGCGACACCACCATGCGGGCCTCGCCGTCCGGCGCTGTCCACGTCGTCCGCATCGAGAGCGAGTCCTTGCCGACCGGCACGGAGATGCCGAGCGCGGGGCACAGTTCCATGCCCACGGCGTGGACCGTCTCATAGAGCGCGGCGTCCTCACCCTCCTCGCCACAAGCGGCCATCCAGTTGCAGGACAACTTGATTCCGCTCAGGGCGGAGATCGGCGCGGCAAGGAGGTTGGTCAGCGCCTCCCCCACGGCCATCCGTCCCGAGGCGGGCCCGTCGATCGCGGCGAGGGGCATCCGCTCCCCCGTCGCCATCGCCTCGCCGGCGAACCCGGAGAGGTCGGCCAGCGTCACGGCCACATCGGCGACCGGGACCTGCCATGGCCCCACCATCTGGTCGCGGTGCGTCAGACCACCCACGGTCCGGTCGCCGATGGTGACGAGGAAGCGCTTGGAGGCGACCGATGGGTGCCGCAACACGGCATACGCGGTCTCGCGCAGGTCCCCCGCGCCGAGGTCGACCTCGTCCCCCGAGCGCGCCACGGTCGTCACGTTGCGGGTCATTCGTGGCGGCTTGCCGAGCAATACCTCCATCGGCATGTCGATCGGCTGGTCCCCACTGCCTGCCGACGGATCGACGAGTCGCAACTGCCCGTCACCCGTCGCGACGCCAACCACGGCATAGGGGCAACGCTCACGGTCGGCAAGAGAAGCGAAGCGGGACAACGATTCCGGGGCGATCGCGAGGACATACCGCTCCTGGCTCTCGTTGCACCAGATCTCCTTGGGTGCCAGGCCCGACTCCTCGAGCGGGACGGCAGCCAGGTCGAAGCGCGCGCCGAGCCCCGCACCGTCGACGAGCTCCGGGAAGGCATTCGACAGCCCGCCCGCGCCGACGTCATGGACGGCGAGGATCGGGTTCTCGTCCCCCATCGACCAGCAGTGGTTGATGACCTCCTGGGCCCGCCGCTCGATCTCCGGGTTGCCCCGCTGGACCGAATCGAAGTCCAGCTCAGCGGCATTCGCACCGGCAGCCATTGAGGACGCCGCGCCACCACCCATGCCGATCCGCATTCCCGGACCCCCGAGTTGCACGAGCAGGGTGCCCTCGGGGAAGAGCACCTTCTCGGTCATGTCCGCGCTGATCGTGCCCAGACCACCGGCGCTCATGATCGGCTTGTGGAATCCTCGGTGCACCCCGTCCACGGTCTGCTCGAAGACCCGGAAGAAGCCGCCGAGGTTCGGCCGACCGAACTCGTTGTTGAAGGTGGCCGCCCCGATCGGCGCGTCGAGCATGATCTCCAAGGGAGTCGCCAAATGGTCAGGTGCGGCGAAATCGCCTGTCTCCCAGGGCTCGTCCGTGCCGGGCAGATGGAGATTCGACACCGCGAAACCGGCCACACCGGCTTTGGGCTGCGATCCACGACCGGTGGCGCCCTCGTCCCGGATCTCCCCACCGGCACCCGTGGCCGCCCCCGGGAAGGGTGAGATCGCCGTCGGGTGGTTGTGGGTCTCGACCTTCATGAGGACGTGCGCGACGCCCTCGCGCGCGGCATACGGGCTGGGTTCGGACTGCGCGACCGGCAACCAGCGCGAGCGCTCCCCGCCCACCATGACTGACGCATTGTCCTTGTAGGCCACGACCGTTCCCTCGCCGGCGACCGCCTCGGTGTGCCGGATCATCCCGAAAAGGCTGCGCGGGCGCGCCTGGCCGTCGATGACGAAGTCGGCGTTGAAGATCTTGTGCCGGCAGTGCTCGCTGTTGGCCTGCGCGAACATCGTCAACTCGACATCGGTCGGGTTGCGGCCCAGACCGGTGAAGGCCTCCGCCAAGTAGTCGATCTCGTCCTCCGACAGGGCCAAGCCGTATGCCGTGTTCGCACCGTCCAGCGCGGCGCGCCCCTGCCCGAGGACGTCGACGCGCTCCATCGGGGAGGCGTCCCGCTCGTCGAAGAGGTGGGCCGCGTCCTCGCGTTGACGCAGGACGGACTCGGTCATCCGGTCGTGAAGGATCGCAGCGCACGACTGCCACTGGTCCTGCGCCAACTCGGCGCCGTGCAGAGTGAACTCGGTGACCCGCTCGACCCGCTCGAGGACAAAGCCGCAGTTGTGGGCAATGTCGGTGGCCTTGCTCGCCCACGGACTCACCGTGCCCAGTCGCGGCCCGACGACGACGAGGGAGGACGGCCCGTCCGGCCCGGCGGCATGCGGGTCACCGTAGGTGAGCAGGGCGGCCACCCGGCCCGCGTCCTCGAGGGGGCCGGCGCTGCGCACCCAGTGCACGTGGCGCGCAGAGACTGCGCTGATCTCGGGCGTGATCTCCTGCAGTCGAGCCAGGAGCGCGGTGGCTCGGAAGTCGGACAGGGCGGTTCCGCCCTCGAACACGGTCAGCACGTGGTCGTGCGAGGTCATCGAGCAACTCCCGGGGCGGGCGAGTGGGCCGAGGGCAAGTCTATCGACGCCCGTGCAGCGACCGATCGGGCGCCCAGCGCGTCACACTGCACTCGAAGGCCACGCTCGAGCGCGGACTCGACGTCGGGATTCACACTGGTCTGCCGCGCGGTCACCTGGCGAAGGTGGTTACCGTGAGCCGTTCGTAGGCCTCGACGTACTTCGCGCGGGTCCGTTCCACGACGTCCTCGGGCAACGGGGGGGGCGCCTCCCCTGACGCCTTGTCCCAGCCCGACTCGGGTGAGAGCAACCACTCACGCACGAACTCCTTGTCGAAGCTGGGCTGAGTGTGTCCGGGCTCCCACTGGTCGGCGGGCCAGAACCGAGATGAGTCCGGTGTCAGCACCTCGTCGGCCAGCACCAGGTCACCGTCGACGACACCGAACTCCACCTTGGTGTCAGCGATGAGAATCCCCCGCTCGGCCGCGATCTCGTTGCCCCGAGCCAGGATTGCCGTCGTCAGCTCGCGCGCCCGGGCGGCCAGGCCACTCCCGATCGCGGCCTCGACCGCGGCATACGACATGGGTTCGTCGTGCTCCCCCTGGGGGGCCTTGGTCGACGGCGTGAAGATCGGGTGGTCGAAGCGCGACCCGTCGACGAGCCCCTCCGGGAGGCGTATGCCGCTCACGTGGCCGTCCGCGGCATACTCCCGCAAGCCTCCACCCGTGAGGTAGGCGCGCGCCACGCATTCCACCGGCAGCATCTCGAGGCGACGGACGAGGACCGCACGTCCGGCCACCTCGGCAGGGACGTCCGTGGACAGCACGTGGTTGGGCACGATGCTCGCCAACTGCTCGAACCACCACAGCGAGAGCTGGGTCAGCACCGCGCCCTTGTCGGGGATGGCAGGTTCGAGGACGAAGTCGAAGGCCGAGATCCGGTCCGAGGCGACGAGCAGGAGTTGGTCCTCGCGAGCCCGACCGTCGTCCCCGATCGGGGCATAGAGGTCTCGGACCTTGCCCGAGTAGAGGTGGACGAACCCGGGGAGTCCCGGGGCAGGATCGGCGATCGACATGCCCGTCAGTCTGTCAGCCGTCGCGTGCTCGACCACATGAGCCTTGCCGTTGCATAGGCTTCCTATGAATATTGGTCTCGTGACCCGCGCAAGCGCACATTGATCCTCGGTCTGGCCATCATCATCATCGGCGCGGGCCTCGCGGGCTCGATGGACAGCATCGCCTCCCCCACTCTGTCGGTCGAGGTGTTGGCATTGGCCGGGGCGGGCGAGCAGGGTCGGGCCGCCGCCGCCCAGGGCCTGGCGACGCCGGTGGGCGTGGCCGTGCCGACCGGGCTGGGCGGCACCGTCGTCGCCCTGCAGGGGGCGGGGACCGATGGGCGACGTTCGCCGCACTCATGGCGCTGGGCGGAATCGTCGCCCTCGTCGGCGGCAGGCCGGGTCAGCCCGGGACGGTGACCTCGCCGTCGATCGCCCGGCGCGCGATGTCGGTGCGGTGGTGCGAGCCGGCCAACTCGATGCGGCCGACCGCGGCATACGCCCGATGGCGGGCCTGCTCCAACGTGGGCCCGGTCCCGACCACGGAGAGCACCCGTCCACCAGCTGACACGACGACTCCCTCGTCATCCAGGGCCGTGCCGGCATGGAGCACGTATGCCGTGCCCTCGCCTGCGTCCACCGTGTCGCCTTCGTCGGTGAGCCCGTCGATCGGGTCGCCGGTCCGTGGCGCGGCCGGGTAGTTCTCGGCGGCCACGACGACGGTCACCGCCGCGTTGTCGCGCCAGCGCAGCGGGTCGACGTCGACCAGTCGGCCCGTGGCGGCGGCCAGCAGGAGCTGCGCCAGCGGGGTCTCGAGGCGGGCCAGCACGACCTGGGTCTCCGGGTCGCCGAAGCGTGCATTGAACTCGATGACCCTCGGCCCGCGAGAGGTGAGCGCGAGGCCCACGAAGAGCACGCCGACGAAGGGCGTGCCGCGCCGACGCATCTCGTCGAGGGTCGGTTGTGCGACCCGGGCCACGACGTCGGCGGCGAGGTCGACCGGCGCCCAGGGCAGCGGGCTGTAGGCGCCCATGCCACCGGTGTTGGGGCCGGCATCGTCGTCCCCGACCCGCTTGAAGTCCTGCGCCGGCACCAAGGGCACGGCGGTCGTGCCGTCGCAGAGGCAGAAGAGCGACACCTCCGGTCCGTCGAGGAACTCCTCGATGACCACCCGACCGTCGGGTTTGGCCAGGCAGGCGGCCGCATGGTCGAGCGCGACCTGGCGCTCGGAGGTGACGACGACGCCCTTGCCGGCGGCCAAGCCGTCCTCCTTGACCACATGCGGGGCACCGAAGGCATCGAGGGCGTCCTCGACCTCGGCCAGGGTCGAGCAGACATGGGCCAGCCCGGTCGGCACCTCGGCGGCCGACATGACGTCCTTGGCGAAGGACTTGCTCCCCTCGAGCCGCGCCGCCTCGGCCGTCGGCCCGAAACATGCAATCCCCTCCGCGACAAGGGCATCGGTCACACCCGCGACCAGCGGTGCCTCAGGGCCGACAACGACCAGATCCACGCCCAGCTCAGTGGCCAGGGCCACGACGCCCTTCGGCGAGGTGGGTCCGCCCTCGATGTCGCGACAGAGCGCAAGGGCCGCGATGCCGGGGTTGCCGGGCGCAGCGATCACGGCATCCACGGCGGGGTCGGCACTGAGGGACCGGACGAGGGCGTGCTCACGCGCACCGCTGCCGAGGACGAGAACCTTCACGAGGACGACCCTAGCGGGGAGCAGAAATGAGGAAGCGACGGACCCGGGGAGCAGGGGGGTTAATCCCCGGGGCCGTCGCTTCCGTCTGCGTGGCGCTCTCGGTCTTGGGGGGAAGACCGGCGCTCTGCGTAGACATCGACGAGGTCGATGACTCGACAGTAGGCGTTGGCCGCGTTCATGTAAAGTTCAACCATGTCGGATCAAGGACAGTGTCGGAAATCCGTCACTTCCGCTGGGGGGCGAGCGAGGTGAGCACGGTCGAGGGTTGGGCACGCGCGTCCGACCCACGCCTCGCTCTCTACGAGGCACTCGTCGGCCTCACCCAACCCAGTCGGGTGGCCCTCGAGCAGCTGGGCTTCGCCGGCCCTCTCCTCGACGTCGAGCTCCCCCGCCTCGCGGAGTCCGGGCTGGTCTCCCTCCTCGATGACGGCACCATCGCCGTGGCGGACCCCCAGGTCGCCATCCCTCGGTATGCCGCGGAGCTGGAGCGCCTCGCCGCCTCCTCGCGCTCGGGGTTGGGTGCCCTCGCCGACCGCTACCGGGAAGCCCAGGACGCCCAGGAGCGGGCGGCGACCTTCGACGTCACCCTCACCAGCGGCATCGGCGAGTTGGACTACACGCGCGCCCAGGTCCTGCGGGCCGCCCGGACGTCGATCGAGTTCGTCGCGGCGCGCACCCCCACCAATGACCATCTCGTCCTCAGCGGCGGCCCCGACGACATCCTGCTTCGAGGCGGCCTGACTCGCCGGCTCGTCCTCGACTCCTCCATCCTCGATATCGAGGGCACGACCAAGGCACTGGCCAGGCTGACCGAGACCGGCGCCCAGGTGCGCCTCATGCCTACCCTGGCATTGAGTGTGCTCGTGACGGATCGCTCGATCGCCATCGTCGACATCACGAACCACGACCCGTCGGGCTACGGCTGCATCGTCGTTCGTCACACTCCCCTCGTCATGGCCCTCAACGAGTTGGTCGACGCGAGCTTCGCGGGCAGCACGGAAGCACCCAGAGCGCGGGCAGATGCACGCAGTCGCTTCGGCGCCCGGCAGGCCCAGACCCTTGCCCTCCTCGCCGCCGGAGCGACGGACTCGACCATCGCCCGGCAGGTCGGTGTGTCACAGCGAACCGTGGAGCGCTTCGTGCGCACGATCCTCGACGACCTCGGCGCCTCGACCCGCTTCCAGGCCGGGGCGCAGGCGGAGCGGGCCGGGCTGCTCTGACGCCGCCCGGTCGCGGGGATAGACTTGGATGTTCCCCAGTTCGGGCGCGGGGGCGCCCACGGCACAGGAGACTCGAGAAGTTCGTGACCGCGAGTTCATCGCTTCGCCCAGATCTCGGCGATGTCGCCGCCACCGAGGTGGCCGCTGAGCAGGCCCACGTCGACCGGGTGTATGCGGAGTTGGCCAAGGCCGACGCCCGGGCCGCCAGCGTCGCCGCCGAGGGTTTGGCCCGCGGCCGCACCGATCGCACGGGGGATGTCCGTGACGAGGAGATGACCGGTCTCTTCGAGCGCGACGCCCTCATGTATGCCGCGGCACGTCGGCGCGCGACCCTCGAGAAGCAGTACGAAGGGCTCGTCTTCGGGCGGCTGGACCTCGGCGAGGAGCACTCGGAGCCCGGGGAGCGCGAGGTGCGCCACATCGGTCGGCTCGGGGTCCGGGACGACGACTACGAGCCGCTGGTCATCGACTGGCGCGCACCCGCCGCGGCGGCCTTCTATCGAGCCACGCCAGTGGAGCCGATGGGTGTCCTGCGGCGCCGGGTCCTGCGTTGCTCGGGCTCTCGGGTCATCGGCGTCGAGGACGACCTCATGGTGCCGGAGGCACCCGAAGACCTCGTCGTCGTGGGTGATGGGGCGCTCATGGCTGCTCTCACCCGCAGCCGCGGTCGGCAGATGCGCGACATCGTGGCAACCATCCAGGCGCACCAGGACGCCGCGATCCGGGCCACCTCACGAGGAGTCGTCGAGATCAGCGGTGGTCCCGGCACCGGCAAGACGGTGGTGGCGCTGCACCGCGCGGCATACCTGCTCTACTCGGAGCGCCGCCGTTTCGAGAGTGGTGGGATCCTCGTGGTGGGACCGTCGGCGGCCTACACGGCATACATCGAGAGGGTCCTGCCCAGCCTGGGCGAGGACTCGGTTGCGCTGCGCGCCCTGGGGGACCTCGTCGACGGGGTGACCGCGATCCGCATGGACCACCCCGAAGTGGCGGCGGTCAAGGGCAGCCTGCGCATCCGGCGGCTGCTCGCCCGTGCCGCCGGCCGGCCGCCAGAGGGTGCCCCGACCGTCTTCCGCGCCTTCATCGCAGGCCATGCCGTCAGACTCGACGAGCCCCGACTGGCCGGGCTGCGCAAGAGGGTGCAGCGCGGCCATGCGCACAATCTCGCCACGGATCAGGCCCGCGAGGCCCTGGCCCAAGCCGCCTGGGAATCGGTGCGCCTGGGAGAGCGCGAGCACTTCCTGGACGCCTTCGACTCCTCGCGCGATGTCGACGAGTTCATGGCGGCCTGGTGGCCGCAGGTCGATCCGCGCGAGGTCCTGCTGCGCCTGGTCGACACCGACGACGTCTCGCGCCTGGCCGGGGGTGTCCTCACCCATGACGAAGCGGCCGCCGTCGCGGTGAGCAACCGGGAGGCCTTGGAGGAGGGCACCTGGTCGGTCGCCGATGTGGCGCTCATCGACGACCTCGCGGCCCGGTTGGGTCCGGTCCAGGAGGCCGCGGCCGAGGAGGTGGGCTTCTACGACATCGAGGAGCTCGACGACCTGGGCGCCCACGGCGTGCAGGACGTGCAGGTCGGCGGCATGTCCCGGGTGGCGACGGGAAGCAACGCCGTCATCACCCCGGTCGATGCGCGAGAACGGTTGTTGCAGGGCCGGATCGAGCGGCCGACGTCCTATGCACACGTCCTCGTCGACGAGGCCCAGGACCTCTCGCCGATGCAGTGGCGCATGTTGGGCCGCAGGGGGCGTTCGGCCTCGTGGACCGTGGTCGGCGATGCAGCCCAGGCCTCGTGGGGGGACCTGGGCGAGGCGCTCGAGGCGCGGCGAGCGGCATACGGCTCACTGCCGATCCAGTCCTTCCACATGGACACCAACTATCGCAACGCGCGCGAGATCTTCGACTATGCGCGGCGCGTGATCCTTCCCGTCGTTCCTGATGCGGACATCCCCAATGCGGTGCGCGAGACCGGGATCGATCCGCGTGAGATGGTCATCGACGGATCAGTCGAGCGGCACGTCGGGATGGCCCTCGAGGAGCTGCTCCAGGAGGTCGACGGCTCGATCGCCATCATCCCGCCGACGCGCTGGCACGACCGGCTTGGTGTCTTCGACGGCGCCGGTGACGGGCGGGTGCAGGTCATCGACCCGCTCTCGACCAAGGGCCTGGAGTGGGATGCGACGATCGTGCTCGATCCGGAGGGCATCGCGCAGGAGTCACCCGGCGGCGCGCGCGTCCTCTACGTGGTACTCACCCGCGCCGCGCACCGGATGTCGGTCCTCCGCCCGCACAACCCAACTTCTGCGTGACGCGGAACTTGTCCTGACGCACGGCTATTTCTGCGTCCACACCCAACTTCCGCGTGACGCAGAAGTTGGGGTTCAGGCGTCGAGCAGGGGGAATCGTTCGATGATCTCGTGCCGCCCCGGGCCGACACCGATGGCGGACACCCGCGCGCCGATGAGCTCCTCGACTCGCAGCACATAGGCCTGAGCAGCGGCAGGCAGGTCCTCGAAGGTGCGACACCCCGAGATGTCCTCCCACCAGCCGTCCATGAGTTCATAGATCGGCTTGGCGTGGTGGAAGTCGCTCTGCCCCATCGGCATCTCGTCGAAGCGGACCCCCTCGACGTCGTAGGCGACACAGATCGGCACCTGCTCGAAGCCGGTCAGCACGTCGAGCTTGGTGATGACGAAGTCGGTCACCCCGTTGATCCGCGTGGCATAGCGGCCGATGACCGTGTCCATCCAGCCACAGCGGCGCGGTCGCCCGGTCGTCGTGCCGTACTCGACGCCCGTCTTGCGCAGCGTCTCACCGTCGTCGTCGAAGAGCTCGGTCGGGAAGGGACCCTCCCCCACGCGCGTCGTGTAGGCCTTGAGGATCGCGATGACGCGCGACACCCGAGTCGGGGGGATGCCGGAGCCGGTGCACGCCCCGCCCGCCGTCGCCGAGGACGAGGTGACGAAGGGATAGGTCCCGTGGTCGACGTCGAGGAGCGTCGCCTGGCCCGCCTCCAGCAACACGTTCGAACCAGCGTTGAGCGCCTTCTCGAGCTCCAACGCGGTGTCACGAACCATGGGTCGCAAGCGCGCGGCATACGAAAGAAGCTCTGCAACAACGAGATCGACGTCGACGGCCCGCGTGTTGTAGATCTTGACGAGCACCTGATTCTTGACGGCGAGGGCCGCCTCGACCTTCTGGCGCAGGATCCCTTCGTCGAAGAGGTCCTGGACGCGGATGCCGATGCGATTCATCTTGTCGGCGTAGGTCGGGCCGATGCCGCGACCGGTCGTGCCGATCTTGCGCTTGCCGAGGAATCGCTCGGTCACCTTGTCGAGGGTGCGGTTGTAGGGCGCGATGATGTGGGCGCTCCCGCTGACGATGAGGCGGGAGGTGTCGACGCCACGCGCCTCGAGCCCGTCGAGCTCCTTGAAGAGCACCTCGAGATCGATGACGACGCCGTTGCCGATGACGGGCACGACGTTGGGCGAGAGGATGCCGGAGGGCAGCAGGTGCAGTGCGTACTTCTCGCGCGTGCCGTCTTCACCCTCGATGACGACGGTGTGGCCGGCGTTGTTGCCGCCGTTGAATTTCACGACGTAATCGACGTCGCTGCCCATGAGATCGGTCGCCTTGCCCTTGCCCTCGTCGCCCCATTGGGCGCCCACGAGCACGATCGCCGGCATCGAAGTCCCTTCCGTTGCGTTGTGCGCACCGCTCCCCTGGGTATGCCGCGGGGTGCCGCGCCGCATGCGTGAGGCCTCGCGCGACGCGAGGCCTCGGTGCACCCCAGCCTAGCGCCCCACGATCGACGTCGACTTTTCTCGCTGACCAACAGCCAGACCCAGTTGGTAGCGCGTGTCCGCACCGTGGACGGCCATGATCGAGGCAATGCGACGCCGCACCGTACGCAGGCCCAGACCCATGAGACGCGCGATGACCTCGTCCTTGAAGCCCAGGGCGAGCAACTCGAGCAGGCGGTCGTCGTCCTTGTGATCACCAAGGGCCGCGACAATCGGCTGGGCATGGGCCCACAGCAGGTCGAAGTAGGCGGCGTGCAGGCGCACGACGAGGGGGTCGCGCGAGATGACATACCCGGCCTCGGGAATCCCCCACTGCGCCAAGGCCACGACGGCCTCGTCACCGAAGACGGCGAACTCGGTCTCGACATCGGGCAGCATCCGCTGCACCTCACCAACCGACTGCCACGACTGCATCCAACGCACCGATGAGGGGGAGTCGAGAACGTGCGCCGGGTAGAGAGTGCGCTGCACCATGCCGGCCCGCATCCGGTCCTGGGTCTCGCGCATGTTGGCCTCATCGAGGGCCGGCCCTTCGTCGAGGAGCATGACGAGGTTTCGGAGCTCACCCTGGAGGCGAGCGGTGAGCCCGGCGACGGTCGGCGCGGCGAGGTCCGGCAGGAGCGCCTCCCACGCCGAACCGGCGATCCCGCCCGGAGGAGCCACGACCAGGCGGAGCAGCTCGTTGACGCGGGCCAGGTCGCGTCGGCGCGCCTCCATGCGCACCGTCTCCTGGGCCAGCATGGCGGCGAGTTCCTCGCGGGCCTGTGCGGCGGTCGCCACGGTGGTGGCCGCTGGTGGCGTCGGTCGCGTCATCAGAACCCCTCCAGATTTGGCATCTTCCTGCCACGTGCACCTTAGTGCCTCTTTTTTGGAGACTGTGCATGCACAATGGTCGTGTTGCCGCGTTGCAGGGGACGTTCGCAACATGCTGCGCCTCAGTGCGCGAGCTCCTGGCAGGGGGCTGAAGGGGCCTGACCCAACAAGGGTCGGGCCCCTTTCACTGTCCCGGCCCGTCTGTGTCGGCTTGCCTGTCCCAGCCCACTGACTGGTGCGTCCTCAGAGGTCGAGCGCGCGGGCTCCCTCGGCCGACGATGCGCGCAGGAACTCCTCACAGCGGTGGCGCTCGTCCTCCTCGCCGATCTCCCGGGCCGCCTTGGCCAGTGCCGCGAGCGCGCGCAGGAAGCCCCGGTTCGGCTCGTGCTCCCACGGGATCGGTCCCTGCCCTCGCCACCCGGCGCGGCGCAGAGCGTCGAGCCCCCGGTGGTAGCCGGTTCGCGCATACGCATAGGCCTGCACCGGGTGGTCGGCCTCGAGCGACGCCTCGGCCAGGACCGCCCAGGCCAGACTCGACGCCGGATGGGCGGCAGCGACCCGGCCTGGCCGCTCCTCACCGGCGGCGATCATCGCGGCGGCCGGGTCCTCGGGCAGCAGGGTCGGCGGGATTCCGAGCAGGTCAGTCATGGGCCGAGCCTATGTCCCTTCACGCGTATGCCGCCCGCTCACCGAGGGTGAGCGGGCGGCATACATGATCATCGCCTTGCGTCCGGCAGGTGGCCGCTCCAGGCGCCAACCTGCCGGACGTCACGGTGAGGGTCAGGCGTGCGTGCCCGCCGAGCGCAGGTTCTGGCAGGCCTCGACGACGCGGGCGGCCATGCCGGCCTCGGCGTCCTTGCCCCACGCACGCGGGTCGTACTGCTTCTTGTTGCCGACCTCGCCGTCGATCTTCAGGACGCCGTCGTAGTTCTTGAGCATCCAGTTCGCGACCGGGCGAGTGAAGGCGTACTGCGTGTCGGTGTCGACGTTCATCTTCACCACGCCGTAGTCGACGGCGTCGGAGATCTCCTGCGGCAGCGAGCCCGAGCCGCCGTGGAAGACCAGGTGGAAGGGCTTGGACCCGGCGGCCAGGCCCAACTCTGCCGCGGCGGCGTCCTGCGCGGCCTTGAGGACCTCCGGGCGGAGCTTGACGTTGCCCGGCTTGTAGACGCCGTGGACGTTGCCGAAGGTGAGCGCGGTCATGTAGTAGCCGTTCTCGCCGGACCCGAGCGCACGCACGGTGGCGATGGCGTCCTCGGGCGTCGAGTAGAGCTTGTCGTTGATCGCGTTCTCGACCCCGTCCTCCTCGCCGCCCACGACGCCGACCTCGATCTCGAGGATGATGTTGGCCGCCTTGCAGGCCGCGAGCAGCTCCTCGGCGATCTGCAGGTTCTCGGCGAGCGGCACGGCCGAGCCGTCCCACATGTGGCTCTGGAAGATCGGCAGGCCGCCAGCCTTGACGCGCTCGGTGCTCGCCGCGATGAGCGGGCGGACGAAGCCGTCGAGCTTGTCCTTCGGGCAGTGGTCGGTGTGGAGGGCGATGTTGACGGGGTAGTTCTTCGCGACCTCCTCGGCGTAGAGGGCGAGGGCCTTGGCACCGGTCACCATGTTCTTGATCGTCGAGCCCGAGGCGTATTCCGCGCCACCGGTCGAGACCTGGATGATGCCGTCCGAGCCGGCCTCGGCGAAGCCACGGATGGCGGCGGTCACGGTCTGGCTGGAGGTGATGTTGATGGCCGGGTAGGCGAACGAGCCGTTCTTGGCCCGGTCGAGCATCTCGGCGTAGACCTCGGGGGTGGCGATGGGCATTGCTTCTCCTCGTGAGCGGGATCACTTTCCGCCTCCGATCCTCCCACTCGGCGGGTGACGGCGCGCAAGGGATCGGCACATGGACGGATCGCCCGCCGTCCTCCCACGGATCGAGACGCCGCGGGTCTCGGCGCGGCAGGATGCGGTCCATGGACGTGGGGGCGCTCGCCGAGGCGACACCGGACAGCCGCAACCGGGTCGTCGACTTCCTGCGGGCCCTGGCGATCCTCGTCGTGGCCTTCGGGCACTGGACCGCGGCGGCCGTGGTCGTCCGCGACGGCAGCCTGGTCCCCGACCAGATCCTCAACCTGGCCACCTGGACCCATCCGTTGACGTGGGTGATCCAGGTGATGCCGGTCTTCTTCATGGTGGGCGGCTACGCGAATGCGTTGTCCTGGCGCTCTGCTCGCCGTCGCGGCGAGGGGTATGCCGCGTGGTTGCGTTCGCGCCTGCGTCGCCTCGGCACCCCCGTGATCCCGCTCCTGATCGTGTGGCTGGCCATCGCCTCGATCGCGTATGCCGCGGGCGTGCCGGGCGGAACTCTGCGCACCGCCTCACAGGTGGCGCTGGTGCCGACGTGGTTCCTCGCCGCCTACGTCATGGTCGTGGCGCTCGCGCCGGCGGCCCTCGCGCTGTGGGAACGACTGGGGTGGTGGGCCGTGTCCGGGTTCCTGCTGCTGGGTGGCCTGGTGGACCTCGTGAGCATCCGGACCGGGAGCGATCTGTCCGGTTTCCCGAACTATGTCATCGTGTTCGGCGCGGTCCACATGATCGGGTTCGCCTGGCTCGA